>Ga0123341_1005457_pt1 | contig 11341 bp, 8 predicted proteins | sample Turbeapinknodule_FD_89959 | JGI IMG/M metagenome (GOLD analysis project Ga0123341, IMG submission 89959) | Root nodule microbial communities of legume samples collected from Mexico - Turtle bean Mexico pink nodule | ecosystem: Host-associated > Plants > Roots > Nodule | place: Mexico: Nepantla... | reverse complement strand
TGTGTGAGCAAGATCCTCCTAAGAGTGGTGTTGATCTTGAAGGTGCATGAAAGGTATGATTATAGGGAGGTTCGGCCAGCCCAAGGAGATGTGAAGGAAGTGAAGTTTAGAGCCTAGAATTCTCGGAGAAGCAAAGCTTGGCACAAAATGGCAGCATAACTTTACTCACAATAAACTTGGAAAATACAAGAGATAGCCTTCCTATTTATAGGCTACAGAACCGTAAAAACTAAGCTAATGTCTAATGAAATGAAAGCCAAATGAAATGCAAGAATGACAAGGCACATGGCACATGCTCATGACCGGCCAAACAAAACACATTCTAAAATGTTTCACTCAAATATGCTTTCTACACTACTCTAATTACTAAGCACCCCTAATGGGCCTTTATGCAACATGTATAAAGCTTTCTCTCTTCCATCCGTGGCTTCATTCAATTGGGCTTGAATATGCTTAGCCATTGACCTTGTGATAGGTCCTAGACAGTCTAGGCCTCCTCCTAGACGCTCCATGGGTAGCCTTTCCTCTTCACATCCTAGACGCTCCATCCTTCTAGCTAGACGCTCATCATGGTCTAGACGCTCTTCATGGTCTAGTGTTGGGCTTTGGCTTTCATGGCTAGATGTGCTTGGCCCTCCTCCATCAGTATCAAGGCGAGACCTTGAAGGAGTATATCAATCGCTTTGGGGCTCAGGTGGTGAAGGTTGGCACCATGGAGGAGCCCATGATTGTCTACACATTCAGAAAGGGGGTGTGCCCCGGGCCTTTCTGCGAGTCGATCATTCGCAACCGCCCCCGAACTTTTGCTGAGATAAGGCGTCGTGCTGTGGAACATATCGCCACTGAGGGCGAGGTGTGCGAGAAGCGCACAAGTGTTGCACCCACACGCCCGAGAGCACGTCGCGTGCACAACCTGCCAGGGTTAACGAGGTAGCGACGGGAAGGAAGAACCAAGAGAGGAGACGCCCTTACAAGGCGAGGAGGCCCAAAGCTAGGGGTCGAGCAGAGGGAAACAAGCCGGCAAGGGAAGGGAATAGGCTGATAAGGCACAATTTCGTGGTGGAGCTTAAAGATCTTATTGCTGTGCCAAACATAGCTGACAGGTTGAGGCCTCCAGTGAAGACAGATAAAGTGCTGGGACCTCACAAAGACTCGTGGTGCGAGTTCCACGAGGCATTTGGGTACCACATCAACAACTGCTTGGCTCTGGGCCATCAGTTAGACGAACTAGTGAAGAATGGCTTTCTGAAAGATTACCTGGCCCGGTCTGCTACGGCCGCGGCCTTGGCAGCGCCAGAGGAAGATCAGGCGCACGAGATGCCAATCCACGGAGAAGTACACACCATCTTTGGTGGCTTCTCAGGAGGGGGGCCCACTGCCTCTCAGCGCAAGAGGTATGTGAGGTCAGTGAATTCAGTTGCTGGAGAGGGTTCGGACGACCCGTGGGAGACGGACCTGGTATTCATGAAAGCTGATCTACGTGATGTCGTCCCACATGACAATGACCCCGTGGTCATTTCGGTTGTCACAGCGGGGAGAAAGGTGCATAGAGTTCTCGTCGACCAGGGCAGTTCTGCAGATGTCATGTTTTGGTCGACCTTCAACAAGCTGCAGTTGTCCCATGACTTGCTGAGGCCCTACACTGGATGCATGTATGGGTTTGCAGGGGACCAAGTGGAAGTACGAGGCTACTTGGAGCTAAGGACGACGTTTACAGATGGAACGACGTCCCGTATAGAGAGCATTCGATACTTGGTAGTTTACGCCAATTCAGCTTACAATATTCTATTGGGTAGGCCAGCGCTGAATAGGCTAAGAGCAGTGGCCTCCACGAGCCACATGAAGATGAAAGTGCCAGACCTTAGTGGCAAGGTGATCGTGATCAAGTCTGATCAAGAGGAGGCCCGAAGGTGCTACGAGAACAGCTTAAAAACTAAAAGGGGTGTGGTCATGGTGATGGAACGCCCGCCCGTTTCAGATACGCCAATGGAGGTAGAGCCCTTAGAAGAGGCGACGCCTGCGGAGTCAACGCCTGTCGAGGCCTCACCCGCAGAGGCGACGCCCAGGGAAGATGCGCCCTTAGAAGAAGCACATGGAGAGGCCTCGCCCATGGAAGAAGTATCCGAGGGGGCCTCGCCCATGGAAGAAGCGTCAGAGGAGGCGACGCCTGAAGCACCTGATGGGGCGACGCCTGAAGCACCTGATGGGGCGACACCTACGAGAGAAGGCAGCAAAAGCGAGTCTCATGCGGAAAGTGCGCGGGACAAACCAGTAGACAACATGGTGGAGAGGCAGATAGGTGGCAAGGTATTCAAGTTGGGACGTTTGCTGAGCCAGAAGGAGCAGGATGAAGTGGCGGTGATCTCGCGCCACCTAGATGCTTTCGCATGGTCCGCCTCAGACATGCCAGGCATCAACCGAGACTTCCTATGCCACCACCTTACCATGGATCCCAAGGTCCGCTCTGTACGACAGAGGAGGAGGAAGTTTAACGAGGAGAAGCGCCTCGTCTTGCAGGAGGAGACGAAGAAATTGCTGAGTGCTGGGCACATCAGGGAGATCCAATACCCTGAGTGGCTGGCCAATGTCGTCTTGGTGAAGAAGGAGAGTGGAAAGTGGAGAATGTGCGTCGACTTCACGGATTTGAATAAGGCGTGCCCTAAAGATTCGTACCCCTTACCTAGCATCGACGCGTTGGTGGACAACGCTTCAGGGTGCAAGATGTTGAGCTTCTTAGATGCCTTTTCGGGGTACAATCAGATAAAGATGCATCCAAGGGATGAGAGCAAAACGGCGTTCATGACGGAGACATGCAGCTACTGCTATAAGGTGATGCCGTTTGGGCTGAAGAACACAGGCGCCACCTACCAGAGAATAATGGACAAGGTTCTTGCACCCATGCTGGGAAGGAACATGCATGCCTATGTGGATGACATGATGGTGACCTCGCATGAGAGGGGGCGACACACAGCGGATCTGGAAGAGCTGTTTGCCACCATATCAAAGTACCGCCTCAAGCTGAACCCCGAGAAGTGTGTCTTCGGGGTTGAGGCGGGTAAGTTCTTGGGCTTCATGCTTACGAAGAGGGGAATAGAGGCGAACCCTGATAAGTGTGCGACTATCATTGCCATGAGGAGCCCAACCTCAGTGAAAGAAGTGCAGCAGCTGACTGGACGGATGACAGCTTTGTCAAGGTTCGTGTCTGCTGGAGGTGAGAAGGGCCACCCCTACTTTCAGTGCCTTAAGAGGAACAGTCGTTTTGCGTATATAGATGAGTGCGAAGCAGCATTCCTCAAGCTAAAAGAGTACTTGGCGACGCCCCCGATGCTGTGCAAGCCACGGGCAGGCGTCCCCCTTCGCTTGTACTTCTCTGTGACGGAGTGGGCTATCAGCTCTGTGCTGGTCCAGGAGTACGATCAAGTGCAAAGGCCCATCTACTTTGTAAGCAAGGCTTTGCAAGGCCTAGAGTCGAGGTAGCAGTCGTTGGAGAAGGCAGCACTGGCAGTGGTGTTCTCGGCCAGGAGGCTCCGCCACTATTTTCACAACTTCACAGTGGTGGTGATGATGGACCTCCCCATTCAGAAAGTGCTTCAGAAGCCAGATGTCGCTGGAAGGATGGTTCGCTGGGCAGTGGAGCTGTCGGAGTTTGATATTCAGTACGAGCCCAGGGGATCCATCAAAGGGCAAGTCTACGTAGATTTCGTTGCAGAGCTTTCCCCAGGAGGTGCCCCCCAAGAGGTGGAGTTAGGATCACAGTGGATGCTCTCAGTGGATGGGTCCTCCAATCAACAGGGAAGCGGCGCGGGAATAGTCTTGGAGGGGTTTAATGGGTTGTTGATCGAGCAAGCCTTACGTTTCGCCTTTAAGGCAAGTAATAATCAAGCTGAGTATGAGGCTTTAATCGCTGGAATGCTCTTGGCCAAGGAAATGGGTGCGTAGAGCCTTTTGGCAAAGAGTGATTCGCAGTTGGTCACAGGGCAGGTGACTGGGGAGTATCAGGCAAAAGACCCGCAGATGGCGGTGTATCTGAAGTATGTTCAGGTGTTGAGGGGAGCTTTCACTACATTTGAGCTGGTGCATGTCCCTAGAGAGCAAAATGCCAGAGCTGACCTGCTCGCCAAGCTGGCCAGCTCAGGCAAGGGGGGAAGGCAGAGGACAGTCATTCAAGAGACTCTCAAAACACCGCAAAAGTTTGTGGCAGACAACAGGGTGGATGTTCTTCACATCAGTACGGCGAGAGGAAAGCCAAGGAGCCATCGCTCTTTGATTCAAGATACGGCGAGGACTCCCTGCATCAGCACCTATGCGGCCTCGCCCGAGGAAGAGAAGTGTGTGCAAGTATGTGCCTTGGAAGGAGGGGACACGTGGATGACGCCTTATAGGCGATACATTGCAGATGGGATTCTCCCAGCAGAGCCTGGGGAAGGCAAGAGGATAAAGAAGAACTCTGCAAGGTACACTCTCATTGATGGAGTGTTGTTTAGGCATGGGTTCACGCACCCAATTCTGACATGTGTGAGTGGCGATGAGTGTACGAGGATCATGTCGGAACTCCACGAGGGGATTTGTGGAAGCCACGTGGGGGGAAGATCAATAGCTTCCAAGGTGATTCGCGCAGGGTTTTATTGGCCATCGGTGAGGGAAGATTTTGTAAGGTACGCCCAGCGATGCAAGCAGTGTCAGATGCATGCTGACTGGCACAAGGCGCCTCCAGAAGAGCTGAGATCGATTTACAGCCTGTGGCCTTTCCACACATGGGGAATCGATATTCTGGGGCCTTTTCCTCTGGCGATAAGGCAGATGAAGTACTTGATAGTCCCCATTGAGTACTTCACGAAGTGGATAAAGGCAAAACCAGTGGCCCAGATCACTGCACACAAGGTACAACACTTTGTTTGGAAGAACATTGTATGTCGCTTTGGTGTGCCAAGGCGTCTCATCTCAGATAATGGAACCCAGTTCGCGAGCCAACAGTTGGGGAAGCTATGTGCAGAGGTAGGAATCAAGCAAGTGTTCGCATCAGTCGAACACCCCCAGACGAATGGACAGGTAGAGTCCGCGAATAGAATTCTGCTGAGGGGGTTGAAGCGAAGACTGGAGAAAGCTAAAGGGGCGTGGGCAGAAGAAGTGCCAAGGATTGTGTGGGCTTATCACACCACGCCTCAAAAGCCCAGCTGTTGGGGTGTAGCTGGGTTGGGGCGACGTTGATCTTCGTGAGCAGTTCCCTTTCAAACCCCGAAAAGGGTAGGCGCATCCCAATCCGCTTGAAGACCGTTTGGTAAAAGAAGAAGAATGGGACCCTATTATTGGACCTCTCATCCCCACACACAGGCTCGCCTGGGGTAGAAAGAAGTACAGAGATGTCCTCGTCGTGCCTCCTCGCAAAGGCACGATCCTGGTAGATGCTTGGTCCGTCAATATGGTCCCTCCAATCCTTCATGGAGGTCAGGGTTGAGCTCTCATCAAGCAGCTCATCAGATGCTCAGGGGTAGAGGGCTTTGTAGTTGACTCTTGGTGGAGGAGGAATGGCTGTCGTTTTAGTACGCGTCATCGAGAAAAGCTGAAAAATGAAGAAGGGAAAAAGGTTCAGCAAATGGGGGTTAAGGCGGAAAGGGGAAAGAAACCCTAAGAAAACCCCTACCCACGCGAGAAGTTCAGAAAGGGAGAAACAGAGAAATGAGGGAGGAGAACGCGAATGCAAAGAAAATAAACAGGCCCAGGCAGTTATATCCGTACAAAAGTTAAAGGGGAGAGCCATTGAAGGAGAAAAATCATACCTTTTGAGTATCTGGTTGCATGAAGATTGGAAGTGCGAAGGAGAGAATGAAGATTGCAGAGAGAGCTTGGGAAGATGAACAGTAGAGAGAATGTGAAGAGTGAATGAAACAGTGGTTTGGAGCACGCGTTTTCGAAAGGTGTAACGTTAACTTGAGGAGCGCGAGAGGCGTTAAGTTGTAGCCGTGCGATTGGGCCACGTGTCAAGAGATTAAAGCATAACTTAAAGTATCCAATCCTCAGCGCAGTGAATGTCACGTCAGCTGCTCAGAGAATGTCACGTCATCAGGAATGCCACGTGGATGGTAGGGCGAGGCCTTAGTCTTTTTGCTGAAACAAGTGTCAGCTCAAGACTGGGGGGCTTGTGTACTGTCCCGTCCCCGAGCGTTGACCAAAGTCAAAGTCAAAGTCAAACACGTGGTGGGACCCGCCAAGGGGCCCAGGGGAGAAAGTCAATAGGTTGACCAGTTGGCCGTCGCCAGAAGTGGGTGTCGCCAGAGGCAGGCGTCGCCATGTTGGGGCGTTGCCATGTTGGGGCGTCGCCAGGTATGGGCATCGCCAGGAAGAGGCGTCGCCATGATAGGCGTTGGCAGACTCAGGTTTCGATGCTGTCATCCCCCGATACCCACGGGTAGGAAAGACCGTGGAGGGGACGACACACTAAGAGGCAACGGTACGGGCGAGGAGGCCTCGGGCCCCGGTACCTCAAAGCAGTAACAAAGCAAAGAGAAAGGTGGCTTCAAGGCCATAGACCCAGTACCAGCAGGGGGTAACCTGACTCGTGAAGTACCCACGCCACCTCTGGGGAATCCCTGGGACAGATACGACCCAGGAGAGGGCCACGCCCAGGGGCGAACCATGTGCATGGTACGAGAGGAAGGCAGATACACTCCTAGGGCGAGTGACTAGAAGCTGGGGCGAGTGACTCCTTCGTCTTCAACTCAGACCTCTGCCTTACACCGTCGTGAGCACTTGAAATGACGTGAGCAAAGGGCGCCCTCGCAGCCGTTGGCACTCCGACGATCAAGTCAACAAAGTAAGAAAGATCAAAACCTCCGTATCGGAGAACTGTAACTGAATCGTAACTAACTTTGATCTCTCTCTAACCACTCGCCAGAGGTGGCGTGGGTACTTCACGAGTCAGGTTACCCCCTACTGGTACTGGGACTATGGCCTTGGAGCCACCTTTCTTTTCTCTTTATTACTGTTCTGAGGTACCGGGGCCCGAGGCCTCCTCGTCCGTACCGTGGCCTCTTACTATGTCCCCCCCTCCACGGTCTTCCCTACCCGTGGGTATCGGGGGTGACATCATCGACGCCTTAACTTGGCGACGCCCCAACCTGGCGACGCCTCAACCTGGCGACGCCCCAACCTTGCGACGCCTCAACCTGGCGACGCCTCAAAAAAGGTCAACCTATTGACTTTCTCCCTTAGGCCCATTGGTGGGTCCCACCCTGTGTTTGACTTTAACCTTGACTTTGACTTTGGTCAACGCCCGGTGACGGGTCGGTACACAAGCCCCCCAGTCTTGAGCTGACACTTGCTTTCAGCGAAAAGACTAAGGCCTCGCCCTACCATCCACGTGGCTTTCCTGCTGACGTGACATTCTCTTGAGCAGTTGACGTGACATCCTTCAGTGGTGATATGACACCTTAAGTCATACTTTAATCTCTCGACACGTGGCCCAATCGCACGACCATCACTTAGCGCCTCTCGCGCTCCTCAAGTTAACGTTATACCTTTCGAAAACACGCACTCCAAACCACTGTTTCATTCACTCTTCGCATTCCCTCTACTGTTCATCTTCTCAAACTTTCTCTGCAATCTTTGCTCTCTTCTTCGCACCTCCAACCTCCACCAAACCAGATATTCAAAGGTATGATTTTTCTCCTTCGATGGCTCTTCCCTTTAACTTTTGCATTGATATAACTGCCTGGGCCTGTTTATTTCCTTTGCATTCGCGTTCTTCTTCCCCATTTCTCTGTTTCTCCCTTTCTGAACTTCTCGCGTGGGTAGGGGTTTTCTTAGGGTTTCTTTCCCATTTACGCCTTTACCCCATTTGCTAAACCTTTCTTCTTCTTCCTTCTTCAGCTTTCTCAATGGCGCGTACTAAAACAACGACCAACCCTCTACCCCCAAAGGTCAACTATAGGACCCTTTACTCTTGGGCCCCCGATGAGCTGCTCTTTGAGTGCTCTAGCCTGACCACCATGAAACATTGGAGGGATCACATTGAGGGATCAGGCGTCTATCAGCATCGCGCCTTTGCTAGGAGGCACGACGAGGATATAGTCGTGCTTCCTTGTACTCCAGGCGAGCCTATCTGTGGGGATGAGAGGTCCAACAACGGAGTTCCATTATTCAAGCGCATTGGGATGCGCTTGCCCTTTTCGGGGTTCGAAAGGGAACTGCTCACTGAGATCAACGTCGCCCCAGCCCAGCTACACCCCAACAGCTGGGCTTTCGTCAAGGCATTCGGCATCTTGTGCGGATACTTTGGCCAGCCGCCCTCAGTCGACATCTTCCTTCATTTCTTTGAGGTGAAGAAGCAGGGGAAGAGCTTGTGGGTGAGCCTGAGCAACATCACTGGGAGGGTCATCCTATCCCTATTCCAGCAATCGTACAAAGGCTGGAAAGGGAAATTCTTCAAGGTGTGTTGCTCCGAGTACGATCGTACTGCCTTGGATGGCTTTCCCCTATACTGGGTGGAAGAGGTTAAGTTGACAAAGCCTAAATCCTTAGACGAGCTGCCCTCGACTGATCGAGAGGTTTGCTGAATCCTGGACAGTGTGGGGGTTCTCGACACCTCCATCCTGATAAGCCGTGAGTACGATGTTGAGGGCCTCACCCGCTACATAAGTATGAGAACTACCCTCTTTAACTATTTACTCTCTGCTTTTACTTGCTTTGGCTTTGCGCGTGAATTATCTGCTCTTCTTATGTAGTAACTTAGCTTGTACCTAACCCCTTCTGTGTTTTTCTTCTTGGTGCAGATTCAAAGATGGACAAACAAAGGAGATGGAAGCTTGCTCAGGCTTTGAAGTCCAAAGGCGAGGCTTCGTCAAAAGGGGTTGGGGATTCCCTACCTCCAAACTCTGAAACCGCTCCTACTTCCCCCACCCTTCGCCCCCAAAGTCCACCTTCAACAACCACTCCCCAGACTCTACCATCTCCAACTCAACCCCCAAACTTGCCTCCTCCTATAGCAGTTGTGCCTCTGGCACTGGCCGCATCCACTTCTGCACCAGCCCCCCTTGATAAAGGCAAAGGGGTGGTGGTGGTACCTTCAGAGGACGAGGAAGACTCTGCTGGAGAGAAAGTCTTCAAAAGAAGGAGGACTACACGCACTGCCCCTCGGGTTTCTACCTCCACGTCTTCCTCTTCACATGGGGCTGAGTCACTTAGGGAGCACCCTCCAAGTGCCACCTCACCTCCACAACCAATGACCTTGGAGGGCGGGGTTGAGTCTGGACCTGCTCAACCTGCACCTGCTCCAGAGCTTCCCATGCCAATCCAAGAAACCCTAAGGGGCTATTTGGAGAAAATGTCTCCAAGCGGCCAAGCTGAAGGGCCCAAGAGGGAAAGCATGAATATGGGCGCCCTCATTGCCTGTGCCAATACCTAGCGCGCCCAAGCCAAAACCAGAGCGGTCGAAGCCTCTGCTTTCGAAGCTTTGGAGAAGGAGAACGCCTCCCTGAAAGAGGAGAAAGAGACCTTGGCCCGTCGTTGGGAGCGCCAAGAGGAGGCCTACAAGGTCTCTTTGAAGATGGCACAAAAGGCTAAACAGGAGGCCAGCAAACGACTGCATGAGGCGAGGCAAGCCCATGCTGAGCTTCTTAACCAGGTGGTGCCGCTTCGGGTGCAAGTGGCAGACCTTAAAGACGCAGTGGAGGCTTCCAAAACACAGCAGAATAAGCATGAAGACCACTGCGTCGACCGGGAACAAAAACTGGCAAAGACTTTGAGGCCAAAACCAACGACTGTGACTTGCTAACTGGCGAAAACTCAACCTTGCAGGCCAAAGTCCAGGAGCTGGTTGCTGCTTTGGCGGCTAAAGACCAAGAGATGGCCTCTCAAGCCGAGAACTTCAAGGCCACAGAGGAAAAGTTAATCGAAGAGGCTGCGACGAGGTTCACTGATGGATTTGCTAAGGCCCTGGCCCAAGCAGCTTGTGCAAACCCTGGGATCAATACTTCAGAGTGCATCCCCTTCAGTGAAGTCGTTGATGGCAAGATTGTTCCCTTGACGGCTCCTGAAGATTGACCTTTCCTCTGTATTACTTTGTCATTGCTTCTTTTTATAATTATTGTGAACATTCTCTTTCATATACTTATGAATATAATTGATATTTTGGCTTCATGCTCTTGTGTTGTCCTTTCTGCTCTTACTGCTTTTGATAACTTGCGTTCTCTATGCTTTTTCTTCTCGCTCTTCGAATTTCTCTCGCCCTTTTAACTTATAAAATCTTCAACTTGCTCTTTTACTTACTTTTCTTGAGCCCTAAGGCGCTTACTGCCAAAGGCGCCACTGGTCTCATCTCTTCTATGGCCTCGACATCGCTCAAGGGCAAGGGAGGACTTTATCTCTTCTTCTGTGGCCTCGACATCGCTCGAGGGCGAGGAGGGCTTATCTCTTCCGTGGCCTCACATCGCTCGAGGGCGAGGAGGACTTATCTTGGCCGAAGCCTATACCTGCACTGGGTGTCCACGCTCGAGGAGAGACTCGTTGAGCACAAAGTCGTTTCGTCCTCAGCGTGTCTAAACACTTGGGACAAAGTCATGCTTTGGTGCCCACACCCATGGAGAGGCCTATTACAACAGCGTCGTATCGTCCACGGGGTGTCTAAACACCAAGGCGACTGAGCCCTTATCTTTGCGCGCTTGGTGCCCACGCCTGAGGAGAGGCCTGCCCGGAGGTAGTGCCGTTTCGTCCTCAGGGTGTCTGAAAACACCAAGGCGATCAGTGTTCTTCGTGCCCACGCCCAGGGAGAGGCGTGTCGGAAACATCGCCGTATCGTCCCTGGTGTGTCTAAACACCAAGATGACCAGGAATTTTGGTGATTACGCCTAAGCAGAAGGTTTCCTGAAGGATGGCGCTTCTCCTTAATTGCGTGTATCTGCACCAAGTGACCTGGTTCTCCACTGCTCCGAAACTTCTTACTGTCTGATGCCCATGCTCGAAGGAAACACCCCCCGCCACTTCCTTGCGAGGTGTCTAAACATCAGACACTGGGGCTAGCCGTTCTTACCTGAGGAGGGGGCGTCCCGAAGGAATCCCTTAACCCCTGCTGAGGGACTAGATGCCCGGATTTTAGCTTATACTATGCGTACCTTTCAACTTGACACCTGCGCCTGACAGTGTGCTCCCGTCATTCGCCTTGGGGTGTCGACTCGTTCAAGCTGTTTCGCGCACTCGATGCCCGCTCCCTTATCTGGCGATGCCTACTGATGGCAAATTCATGAAGCTCTTCTTGGAATCATGTGAAAAATGGTGCGGAAGCCATGGATGTAAATGTGCAAGATCCTCCTAGGAGCTATGGTGATCTTGAAGGTGCATGATGTGTATG
>Ga0123341_1005456_pt1 | contig 11343 bp, 5 predicted proteins | sample Turbeapinknodule_FD_89959 | JGI IMG/M metagenome (GOLD analysis project Ga0123341, IMG submission 89959) | Root nodule microbial communities of legume samples collected from Mexico - Turtle bean Mexico pink nodule | ecosystem: Host-associated > Plants > Roots > Nodule | place: Mexico: Nepantla... | reverse complement strand
ATATATATATATATATATATATATATATATATATATATATGTATATATATATATGTATGTATACACTTCATTTTTTTATTTATCTAACTCTATTTTTCCGAAACAAGCTAGGAATCACCGGGTGATTAAGGTAGAGTGTGGTAATTATTTTTGTCAACACTAAAAAATGGGAGATTTTACTAGTCATGCACATTAATAAAACTTTTTCCAATTTCTTATACCTAATTATGTGAGAACATAATTGATTATTTATTAGGCTATGTTACTCATTTCATAATTAATTTCGATCTAAGTATAACCGATTTGCACAGTCAATTATATAAATAATAGATTATACTTGATCTAATCAATTAAGTTGTTTATATCTATTGTTAAATACAACGTTTTTTTTTTCATATTTCAAGAATTTTAAAGGGAATCACGTTTACACTACAAGAAAAAAATATTTCATTAGTTTTAATATAATTGATTAACTTATATCTCATTAGTTTGGAAGTCCTACAAATTTAAATATAATTAAGTAAATTTGTATCATAATGATTATGTTAAATTACATATATTAATTATATTTTCCCACAGATGATTTAGTGAATACGAGGAGATAATTAGGATTACCTGTATGCTCAAAACACTTTGCATCTATATTTCAATTTTTTTTTTCACTTATCTACTTTCTTTTCTTTATTTTTTTTTTTTTTTCAGAAAAATGTAAGTGTTTGTTTGGATTAGAAAGTAAAAGGTAAGGAAGTGGGGAAAATGAATGAGATAAAAAAAACAGAAAGAGAAGTGTAATTATTTGAATTTTAAAAAAATTAAATAATATAAAAAAATAGTGAGTGATTTATTTAATATAATAGAATAAAAATATTATCAATTGATATATTTAAAATAAGACTAAAGTGTCCTTATATTAAAAATAAAATAGAATTAAATATTAAAAAATATTTAATATATCTAAAACCTTGATTAAATAGTTTCTCTAACGTGATACTCACTTATATAATATAATCATCCATTATTTTATGTCATCACTTCATTTATTTTTATTCTTAAATCATGAAATGCAAACCAAAGAGTATACTTACATCTCCACACCTTCACTTTAACTTCACAATACATGATTGAAAACAAACAAATTCGAAATGTTTTTTTAGAGCTTGAAGGTGAAGTTTACTAAGAAGTTAATTAACCATTGAGTTGTGTTAGTCTCATGCAGCAAAAATTAGAAGGATATGTTAAACCTTTTGTCTTTGGTCCAGAAGACATGGTTTGAAATAGGAACTTCAGAATTTATTCTGATTTTATTAAGTTGCAGTAGCAAGACTTGGATTTAAGAAGAAGGAGAAAAGAAAAGAGGTGCAATGCAACCACTCCCAAGAAAAATGATTATGAGGATGAGAAGTGACAAGTTGAAAATCAAAAGGAACCTTTTTTTCTCACTGCAATGCAGTTCAGAATCAAAGTCAATCCAACAGCAGCTTGACCTGCAAAAAGTTAGTAGATGCTCACACACACTCCATTCACAACTTAAAACCAATATTTTTATTTATGAGTATTTATTAATACTACAACACTAAGAATTTGACAGAAAATTTTTACTCAAAATTGTTATTAATAATACGTTTCACAAGTTATATCAGTTTTCATTTCTGAGCAGAAACGAATAAAAATAAAGTAATAGAATAATACATAAAAATATTAATTAGCCAAATTATTGGGCTAACTTTTTCAGCTTTGCGTGTGAACGTAATCAACTTTTTTCCATTAGTCAATCAATTTAATATAAGTGAACAATTTTCACGAACAAAGAAACAGTCTAATGAGTAGAATAATCACACGATGATGACTATTCCATGAGTCGCAGACAATGGTCAAAATCATAGACAGAACAGTCCACCAGCTGGATAAAGTTAAACCTAAAATTATAATCACCAATTACCACAACTCTTGTAATTCAATTAATATTGTATAATGACAGAGAAAACAAAGGGAAATGTTACTATATAATTCTGAGCTAACTTTCATTGAAGCAAAATTTGTCTTTATACGAACAAGGTATTGGCTGAAACCCTTCTAATTAGGATTTAGTTGATTTAATCATGCAACAGGTAGAGTTTGTAGAAGTATATTTCAAATATTAATATTGTATTATGAAAGTGGGTACAAATTTATACAAATTGTTAATACGTTGGAGTGTTAAAAAAAACACACACCCCTTTTGACATTTACTGAAAAAAAAACATTATGACATCAAAGAAATTATTTTTTTTGGCGTGTAGAATAAAAAATGTTTAATAAGATTAAGTTGATTTGATTTTCAAATAAAAAAACATTTTTATTTTGATTGTAATAGAAAATTTCCGAGGAAAACTAAATGATTTGTGAATAAATATGAATAATGCATCCATACCATACAAAGAAATAATACTTATAACTAATGAAAGAATTTTCAATCCAGGTATATATATATATATAACTGAGATTTGTGTTTAATAATTTATGTTATTCTTATACAACTTGACACTCTTTCATACAAGACAATAAAATTCATCCACCATATATGCATCATACTCTTTCTTTTATGGCCATCATTGCCTTTTTATTAGTTAAAATAATGAAGATTTGTCGTAAACAACCTCTATTTTGACTTCTGACCTAGCTTTTATACAAAAGATTCTTTGTCAGGGTGCTTAAACAAGTATTTCTATTTCTGACAAATCACACATAAGTATCAAAATCAATGATAGTGATACAAAAACTAAAAAATAGAGAAAGGGGTTTTTTTTTATGATAAGGGACAATCTCATGATACAATGAATATCAATTTTCACATAATTAAAGGAGAGAACATAATATGAATAACACTGCATGTATGTGCTAATTTACTTTCTAGTTCCAAAAGTTCATAATCAAAATACAATGATTATTTTTTTTACTTAATGCTTTGTTGAGATATGAATTTAGAGTTTTTATACGAATTCAAAATAAAAATGAATAGATAGCAATAAATAATATTTGAGAAAAATATTTTTGAATCTAAAAGCCTTGTTTTCTGGAATTGATAACATTGATGTCTGATTGGGGGATTGCACTTACATCGAGAGAATACTTACAAAAACCTAACATCATCGTCATCAAATCATCACTTTCACTTCCTAGAAAATAAGAATTATCTGATTTCATTAAAGAACACAGAACTCCACAACACAACCTCAAAGTCTTTTCTGAATCTTTCCCACTCCCATGCTTCTCACTGATCAAATCTCTCTGATTTCACTTCCAGTAGTCAGTCATGCATCAGTAGCACTCAGTTCAGTAGTTGTAGTACACTCCCTTCTCCGTCTTGTTTTCATCAATACTAAAATACTCATTATTACTATAATTACTACCACTGTTAGTACTAATCAGTTGTTTAATAACCTCAAGATCATAATCGAGTGCTGTTTGTTGCGTTTGGAAGAAGCACCCGTTTGGCTTCTCTGTCCATTGGTGCACATACTCCTCACCTCCATCATGATTAATGTTGCCTTGACTAAGCATAAATCTGTTCGTGTTCTGATCTCCAAACATTAAATTCTGAAATCCCATTTCTTCTTGTTTTATCTCTCTGCCAAGGCTCACCTGGCTGCAGCTCCCATCAGAGGAACTGCAACTTGTTTCACTTCCAAACACAAGCATGGAACTGTCTGTGGTGGGGTAATACTGCATGGGACTAACACTCACCAAAGGCTCTTGGTTTTGATACAAAGGGAGAGAGGTGGTTGTGCTCGTGTAATTACTTGAAGGAACAGAAATTTGTTGAAGGCATGGGAAAGATGAGGTTGGTGCTGGGATGTGATAATGAGAGTTGTTGCAGTAGTCCCTATAGATTGAAGAGGATAGAGATGATTGAGAAGAAAATGGTGAGGGAGGGTTTTGGGTGGAGGAGTGTTGATAGGGTGCTATTCTTTGATGAGATGCAGGAAGCAGCCCCATGAGTTTCCTCTTAAGCTTGGTGTTCCAGTAGTTCTTGATATCATTGTCAGTCCTGCCTGGTAACTGAGCAGCTATAATTGACCACCTAAAAACATCAAGGAAAAATTCACCAAATATAATTATATATCAATGTCTTCATTTACCCAACATCTTTGAGTGCATGCTGTTGCTAGATCTAAACTTGGCTTCCATGTTAAAGACCAGCTTCCCAAATATAGACAGATTCTAGACAACTACATAGTTTTCTCACATTGTCAAATCCCTTGTTGTGTTTTTTTTTTGTGTGCCTCTTTTTCTTTTCCTTTTACCTCTTTTAAATAAATATGGACAGACTTCAGGACATTTCACCCGGAGCATGCGTTTCATTTAGTGATTGAAGTAAAAGTGGAAAAAAAAAGAATGTCCATCTCAATATTCTAGATCTGGAGAATAATAAATTTTAGAATTTGTTAGTGGGTCTAGCTATGAATAGTGCATAAAAATGGGTAGCAATAAGTAGTACCTGCTTCCAATATTAGCATAAAGGCTGCAGATTATTCTGTCTTCCTCGTCGGAGAATTCCCCATGCTTAATGTTGGGCCTAAGATAGTTAAGCCATCTCAATCTGCAACTTTTTCCACATCTCCTTAGACCTATAATCATATATCAGAGTCAGAGCATTGTAGACATACAAAGAAAAAGAGAATACATGCAAATGAAAGGATGTCTAGGTTTAAAGTTTAACACTATATATACATGTTTCTTACCAGCTTTCTGAGGAAGAGCAATCCAATTCCCTCCAGTTCCATTCTTTTCTATGTACTCCTTCAGCTTTGAGTCTTCTTCTGGTGACCATGGTCCTCTCTTCACATTTGCCTTGTCACAGCAAGGAGCTCTTCCCATCTTCTCTCCTTCTCTGCAACAATTCCACAAAACCTCTCTCACGATGCCAATTCCAAACCCTGGCTTTCTAATGAAACTTTGGTGGGGACTGCTTAGCCTTATAACAAGAGACCTAGCTTTTGAACAGTTAAAATATTACTATTTTATTATCTCAGTAAGAAACAAAAACTTAAATGAAAAGCATGGATAGGACGTTTATGTACGAAAATAATTTAAATTGTGAACATTATTCTAATATGGACTCATTCTCAGGGAGAACTTTCTAACCTTCAGCCTTCGCGGCCAAAACTTCTGACTCATATATATAATTTCTTCTTTAGTTAATATTTAATCACACACAAAAGCATCCAAAGTTTGTCATACAGAAAGAAACATAACCCAGCAGGTTCATTGCAGTGATGGCTACAGCTACCAGATTTGTGATTCTATCCAAAAGCAAGGACCAAAATGTGGAATTAATTGTCCAAGTTTCTTCGTCCTAGTGCGGTGGCTCAATATTTAATCATTTTTGTTAATTAAAGCATTGACACTCTTGCTAAAGTAAAACATTACAAGAGCAAAAGACAGAAAGAAAAAAATGGAAAAGGTGCACGCAATATGTTAAAATACCTGTAGTATGATTTAATTAAATCCACATCTAACTGGCGGACATGTGTGACAAAAGCGCACCTCAACAATATATATATTGAAGATATATATTAATGGAGTTAATTATATAGTAGTATTATTAAACTTGTCAGAAAATCATTGTGTAGCAGTAGGTGTATCTTTTGGAACTGCACACGAACACGTCCTAAAACTTTACCACTAAAGAACCAGAAAATGAAATATATTGTTCCCTCTGCATTTGTAAATGCTAAATCATAACTTTGTGATGCATAGTTGCCTCTTCATACACTCTTTCCCCTAGGAAACAAACATAGGTGTTCAGGCAATTGCATGCACGTTAGGGATTCAGCAAACTAGCTAGCATATTTACTCTTTGGAACAGTGAAATATACTATAAATTATAATTCTTTTATATTTCAAACTTCTCTTTTGGTTAGTTTTTTCCTTGTTTTATTAAACTTTATAATCAATAACTTGCATTAGAAAAGATATGTTAAAAGAGCTTCATGTCTATTATGCAAAATTATCTGGTTATAATATTGGTGAGTGATGAGATTGGTGATTATTTTTTTTTATCAGCCAAAGCAATGTGTTTTAAACGGTACCAAAAGTACCAAAAGAACACATAAAGACCTTGGATATACCCAAAGATAAAACAAACAAACTAATATAAAATTAGAAAAAGAACAAAAGCACTAATAAAAGTCTCAACGCAAGCTAACACACCATCAACAACTAGTGGAACAAATCTATGCCCTCTAGTTGCCAAACACCTAGCAATACTCTAGCAAACAAACAACCAGGCACAAATAGCATCCCACATACATGAAGAAGAGCCAAAAACATATTCCCTGAAAAATAGTTTAAGGATTGAAATGCAAACTTATTTTATCATCATACACTAAGATATTAAACAAACAACTTAATTATATCTAATTGAGGAATTTTCTGAATCTCTCCACCTTAGACACATGAGGAATTTTCTTAATCTCAACACACATGTACTGAAATCTTAATAGACACAGGTAACACAAATAACACAATTTTGACTAGGAATATTATTTTTACAAAAGATAAATATCTATCTTTCCGTTTTTTAAGTTGCGATCCACGTACAATCCCAAATCGAATTAACCATTTTATTAACACCACCCAGTTTAAAGTGAATAAAATACATTTAGAGTCTAGGATTTAGGATTTAAGGTATAGTAAATAAATTTCTAGTTCACACTGAATTGCGGATTTTTTTCATAGTCAACTTTTACACCTCCATATACACACATTTACTAACATCTTAATAGACATGGGTAACACATATAACACAATTTTGATCAGGGATATTCTTTCCACAAAAGATAAATATTTATCTTTCCATCTTCTCACTTGTTTTCTTATTTTTGCTACTACTGATTTTCAAGCTTTAACTCCATCATATTCTCTCCCACATGTAGACTTAAGGTATATGAAAGGTATTTGCATATCAACTTGATCAACAAAAAAGTTGATGGGATTCCATACAAACACTTATCCACCCATTTACTACAAAAGCCTAATTTCTATATCATATTGTAAATGAATTTCTAGTTCACTAAATTGCAAGTTTTTTCATAGTCAACTTTTAGAATCACTATAATTTTTTTTATCAACAATAAAAGATATAATAAATGTGGCCCACTTTAGGGGTGGTCTAACCCTCTTACAAAGCAAAAGAGACATACACCTAAAGAAAACCTGGACTATCTACCTTGCCACAACTAGCTAAAAAACGACATTGTTGTAACAACAGTTTCTCCTCCAATAGTGGTGGCTGGCGAGTTAGAGTCTTTTTTCGATATTTGCCCTGGTGCGAGAAGGATGGTCGACACAGACGAAGGGGAAGGTGTTACGTCTTTTGCTTCCAAAGGAAGATCTCCTGGATGGGAGGGCGTCTAAATTCGCTTCTACCAAGGAGTTGTGGTCGGCAAATTCTATCACATATAGTGGGGTTAGAAGTTGTAATAGATTGTTCTGGACGAACAATGATTTTGGTAAAGTTAGAAGTATGTGGAGTATTGGCAAGAAGTTGGGTTTTTCTATCTCAGGGGAAGAAGAATTTGCTATAAACAGGTTGCATTTTATGGAAAACCGGGACAATAGGAGTATAGGGTGGAGTTGAGTGTTTTTGATGATGAATCTGCTTAGTATGAATATAAAGGGGGTTAGAAGGAAGAGTCAAAAGAAAATATTTGTGCGATTTGATCCACAAAGAAGAGGTAGGAATGGTTTGCCTACAAGAGACAAAATGTTCTGGGTTCAGAGGAGAGTTATTTTCTTCTGTGGGGTTCTAATGATATTGATTGGGTTGAAAATAGTGCGGTAAATAATGCAGGAGGGGTCATCATTATGTGGAGGAGAAACTCTTCCAAATGACTAGTTCTTTTAAAGGGAGGGATTTCTCCATTCTAGAAGGGGTTTGAGAGGTTGGAGACGGGTTACAAGTAACAATTATAAATGTATATTGTTTGGGTTTGTTGAGGGAAAAGAAAGAGGTGTGGGAAGAGATTAGCGAAATCAGGAAGAATAAACAAGACAAGGCTTAGTGCGCCGTTGGAGATTTTAAATCTATCATGTGTAAGGAGGAAAGGAGAAGCGTGATTTCGATTTCTGATTATGGTAGAGAAATTAGAGGGTTTAATGATTTCATCGAAAAAAACATATTTGGTGGATATTCCGATGGTCGGGAAAAAATTCACATGGTACAAACTGAATGGGGTAGTAAAGAGCAGGATTGACAGGATTTTGGTGTCAGGGAGTGGCTGGAAACTTATCCAAACAGTAAACAATGTGTTAAGCAGATTAGTCTCTGATCATTGTGCGCTAGTGCTAAAAAATATGACTGTGGATTGGGGGCCAAAACCGTTCAAAAGCCTGGATGTTTGGCAAAGCGATGGCAGGTTCTTAGATTTTGTTCATAATAAATGTCGGAGTTATGAGGTGCAAGGCAGAGGGTTGTTTATTTTAAAAGAAAAATTGAAAAAAGTTAAAACCAGATCAAAAAATTTGGAATAGAGAAGTCTTTGGGAATGTCAACCGCACAGGGGAAGTCTTACAGAAGAAGATTCAAGAGCTAGACGATAGAGATGATGAAAACAATCTTCACAAGTCTGGGAGGGATGAGAGAAAAATATTATTAGCTGAACAAAGTAGAAATTCCTTCAAGCAGGAAACAATCTTACTACAAAAAGCTCGCATTAAATGGTAGAAACAAGGAGATTTAAATACAAAGTTTTTTCACTTGACTATGAAGTGGAGAGTGAGAAACGGGATCAACGGGGTTTTAGAGAATGGTATTTGGAGTGAAGACAAGGAGGTGGTTAAAACGAAGGTAAGAGAGGGTGCGTGTATAAGATAGTATAAAAAAGTTCTTTCTCTCAGGTTGAAAAGGTGATTGGAAAAGTCATTGATTTCAGACAATCTGCTTTTTTAGAAGGAAGGGGTTGTTGGATAATGTTCTTGTGAGTAATGAAGTTTGGGACGAGATGAAGAGGAAGAACAAAAGTTGTGTTTTTTTCAAGGTAGACTATGAGAAGGCTTACGACTCAGTAAGATGAGATTTTTTCTATTATATGCTGGGAAGGCTTGGGTTATGCGCAAAGTGGATCTCCTGGATTACATCTTGTCTGGAATATGCTTCGATGTGAATTCTAGTTAATGGAAGCATGACTAAGGAATTTATTCCGAAAAGGGGCCTGAGGCAAGGTGATCCAATGGCTCCGTTCCTTTTTCTTATTGTAGTTGAAGGACTTGCAGGGGTCTCTAGGATTGCGGTTGAAAAAGATTTGGTTGAGAGTGTGGAGATTAGGAGTAAGAAGGTTAAGGTGAATATGCTGCAGTATGTCGATGATACTTTGTTCTTCTGTAAAGCTAGTCTCAAAAGCGTTTTCAACATTAAGGTTATCCTGAATTGCTTTGAGTTAGCTTCTGGTCTTAAGCTGAATTTTTTGAAGAGTAGAATTGGCGGGGTGGGGGTCGAAAAGACATCTAATTTTTGCTTTGCAACAATTCTCAATTGTGAAGTGATGAAAACCCCGTTTAAATATTTGGGAATGCCGGTAGGGGGTTGCCATAAGAGGGTTAAGAACAAATTAGGTAGTTGGAAGGGCATATTCGTTTTGTTGGCTGGGAGGATCTGCTTGCTTAAGTCCGTTCTATCGTCAATCCCCATGTTCTATCTCTCTTTGTTCAGGATGCTAGCTAGTGTGATGAAGAAGATTGTGAGCTTGCAAATGAATGTTTTGTGGGGTTTGGGGTCTAAAGGGAGGAAGATAGCCTGGGTTGTGTGGGATAAGGTCTGCAAGTCTAGGTAAGCGGGCGATTTAGGCATTATCAATATTAGAACTTTTAACGTGGCCTTGCTGGGGAAGTGGATATGGCGTTTGAGGTCCAACAAAAGTGGGTTGTGGAAGGAGACCATTGTGTTCAAGTATGGTGGTTGGAGATGTTTGAAAGAGTGGGGAGCATATAAAAATAAAGTTTCTTTGTGGTGGAATGACTTGAAGGAGATCTGGAAGTCGAAATGTTCGAGAGGGAGTTTTGAAGACCGTTTCAAATGGGAGGTAGGGAATGAAAGGGATATTCTTTTTTTGGAAGATAACTGGTTGAGTTTCGGTGCCTTGAAGAATATTTGTAAACAAAGAGGAGTCTTTGTCTGAGTGTGGGGCCTAAGAGAACAACATTTGGGCATGGAGACTAAATTGGAGAATGGGTCTTTTTGTGTGAGAGGAGTTCCTTGTTCTCCAGCTTACTGAGGTGTTACTTGGCTCAAGTCCCATTTCAGAGTCTGAGGACAGATGAGTTTGGAAGGATAGCATCTCTGAAGAGTTTTCTATTCAGTCAACCTATGATTTTCTGAAAGGAGAGGCAGAAGGGGGAAATTCGCGGTTGTATGACTTCTTTTGGAAGATTAAGGCTTTACCTTTAGCCCAGGTTATTGCTTGGAGGGTGATTGAAAATATGCTAGCCGCTAGGGTCAAACTGGAGAGATGTGGACTTGAGATCGAGAGCAACCTTTTTTGTGTGGGGGTATAGAGGAGTCGACTAGTCATTTGTTCTTTGGGTGTAGGGTTTTTTGCCTAGTTTGGAATCTTTGCTACGTGTGGTTAGGAGTGAACTCAGTTGACCCTCTTATGCCTGCCTCACATTTTATGCAGTTCATTTTTATTGATGCACCTTTGCCTGTCAATCTTATTATGGGTAATATTTGGATTGCAGTGGTTTACGAGATCTGGAGACATAGGAATAATCAATTATTTAAGGGCGGAGTGGTCAATCATTCTGAATTTTTTTCCTTAGCATAATTAAAGGTTTGTCTTATATGGGTTTTTCCTTATCTGTTTGGTGCTTAGAATCACAGGTATGTATGCTCTCGATTAAAAAAGATTTTTAGGGTGGTGGGATGGTGTCTGTTTTGTTTTCAGGAAAGTTAGCTTTTGAGACAGTTGGGTGAAGTAGGACTTGGTTATTTGGTTTTGCTAGTGTTGGTACTAAAGGTTGCATGTGGGGTTTGATGTACTCGGATGTTGGAGTGTTTGTTTCTTTGTTCTAAAAAATGATTAGACCACCCCTTAAGTGGACCACATTTATTTATTTTTTATTACCGATAAAAAAAATATAGTACGACATGTATACGGGTTGGATCACCCCTTAAATGTTTCTTATTTATTTATTTATTCTTTTTGTTGATAAAAAAGTATAATATGATATTTGTAATCATTATTATATTAAATTGTAAAATATTATACATTGATTACAACTATCGTAATTTAATGTGTTATATTTTATAATTAAAAAAAAATAGTCATATAATAATTTTTATATTAAATTTAAATAATATTACCT
>Ga0123341_1005455_pt1 | contig 11344 bp, 6 predicted proteins | sample Turbeapinknodule_FD_89959 | JGI IMG/M metagenome (GOLD analysis project Ga0123341, IMG submission 89959) | Root nodule microbial communities of legume samples collected from Mexico - Turtle bean Mexico pink nodule | ecosystem: Host-associated > Plants > Roots > Nodule | place: Mexico: Nepantla... | reverse complement strand
TTTATACACTCTAAACATAGCATAATAATATAATATAAAGTCATACATCACCATTATTTTAATTTTAAAATGAAGATTTTATATCCAAATGATAAGATTTTTCTTTTCTTTTCTTGAAGTAATATTTCAAAACTTGAAATACATAAAAAAAAAAACTGTTAACAAATTATATAATTGATCAATATTTAAGGGTATCTTCTTTCCACAAGTTGAAGCTATAGAGACAGGATAAGAAAATAAAGACGTATAAGACACCACTATTGTCCGACTTTTATTCATTAAATACGTTTGTGATATCATATCAGAAAATAAACAATTATTTCATGACTTTGGGGCTATCAACCTTATTTGGATACTCATTTCCTAGACTCAGGATTTTATGCATTCAACATTGAATATAGAACTAATCCAACATAAAATATGTATCCAATGCTTGAAAACCAACCATCAATCACTCTTTATGATTGGCTGAATCTGTGAATGCAACAAAGAATTGTGGTATTAATCTTTTAAGAAAGACTATATTGGTTGAGTAGCCATCAAAGAAAAGTATGTTCTAAAATACTTTACTACTCATCCTATCAACACATACTGCAGTTCAACTTACTGATCTCATTTTCCAATTCCTACCATGGCAGCAGAAGTTGTTGGTGGTGCTCTTCTTTCGGCTTTTCTTCAGGTTGCATTCGATAGGCTCGCTTCTCCTCAACTTCTAGACTTCTTTCGTGGAAGAAAACTTGATGAGAAACTGCTCGCCAATTTGAACATCATGCTGCACTCCGTCAATGCTCTCGCTGATAATGCTGAACTAAGGCAGTTCAAAGATCCACACGTCAAAGCATGGCTTTTTGCAGTCAAAGAAGTTGTCTTTGATGCAGAGGATCTTTTGGATGAAATAGACTATGAACTCACCAGATGCCAAGTGGAAGCTGAATCTGAACCACAAACCATCACTCACAAGGTATCAAACTTCTTCAATGCTACTTTCAGTTCTTTTAACAAGAAAATTGACTCAGGATTGAAAGAAGTGCTAGAAAAATTAGAATATCTTGCAAGGCAAAAGGGTGCTCTTGGTTTGAAAGAGTGTACCTATTCTGGTGATGGATCAGGTAGTAAAGTGCCACAGAAATTGCCATCATCTTCTTTGGTGATTGAAAGTGTTATTTATGGCAGAGATGCTGACAAAGATATAATCATTAATTGGCTCACATCTGAAACCGACAATCCTAACCAGCCATCAATACTTTCCATTGTGGGAATGGGTGGGTTAGGCAAGACCACACTTGCCCAACATGTGTACAATGACCCAAAGATTGAAGATGCTACATTTGATAGCAAAGCTTGGGTTTGTGTTTCAGATCATTTTAATGTTTTGACCGTGACAAGAACAATTCTTGAGTCAGTCACTCATAAAAAACATGATAGTGAAAATCTAGAAAAGATTCACAAAAACCTTAAGGAAAAATTGTCAGGAAAGAAATTTTTTCTTGTTTTGGATGATGTTTGGAACGAAAGACTAGAAGAATGGGAAGTTGTGCAAACTCCTCTTAGTTATGGAGCTCCAGGAAGTAGAATTCTTGTCACAACTCGTGGTGAGAAAGTTGCTTCTATCATGAGGTCTAAAGTGCATCACCTAAAGCAATTAGAAGAGAATGAAAGCTGGAAAGTTTTTGAAAATCATGCATTAAAAGATGGTGATCTTGAATTTAGCGATGAGCTAGAGCATATTGGTAGAAGGGTAGTTAAGAAGTGCAAGGGATTACCTTTAGCTTTGAAAACAATTGGATGTCTTTTACGCACAAAGTCATCCATTTCAAATTGGAAAAGCATATTGGAAAGTGACATATGGGAATTACCAAAAGAAGACAGTGAAATCATCCCGGCGCTATTTCTAAGTTATCACTACCTTCCTTCTCATCTTAAAAGGTGCTTTGCTTATTGTTCCTTATTCCCCAAAGATTATGAGTTTGTGAAGGAGGAGTTAATTTTGTTGTGGATGGCCCAAAATTTTCTACAGTGTCCACAACAGATTAGACATCCAGAAGAAGTTGGTGAACAGTACTTCAATGATCTATTGTCAAGGTCTTTCTTTCAACCATCAAACGTCAAAAGGCATTTCATCATGCATGACCTTCTGAATGAGTTGGCAAAATATATTTGTGCAGATTTCTGTTTCAGGTTGAAATTTGATAAAGGTCAATGCATACCGAAAATAACCCGTCATTTTTCATTTAAATTCTATGACATAGAAAAATTTGATGGTTTAGAGAGTTTAACTTATGCTAAAAGACTGCGGTCATTTCTTCCACTTACAAAATATAGGACTCTTGAGCTTGGCCATTCTCCACGAATATCCAAGATTGTGATTACAACTATTATAAGAGCTTTCAATCAGTATCCATGGCAGTTCAAGATATCGATACATGATTTGTTCTCCAAAATTAAGTTCATACGCGTCTTATCTTTTAATGGTTGTTTGGACCTTAAAGAGGTCCCAAATTCTGTAGGTGATCTTAAATATCTCTATTTGTTAGATCTTTCGTATACTGAAATAAAAAAACTACCTGACTCAGTATGTTTGCTCTATAACTTGCTAATATTGAAGTTGAACAATTGTTCAAAGTTGGAAGAGTTACCCTTAAATTTGCATAAACTTACCAAATTGCGTTGCCTGGAATTTGAAGATACAAAAGTGAGAAAAATGCCAATGCATTTTGAGGAATTGAAGAATCTTCAAGTACTTAGTACATTTTTCATGGATAGAAATAGTGAGCTAAGTACTATGCAACTGGGAGGACTCAATCTTCATGGAATGCTATCAATGAAAGAGTTGCAGAATATTTTGAATCCTTTGTATGCATTAGAAGCAAATTTGAAAAATAAACACCTTGTGAAACTAAAGTTAGAATGGAAGTCCGACTACATCCCTGATGATCCAAGGAAAGAAAAGGAAGTACTTGAGAATCTACAACCTTCCAAACAATTGGAGGGTTTGTCAATCAGAAGCTACGGTGGTACACAATTCCCAAGTTGGTTATTCAATAATTCGTTATCAAATTTGGTGTTTTTAGTGTTGGAGGATTGTAAATATTGCCTATGTTTGCCTCCTCTTGGACTTTTGTCATCTCTGAAGACCCTCAAAATTAGAGGGCTTAATGGAATAGTGAGCATCGGTGCTGAATTTTATGGGAGCAACTCTTCATTTGCATCATTGGAGAGATTGGAATTCTACAGCATGAAGGAATGGGAAGAATGGGAATGTAAAACTACTTCTTTCCCACGTCTTCAACATCTTGATGTGGTTGAATGTCCAAAGCTGAAAGGTCTGTCAGAGCAACTCCTACATTTGAAGACACTGGATATTAATCACTGTGATAAGGTCGTCATTAGCAGAAACAACATGTACACATTGTCGCTTGAACTCATGAGGCTTTATTCATGTCCACTTGTGAATATTCCCATGACAACCCATTACTGTTTCCTTAAAGAAATGCATATTGGTGGTTGGGACTCTCTTGCAATCTTTCCACTAGATTTCTTTCCAAAGCTCTGCTCACTTGAACTGAAAGGGTGCCAAAACCTAAGAAAAATCTCACACAAGGACACTCATAGTCATCTCAAGGAACTAGAAATTGTTGATTGCCCTCAATTTGAATCATTCCTGGGTGAAGGATTATGTGCACCATTAATAGGAGCTGAGAATTTGACATTGTTGCCGAAACCCATGCAAGTCTTGTTTCCATCCCTTACTATGTTGTGGATAATTAATTGTCCAGAAGTGGAGATGTTCACAGGTGGAGGTTTTCCATTAAATGTAAAATATGTTTGTCTTTCAAGTTTAGAACTTATTGCCTCCCTGAGAGAGGCTTTGGATGCAAACACATGTCTTGAAACCTTGATTATTAGACACTTGGACGAGGAGTGTTTTCCTGATGAAGTTTTGCTGCCACACTCTCTATCCTATTTAGAAATCTATGGTTGCCGAAATCTTAAAAAGATGGAGTACAACGGTCTCTGCCACCTCACCTCTCTTGTACTTTTTGATTGTCCCAGCCTTGAATGCTTACCGGAGGAGGGTCTGCCCAAATCCATCTCTTCTCTTTCAATCATTGGTTGTCCACTGCTGAAGAAGTGTTGTCAGAATCCAGATGGCAAAGACTGGGGAAAGATTGCTCACATCCAAAAACTGTTTGTTGAGTAATAAGTTGAGGCACAAGTTCAAAATTAGACTTGCAGCTATTTCCATTTGTTTGCCACTTCAAGAGGTGCCAATTCTCCACAATATCTCTTTACCTTTTCAATTACAATTTTCTTAGTTGCAAACAGTAAGCTTATAATTGCCATTTTCCAACAGCACATGTTATACTTAAACTTGATTTTTAAATTAATAATATAATTGGAAGCCAAGATCCTTAATTCTTTACCTGACTTCTCAGCTTTCTGAACAGAGTTCTTAGTGATATTCTTCATGACCCCTCATTCTGTCTTGAATAAGAGATCATAACATAATGTTTAATAGAGTACTTCAGCTTCTATTTTCAACAAAGTTTGGTCTGGCTTCTCACTCAAACAAAATTACAGTAGGAGTTTCAATCTTTTGGTTTCTCCTTCCTTTCACCTCTCTATCTGTCCATTCAACTAATTTTATCTTATGTAAGACCCATAAAAGAAAAAAATTAAATTACGGCTTTGTTGTAGTTTCTTGGATGATACGAATTGTATTTATGGGGATGTTTTCCTTTTGCAGAATAATATGTAAAGGGAAAGACTCTGATATATGTAAAGGGGAGCTGTTGGAGTGAGTTTTCTTGGTATGGTTATTGCTGCATAGCAATTCTGATGGCTTAGGTGCTTAAAAAGTGCTATGGTGAAGGTCTGGATGGTGATGGCAATGATGTTGAAGTGTTCTGTTTGGCAAGTAATTTGCTGCATAATATGTTTGCTGCCTCATACACTTTGTAATGCTTTTCTGTGCTGCTGGTGCGTCCTTTGCATGCTGCTCCTAGTGGCTTTTAGACAAATGCATTGTTCCTTTTCAGGCTTTTTCATTGCAGGATGGGTGTAGGTTTTTTTTGTAAGAGCTGATGCAGACTTGTTTATCTAGTTTTGGCTCTGGAAATATGTATATTAAGCCATAGAATGTTTGTTTTTGTTCTAAGCCATAAGGGGAGTAACCTTGTGGTTATATATATGGGTTGGGATACCCCTAAAGTATCCTGTTAATTTAGATAAAAAAAAAAATATGAAAAGGGAAGCCTTCAGCTTTTGGACTCACCCAGTTGTGAAAATTCCCATGATCCATTATGACTTCCTTCATGAAATAGTGATTGATGGTTGTGACTTGAATATTCAGAAAGTGGATGTTGACACTAAAAATTGTGAAGTGAAGAATTTCTAGCAAGTGCCATTTATTCTCGAAAGATTACTCTGTAGTTGGAAGGTATAGTTCCATCCATCACCATCCTTTAGCTTGGTATTCCAGAAAATTTATTTTCTTGTCCACACTTATCCATCTTTCTTCTTAATCCATGCTTGCTTGGTGCGTTAAATTAATAAAGTTTCTGACAAAAAAAAAACAAACTTAACAGAATGCAGTTATTCACACCAATTCTCATGTTCTTGGTTCTTTTTTAAAGAAAATACAGGTTCATGATATATTGAAAAATCCTGTCCATGATAAAATGAAGCTAGGGGTATTGACTGGAGACAAGATGAAAGAAACAGCTGAGAACATTGGGTACATTAACAATGGCTTGTTCTGAATAATCTTTCTCTTTTATTTTCTTCTTTTCTTTGATAAAACCTTTTTCTGGAATAAAAGTTTAAAGATTCTCAGCAGCAACAAGGTCCATAATATGCTTATCCAATCTCCAATCCAATGCTAATGTATCGATGATGTGTTGACTTATCTTTTGTTAGGTTTTGATTTTAAATTCATGATTTAATTGGAAGACAAGAAGCTTTACTAATCAATCATTCATACTATTTTTTTTACAGTATCCTTTTTTATATCTGGAGGGAGTAGAAGAGACCCTCTTTAGAGATCTTACTCTTGATCACTATTTCTGTCTTGAATCAAGCCTTCACAAGAGATGGTAAAGTGTTGTGTGGACTGTGATGTTATAAGGCTTTCCAAAGTCTGTTTCTACCAATGTGCCAAGATATGATAAAGAGAAAACAAGTAAAAGGATTTGAAATTGGATTATCAGAGGATGAGTTACCTAAACAAATTCAGGGCAAACTACAATATCTGATAGAGAGATAGAAGCAATGGGAGTTGTGAAATGTAAATGCTTTTAAGCATCCATTCTTAGAACTTGAAACTATACATGCTTTTCTTACTGAGTTATGAAATAGCATTCCAGTTGTTTTATAGCAATGTACCATGATATTATAAAGAGAAAATAAGTACAAGTGATTGAAATTCTGTTATCTGAGGATGAGTTTTCCAATACAATTCCCAGGCAAACTCCTACTATCTAAGAGGGAAATTGAAATAAAGGAGTGAAAGGAAAATACTTTTAAACATTAATTCATAGAACATGTATTGGTTTTCTAGCTGATTGGGAAAGTGGAATTGAAATAGTGAGCATTGCTAACAGCTTTTACGTTTTGCCTTTCCACCTTGGATTTCCATTTGTTCATAAAATTAGCAGAGGAGAGAGTTCAGTAAGTAACCTGATTAGTAAAGCTTGAGTACTTGGACCAAACAAGGCACATGTATTTGTTAATGGAAGAAGCTTTAGATATTTTACAATATAGTTTACCTGTGGCAGCATAAAACAAAACCAATTTATCCTCGTCCACAGTGAACTATTATTGATTAGTTCAGTGAACTAGTTATGTACTAAAAAATTGAAGACTTCTAAACTTCATTTTTCTGAACCTCTTCGTGGGTCTATTTGCTTCTGAACCTCTAGCAGAAACAAAAGGTAGATGAAATTAAAAAATAAAGATTTGAAGCCATATATAAAATGTGAATGAAAGAAATTCAAGATCACCATCCATTCCACTTCTTAAGCTTAGATATCAATCCCTTCCTCACACAGAGGATCAAAAGGAAACTGGTGCCAAGATGGTTGGACAAAGTGCAACTGTTAATTGAATCTATGGGTGGTTCTGAGTGCTGCGTGTGGTTTGAGACTGAATGGTTGTATTGTGATCATTGACACATTTACACATTTAACTGTTCAAAATTCCATCCACATGATTCATGACTGTTATATTAAAAAGTTGAATAAATGATTTCTTTCGTAAGGCTTCCATTAGAGAGAAGAAATTGAACACATATTAACCGTTCGATCCATACATAATATAATATAGTTCACCACGTTTTCAAGTTCCAAGAATGGATGCTTAGAAGCATTTACATTTCAAAACTCCCATTGCTTCAATCTCTCTATCAGATGTACTAGTTTTCCCTGGACTTGTTTAGGTAACTCATCTCTTATAATCCAATTTCAAACCCTTCTACTTTCTCTTCATCATATCTTGACACATTAGTAGAAACAGACTTTGGAAAGACTTATAATATCACAGGCCACACAACACACTGTGACCATAAGTATTTCAAAAACAGCCACCTTACCCTCTCTTCTGAAGGCTTCATTCAAGACAGAAATAGTGGTGAAGAGTAAGATCTCTAAAGAGGGTCTCCTCTCTTCTACTGATACTGTAAAAAAAAGATAGTATGATTGATTAAAATAAACTTCCAATAAACTCTTCAAAATACTTCCTTGGTTAGAATTAAAATCCTCAATTCCTTCATTTGTTATGAATAACGTTAAGCTTTTTAAAGGCAGATAAAATCATAGATCACGTAGGTAAAATCTTTAGGATTTCCAATTCAATCCTTGGAGATCAAGTAGAGAAAATAATTCAAATATCCAACACCATTCAGTCCAACAATAGAGACAAAACTCATCGAGAAATAAGGATATCCTGATTTGCAGCCGTTTTAAACTCTTTTTAGGATTTAAGTCCAGAAACTCGAATTGCTGAACCGTGGTCACAACCCTTCTCATCCGTGTGATTATAGGCACTGATTCCGCGAAAATAGCCACGACAATCCAATAAAAAAACAGAAAATCTAAAGTTTAGCCGATAACGAATAAATGCATAACAAAATTCAAAACACAAAGCTTCAATATATCACGTGCTAGAGTGCCTACGTTCTACCCGTGAAGGTTGGGAAAATTGTTTATTTTTAAACAAAAATAACTCATTTCATTATTAAAAAAATTTAATAACTATTTGTAAAGTAACATTTAACAATTTAAAAAAAAATTAAAACTCTTTCACAACCATCATATCACTCACAAACTCCCATAAATTTTTCTCACATATTCACTCTAAAATACTCCAATTCAAACAATCTCACTTTCTCCACACTTTTCTCACATCCTCACACATTCACTTCCTCAAATTTTCACACATCCACTCTCTCAAATTTTCACACATCCACGTACAAACAGACACTAAGTCATTTTAAGCGATTTGATACGTTGAGAGCCAAGAGTTGTTACTATAAGAAAGTGAAGCATCCAATCACACTTTGCATTCTCAACCATGGCGGATATCATCAGCAATTTTCCAGATTCAATCCTTTGTTACATTCTCTCTTTTCTCCCAACCAAACAAGTTGTTGCAACCAGTATTCTCTCCATGCACTGGAACCTTCTATGGCGTTCAGTTCCTTCTTTGGATTTCGACGTGGATACAATGAGTATAGATTATGACAAAGAAAAAGAGGGCATCTCTCGCCTTCTTCTCTCAGTGAACTCTTTTCTACGTGGACGCGATATGGACCAACTCCTTCATAGATTTCGTCTTAGATGTCCCTGTTTATATAATCAAAATAGTATCGAGACATGCATTGAGGATGTTTTGAGAAAAAGTGCTAGACTTCAACACCTCGACCTCGACCTGGGTTTTGTCACTGCGGTGCCCTCTGTGGTGTTTATATGCAAAACTCTTGTAGTTCTCAAGTTGGCATTCGTATCACCCAAAAATGTTTCTTCTGTAGATTTGCCCTTGCTTAAAATCTTGCATTTGAATTCTGTTAGCTTCTTAGACTGTGAATATCTTCTTCAACAGTTTCTTTCTGGGAGTCCTAATATAGAGGACTTGGAAGTCGAGACTTTTAATAATTTTACTATAAAAGAATTCCACAGTTTGCCCAAGTTGGTCAGAGCTAAAATCGATGCACCAGCTGTACTTCCATTGGAAATTATTAAGAACGTTGAAGTTTTTGTGACAAATAGGGTATGCCTGTAAAATTTGTTTCTTATTTACTTTCTATTTGTATGGGAAAAAAAATGTGATTTCTGATGTTTTTTACATTATTTTGTATCTCTTGCAGATATATAATCAAGACCTGGTTTTTGATTTTCAAAATTTAGTTCAACTTGAGTTTGTTACTTGGGAGGATAGTGAGGGATGGCTTGATGTCTTGAAGGTGTTCAGGCATTGTCCAAAGCTTCAAACTCTTTTCATTCGCATTAAAGACGATGAAGAAGATCCAGTTTTGCCATACCCACTTACTGTTCCTACCTGCATTTCATTACACCTTAAAACCTGTTGTCTTCAATACTACAGGGGTTCTGAATTTGAGTTTCAATTTGCGGAATATATTATGCTGAATGCAAATTATTTACGGACCATGAAATTCCTCATTCGCAGTGATGATTATAATAATCTTTTGAGAAGACATGATATGATAAGAGATTTATCATCATGCAGTAAGAGTTCAGATGCTTGTACACTTTCATTTGAAAAGTATGTTTGACTTTTATATTTGTGAATGTTTATCAAATTAATCTACTTTTCTTCTTCGCATGTTTCTAAATTTAGTTTAGTTTCTGTTTCATATTTTTCTTACCCATTAGAGGATGATATCATGGTTTTGTGCTTTTAATTCTTGAATAGTTTAAATTTTATGAAAAAATGTAAAAGAAAATCATTGCAAAGACTCGTAATTCAGTATTGGTATGAAAGTATTTACCTACTATCACTCAATTATAAAGATATAAATTTTACTAATATTCTCAAGTTAGAATTAGAATATATCTTAATACAATTGCTGCGTATGGATCTGTGATGAAGAGCCATGTGTGAAGAATGATGAAAACACCTCAGCAATCGAAAAGAAAAGCACACAACACTGTGAAACGATCTCCATAAACAGAGAAAGAAAAAGAGCACGAACAGAAGAACCTACAGAAAAGGGAAAGTGAAGAACGAAGATGATGCAAGTTTTTTGTTAAAGAGGCACCAAACAAAGAACTTTGCAAAACACCTCATATATATGAGTAACTTCCCTCCCATACTTCTATCAACCTGTATTCTATAATTTCATAATCAAATTTGACAATAAAACCATAATCTTCAGATCTGCACCACTTCCACTTATCATCCTTCAAGTCTTCCTTCACAAGGGTGTAACCTTGTGATTGTGTTTATGGGTTGAGTTACCTGAAGTAACCCTTAATTTGTTTGCACCCACTTATATACAATGAAATATTCTCATCTCTTGTCAATGGGCACAATTGCCTCATTTTTTACACCAGTTGAAACAAACTTACCTGGTTGAGGATAGAGGTCCAACTCACAATGTACAGTTGATACTCAAGTCAAAGGTTGACCTGACTAGCAAGACTAACCTATAGTTAAGGGATGACCTAATCCAACCCTAATCACAAACCAACTCCTTAATCCGGCCCAACAGCAAGGGTCCATCAAGGTAATATAAATATCACGCACTCCAAAGGAAAATATACGTCATTATGAACGGTATTCTGACAGCCGAATACGACACCACACTGACTTGAACGTTGGAGTGCCATCTGCAAGTACCCACCTGTCTGAGTAGCCACTCGACGAGAAAGACCGAAGAAGGAGCGTTGAACACGTGAAGACCGACCGAATAGCATCCAGAGTCAATAGTTCTCCCAGTTCCCAAATTAGTTCGAGAACATAATCAGTTCTAAAAACCTCTTAGATGGATAACAATTAGAATACTACAACACATAAACAATTAGTATACACAATAGGTAATGAGCAATAACAAATTTTACACCTAAATAAAAGATATTAATCTAACTTAATTCTTGACCATAAACAATCAGAATCTGGATTCTTTTGTATAACAATTGAAAATCTGTTCACAAGTTAATTAGCCATTTAAAATTGCATGGGCTGTAACTAAGGTCATATACGTAAAACCTAAATCTTACAAGTCTTTGGAATATGCTAATAGAACATAAAATTTAAGATCATGAATCTTAAAATATAATTAAATAATAATAATTTTTTTTCAATTTTAAAAATTTCAACAATCAAATAA
>Ga0123341_1005450_pt1 | contig 11346 bp, 8 predicted proteins | sample Turbeapinknodule_FD_89959 | JGI IMG/M metagenome (GOLD analysis project Ga0123341, IMG submission 89959) | Root nodule microbial communities of legume samples collected from Mexico - Turtle bean Mexico pink nodule | ecosystem: Host-associated > Plants > Roots > Nodule | place: Mexico: Nepantla... | reverse complement strand
TTTTATATATATATATATATATATATATATATATATATATTTATATAATTTTAATTATATTAACATTTTAATTTAATACCTATGTAACCTAAATAAAAAAATTTAATACCATCAAAAAGAGATCCTACATGGTTGCCCACACCCAAGAGAACTACCTCAAGACAAATACATAAAATAAAAGTTATGTCTAACTTTGTTATGTATAACATTTTGCATTTTCACCAAAGATGAATTTCTGCTTTCTTTAAAATGTAACAAACATTTATTTCTTAAGTGATAATCTCAAGTCAAATTCTTTTTAAATCAGTACATAAATATTCAAATAGAAGCAGTCATTTCTACGGTAGAAGAAGTAATCTCCACTGTAGAACCACCAGTGCACAATTCTAAGGAAGATAAATTCTCATTATACATATACCTTTGAACATAGAATGCTGGTTTTTTAGGTAAAGACACTATTGTACTCTTGCTTGTCAAAATTGATATAATGTCACTCATTGTGGGTCGATCATTTGCATAATGTTCAACACATAAGAGACCGATATGAATACACCTTTGCACTTCCTCATGATCAAATACCTCATTTAATGATGGATCCACTAATTCAAAATACTTGTCGTCTTTCCATAATTCCCATACCTGTATGTATTTACTAAAATTAGACACAATAATCATATCATGCCAAAAAACAAACTTACCGAAGCTAATTGTACATACATGTCCAACTAGATTCAAAGGGTGGTCATCATCATAAAAACTTGTGTTTTTTCTTCCACTAACTATTTCAAGCAACAACACTCCAAAGCTGTACACATCAGACTTTGTAGAAAATATTCCTTCCATAGCATATTCCGGAGACATATAACCACTGCAAGAAATTTCACATGAGAAAATAAATTTTATTTATACATTGGTATAAGATAAATGTAACTGAGTTTAGCAAGCTCACTATGTCCCAACAACCCTATTCGTATTTGATAACGAATCTTGTTGAGTAAACATTCTAGCCATCCCAAAATCTGATATTTTTGGATTCATATTTTCATCAAGAAGTATGTTACTAGCTTTCAAGTCTCTATGAATAACTTTGAGTCTTGAGTACTTCTGAAGATACAATAATCCTTGAGAAATCCCTTGTATTATGTTGAAGCGCTTATTCCAATCGAGTAATTTGCTTCTTGTACAATCTTCTCCATGGTCAGATAGTAGTGATGTAGGTTAGAATGTATACTATAAAAATGTAAAAAGAGAAAGTGACTTTTTCATCATGATGCTCTACCTAGGAAAACTTGAGTAATTATTGTAAATCTAATTGAGAAAGATCACCTACATAAGTGTTTGGATAATTGCATGATAATGAAAACAAAATGTATCTGTTTAACATCCTAAACAAATAATTAGATAATGATCAACACATTCCTCACCGAAAAGATAGAAATCCAAGCTTTTGTTGGGCATATACTCGTAAATTAGGATCTTCTCTTCTTCATGAATGCAACAACCAAGTAGTTGAACAAGATTCATGTGCTGAAGTTCACGTATAAGTGTTAGTTCGTTTTTAAACTCAACAATTCCTTGTGCAGAACTTCTTGCAAGTCTTTTTATAGCAACCTCCTCTCCTGTTGGCAAAGTTCCCTAAAGAAATGAGAACAAAAAGGTCATGAGTAGTGCTCTGAAATAAAGTTACCAACACATAAGATGAGTAATTTGAATCACCTTATAAACTGGTCCAAAGCCTCCCTGTCCTAACTTCTTCTCTGATGAAAACTCATTTGTAGCTGCCACAACCAATGTATAATCCAATACTTTTAAACCGTATTTCTTATTCAAATCATTTCCAAAATTATCGATTAGAGTCCTTTTTTTCCTTTTCTTCTCTGTCAGATGAAAATGAGAAATATTAAAATATAGAAAAGTGATCAAAAGATTTTGTTTAACAATGAGTTTGAAGTAGGTAACTACCTTGAAGCACATGTTTTCGTTTCTTTATGGCTAGGTATAGAATGAATGCGCATATTATGAGTAAAGTAGTTGCTATTACTGGAATTACCCATATCCACCATTTTGTACCTGCATACAACAACTCAAAATCTTCAAGTATCAATTATTGATTTTATGGCTTTATAATTTTTTGCAATGCCATTGTTAAGCTTTGCAGCCAATGACTTCTTTCCTTTTCTATTTTGAGATCAAAGACTGCTAAAAAAAGAAATTATTCAGTCTTGATAAAGGGTGTATTCAATTTAGGTATGAATGGAATCTTTAGACTGTGCTGACATATTTTAGGGTATGATTGGAAGCATTAGAAATGAAACTTGTTTTTGGTCTATAAAAAATGAAATGAAGTTGGCATTAGACCTACCGTGATGACGAGGGATTATGTTCACTGTGTTCTCAAGTACGTAAATGTCTTCACCCGAAACAGTGCCGTCAGCTATATAATCTTTTGATGAATTCCAATGATAGAACATACATCCAGTTTCATCATCATAGATTTCTTTGAATCCATTGCAATTACAATTGCTCCAGCAAGCAGCCTCACAATCACTGTGAGTAAAATTCTTATTATCTTCATAGGTTACACTGTCGTAATTAGGGCGAAGATTCTTTTTGGTAAACACATCACCAGGAATCCTGCATTTAGGTATATCCTGCCATCTTTGGCACCCATCTGTGTTGTTGTATCCATAACACAGATCAGCCCTTGCAACGTATCCCTCTTTGGTATTGTAAGATAACCACCCAGTATCCCATAGGTACCACCAACGTGTATGGTTTTCATTTGTAGATGTGAAAGAGAAGGTGTCTTCATCCTCATTGGACACTATGCTGTAGTTCAACACGCCTTGTGCATCTTCTGGAATGTGCTCAAATCTATTGTTCCTCACTTTTCCAACAAACTTTTCCTCGCCTCCTTATCATCAGTTCTTGTCCCCTCGGTTCCCATTCAAGACTAAAGCCACCTGGAGTCAGAACGTCTTCAGTCTTCTGCGAAGAAAGTAACGAACGATGGCCTGTTTTATGATTAACACCTAACTTCATGGTGGGGATCAAAGTCGCAAAGGGATAATCAAAACTCTGCCACAAGAGAGTGTTTGTCCCATTGGAGTGAAGGTGTTGAAGCACAAAGTTGCCTGTGTCCAACAAAGTGGCCACAGTGTTGTTGATAGGTTGAGGTGGAGAATACAGAATAATTGGTTTTTTCACAGATGCATATTCTATTTTCAGCACCCCAGAGAAGTTTAAGGATAGAACTGCATCGCTCTGGTTGATAGATTGTTCTCTATTACTCACCCAAACTAGAGCATCGTCATATACACTGAATATTACTAAGTAAGTAAAAAATTGCAGAGAATATTTGCGACTCTTAGAATATAGTTGTGAAGAGGAGTTGAATCTATCACCAGGGTTTAAACTGTCATCTGCTGCATGAACATGAATAGAAGAACTGAAGCAGAACCAGAGAAGCATGAAAGCAAGCAGAAGTTTGTGAAGGATAAGCCTCATAGGATGCTTCAAATATGGAAAGACTAATCTGCAAGAAGAAGGTGATTGTGTGATACTGTGGCAAGTTCAAATAATAATATGCATGTACTTTTTAAGTGCAATTATTTTCGTTGTAAAAAATTATCTGTCAAAGCATCAGAAAGCAAACTTGATAAAAATAAAATGTCACTAATCATAATACATTAAAATTAGAAAAAGATTATGAGTGAATAAAAATAAATATTTTTTTTTTAAATACACACCAAAAATAATATAATTATTTTAATTTAAATATTTTTTTATTATTATTTTTTGTTTTCAGCGTTAAAGAAAAAACTAAAGGAATATCAAGACTATAAGTAATAAAAAGTTTAGAGGGATTTAACTTAAAGTGCATAACTTTAAACAAACATAATATTTGTAATTATCTATACGTGTGTGCATATATATAGATATATTAAAATACATATCTAAAAAATTAAAATATAGCAGAGGAATACATTAAAAATTATGACAAAATAAAAAGTATATAAATTACAATTTCAATACCTGTTAAGATACAAAATATTTTACTAGCACTTGCACGTGATTTTTTTTTCTAATTTATTTATTTTTTATCTGAATTAATAGAATAAAAGGAACTTTAAAGTGTCCAACATCAACCAAAACCAAACCTAATTAAAGCAAACAACAGAAAGTAAAATATATTTGTTTAGTGTTATATTGTTTATAATAATTAAAATAATATAAAAAAAACTATAAATTATCTTCATTTCATCGATGTAAGTCAGAATAACACAGAACAATTTAGAATTTCTGAAATTCGTGTTCCTTTTCTGTTGGAAAGAAAAAGAAAAGATGTTTTAGTAAAAGAAAAGAAAAGTACCACTTATCTTTACTAAAAAAAATCGAAAAAAGTATGGATAAGTTGAATACTCGAAATTAGATTGTATTTTTGAAGGTACATGTTTTATAAACACTTCTAAAATTAAAAAGAAAAATCCTTTCTTTATACAAGGTAAAATTGCTTTATAAATAAATTAAAAATTAAATATACAAAATTAATAAAAATAATTTTTACAAATATATAAATATTTTTTAATTCATAAACGAATTATTTTTAAAAAAAAAATTACTTTTAGAATGTTCGCACATGATATATTAATATAAAGGGAAACACGTTAAGAATGGCCGACAAAAGTTTGTGTTATGGGACCTATATCTTTCGTTTCCTTTTGGTTTTGAGTAATCTATTGTCTTCCATTATTGAACTTTAAAAGATATGGGATATCATTTTAGCATGGACAAGTTTAACACTTTTTTTCACACAATAGGAAAATTATGAGTTCATATTTATTAGAGGTTCATAAAAAATTTAAAAGAATTAGTATATAAAAGGAACTTAGAAGAGGCTTCAATCTATGTTTTTTCTAAATTGTGTTTAACTTTACTAATTTTAGTTTTTATCTATCAAACAATAAATTTTCCCACGGTTTTGTTTTTAATTTAAAGATTTAATTATCTATCAAACAATCTATGTTTTTAATAAAAATATTCAATTTAGTACAGTATTTTTTAAACAAATCAATTTGGTCCCTATGTTTTTAAAAATGTATCCAAAATTTTCCTTTCTGTTAAGCCGCACGAAACGACGTTAAGTGGTGCATATGTGGCAAAGATAAGGGGTTATGTGGACTTTCAAGTAGGTGACACGTTGTTTTGGGTGATTAGGGTTTCGGGCATGAGATTGGATAGGCAGAGATTAATAAATTCTGGTTGTTAGGGTTTCCGTACGTAAATGCTTTTGCTTGCTGCCTTGTTCACATAAACGAGTAAGTTGACATATAGGAGGGTCGTCGTTTGTGGTGGAGTCTGGTGATTGTGGATTCGTTGGTTGGGGAGGAGTAATCAACGTTTGTGATTCGTTCGTGGGTGTAGATCTGTTTGTGGTGGAAATGTGTGTGCCTATAGGTCTGCATCTGTATCATCATGCAGTTGTAATCGAGTAGGTTCCTCAATCGCTGCCCCTTCACGAGCTCTGGATCGCACCTCAAAATGGATTCGGGATCGCACCACGGGAACGCACTACACAATCGAACGTCACATCACACCACAGGATCGCACCTCTAGATCCTTGTTCACAATCGCACCTCACACCATACAATTCGTAATCCCCAAGTGAAATTATTGTAACCCTAACCCCCAATTCATTCCTGACTAAGCTAATGTAACCATCCACGTCGTTTGACACGTCTCTGCCATATAAGCACCACTTAACGTCGTTTCGTGCGACTTAACAAAAAGGATCATTTTGGATGCATTTTAAAAAATATGGAGACCAAATTGGTTTTTTTAAAAACCACTGTACTAAATTGAATATTGGTCCTAAATGTAGGGACAGATAAGGTAATTAAATCTAAATTAAACAATTTTGATTTGTTGTCATCATGTATAATCCCACTCAACATTATTTCCAAGGTTAATTAGAGTATAGTATATGTTTTTTACCATTAAACAAAAATAAATAAGAAATCTTTGTATTTTGTTATACTAGATAATATCAAGATACATTATTTAATGTAAATTTTGGTTCAGCTAAAATCTAAGTTTCAAGTTTCTGGATCATTCGGATTTTCTTCATCTAATGGTTTATGGTGGTCTGATGAGTATCATTTCTTATCGATATTATTGTTTGATGGATATCATTGTTTGATGGGCATCAATGTCTGTGTTGAACTACTGCTTTTGGATCGTCTACTTCTTTTATTTAAGTTTCTCTGTAACTGTTAGTGCCTCATGATATTTGAAACTCAATTATTGTACACGTTGTTGATTTGTATGAGAAACATGCATAGTAGGAAGTTGTAAGGCAGTTATTTTTTTTCTTGTAGTTATGAAAGTGAACATGACAGTTTTCAAAAACATAAGAGTAGAGAGTGTTGTTGCGAGGTTTAGAGAGAAACTTTTTGTTGTAACCTTTAAGAATACTCATCGTGGACGTAAACTTCATTAACAATATAAACCACATAAAATTGCTTTTGTGATTTTCATACTTTGTTCTACTCCGTTTTACTTTCTCATTCACGGTTTCTCTTTTTTTTATTAATATTATTTTGATTAAATGATCCAGTGAATTGTGTTTGCACTCAACAAAATGGTGCGATGAACATGGAATGAAGAAACTCAAACAAGATTACTTCTGCAAAGTATGAGGTTGACAAATTCACTGGATTGAATGATTTCTAGCTATGGCGGTTGAAGATGCATGCTCCTTTAGTTCAATGGACCTTCTTGAGGCTTTGGAAAGAGATTTCAGGTCTGAAAAACTCATGACTGAAAACGACAAGACTACATTGTTAGAAAAGGCTCTCAGTGCAATTTTTTTGAGTCTTGGTGACAAGGTCCTAAGGCAAGTTTCAAAGGAGAATATTACTATGAGGTTATGGACAGACTATCTGAAGCCACTTTAAAAAAAGTTATGTATAACTTGTGGCTCTCTCACCCAAAAAAAATGGGCTTACTCTCACTACAAGAAAACATCAAATTAACTTTCAAATATTAGTGTTGGCCAAATTCTGACGTTGTTATAGGAATCAACTTAAGAGCTTGTCGATGAGCTCGCCTGGGATTTGATATATGAACCTCCTAACAATGCTCGGAACATAGGTTGTATTGAGGAGTGTGCATACCATTCATACATAACAAAACCAACTATATTAGCATATGTAATACTGTATATATAGCATTATTCCTCCATTATTTTATGAGATTTTTCATCATTCAACTTATAATGAGATGCAATATGTGTGGATATAGGTTTTAAGTTTTTCATACTAAACTTCACAAGGATTTATTTGAGATAGGTCTCATAGGACACATGTAGATGTTTCAAATCACATCGTCTAATGATCTTAATCACCAATATATTCCTAACTCCTAGGTCCTTCACATGAAAGTCATTGTTTAACATAAAGTTAACCTTTTGTACATCGGGTTTATTATCTTTTTCTATTAAAATGTCATTTACATACATCAACAATACAATGAAGTGACCTTCTAATAGAAACTTGAAGTAAATGCAACTATCTCTTGCTATGTTAAAAACCAATGCTCATAATGAACTCATCAAATCATATATTCCATTCCCTATAAAGAACATGTATATGGTGACGATTATTTTTGTATAAAGTTGCATTTACAACCGTCACAATCTACATGTGTGGTAGTTTCGTGTACCTCCACTGATCTGGCCTTCAAAAAGTATAATGTGACGGTCTATAAACACCACTTTATATATTATAGTATAATGTTTGTAACCGTCACTATTATATTAAATTGTGAATTATTGTACGTTAGTAATAACGGTTGTAATTAGAGAATTAAATATTTTAATTTTTAATATTACAATTTTTAATATTTTATTGAAATTATTTTTATAATTTTCAACTTCTGTTAGTGCAAGAAAATATCATTGTTCCTCATCACCTGAGGGTATAACCTAAATTAACAAGCTAATATGGTTAAACTCCAATTCTAATTACACAACACTAAAAATTGACTCCTTTGTCACAACAAGGTGGTCTTCCCATGTCATCAACGTGTACATGTTTAAGAGTAAGTAAATCCAAGTTTACTTTAAATATCTGAACTATTTGTGTAGCTTGCATTTCTTTGCTAGTAAAGAAAAAAAAATGATGATACCAAATAAAAAATTTATCTCCATATATATGCAAGCAGACAAAATCAAGTATCAATTGCCATAGATCATTGACCTAAAATTTGTTTCAAAACTTTTAGTTGAGCTGCTTAATTAGAACATTGAAGTGTCCATTCCCATCCTATCTTATGAGTGCAAATGATCTTCACACCACTTTACCAAATTCAGGTGGAAGGCTATTTATTACTAGCACATGTAATGATGACACTCAATTGTAATGCTAGTGATATAAAACTGGGAGCAGAGATAACAATTAAATAAGATGAGAACAAAATAAAAGGAAAACAATCTAGTAAAAAATTATTTGATCAGCATTAATCATCATAAGGCATCATCTATAAAGATGAGTGCAAAATGTTCCACATAACACTCTTAACACTTGTTGATGTAGAGGAAATAGACTAAGATAAAGAACATATTTAACAAGACTTAGCAGAAAATAATAATAAAAATAATAAGCTCAACATCCTATAATATTAATACTCATCCAACAAGATTCAAGATTCAAAAACAAAATCTTGTCAGAAAAACAAATCTGCTAAATAAGACTAAAAGTACTAGACAACATAACAACCAGATATCAAAACTTAGCAAATATGAAAACCAGATATCAAAACTTAGCAAATATGAAACATACTTGAAGCATATGGTAAACCACCTGAAATACAACTGAAGCATCTATGATTATTTTGTGTTTGGGAATATCCATTAGTCTGCAAAAAATAGTCAGCAGATTTCTTTGTGTTAGAGGATTTTCCATTTCCTGAAACATCAAGATATGAAGTTTGAATCCACTTATACTTATTACCAACATGACAAACATGACTCAAGAATGAAGGGAGGGTGTCATTCAAGTTGGTGGGGTAACTACGTCTTCGCGGTAATGGCAGCGATAGAACTAACGACAACGACGCGTTGGGGTGGATGCGTGTGGTGTGGGATATGAGAGTGAGAAGAGTTGGGTTAGGGTATTCATGAGAATGGTTGATGATTCCAGGGTGAGGGGTCTGTGTTTCCAAATGAGAGGATTTCCAAAGAGAAGAGATGAGAGAGTTTGCATAGGGGTAAAAGAAATGATATTTGTAGGAATACAATGTTTAGGGGAATAAGAATATTTGGAAAAAAGAAGAATGTTGTGGAGGGAATGGGGAAAATTAGTTGAAGGAAAAAGATGAATGTGATGGAGGCAACAAAAATGTAGAGAGCGGTATACTTCATAAAATGGCGATTCTAAATGACATATTTTGAAGAGGAAATGTGATGCTAATTAACATGTCGTATTAAGAGGGAGCAGTAGCAATTTTTATGCATATCAGAATGCTTTTTTGTGGTGTTGAATATAAGTTGTGTGTTAGTAAGACTTTGGCCAACTTTATACCTTTTTTGTGGGTTTTTTCTGCTACCTAATTGGGATGCACAAGAACTGCATAATTGAAGTTTTTGCTGCATAATTTTTTCTGGACTTGTAGGGGAAATTATGCAGGTTCTTTGTAGAAATTTGCAGCCTCTAAAGGAGTTATGCAGGTTCTCTTTCACTGCAGAATTCTACAACTTTAGTATCTTTTTGGAAATTCACATGGATCTAATCTTTTGGATGTTGGCCCTTGTAAAAGGGTTGGGACACCCCTTAAGTGTTCCTAGTAATTTAAATTCATTCTTTGCTGATAAAAAAATACGAATAATTGTGGCAGTTTTTAATAATCGTCATATTAAAACTGCCACAACTTACATGTTTTTTGTATTGGTTGACTTATCGATTGTTTCAGACCATGCAAAGATATGTTTAACTTAAAAACATAATGTTATTTGTCTCCTATCTCAAATCATTCTAGTTGCTTCATGTAGATAGTCTCCTTTAATTATCCAAATAGGAATGCAACCCTAACGTCTATTTGTTCCATCTCAAGGTTAAGTTCAACAACCAAGGCTAACAACATCCAAATAGATTTGTCCTTTACTACATGAGCTAACACATTATTATATTTATCTCCTTCACTCAGAAAAGCCTCTAACCACCAATCTCGCTTTTAATTTTTTTAACTAGTTTGTGGAATACCATATTTACAGCTAACCGACCTAGAACCAACAGGTCTATATGAATAAGAGTCGAGGTATTGTTCAGATGAAGTGAATTCATCTCTTCATTCATGGTGGGAGAAGGCTTCTATCTAGGTTAAGTGACAAATGGAATTAATTTAGTGGTGGAAAAGTGAAATGGTCAAATGGTATAGAAGTGGTTGTGGAATGATTTCTTGGAGAGATAGTGTGGGAAAGTTGGTCATGTGTTTGGTTGAATATGGTTTTGTGTTTTGGGGTGATCTTTGTCGACTTTTGTGGATAGAGGGGATATGAGATGGGAAGCTTGACAAAATCACAACATAGATACAAAATAAATGTAATGGAACAAGCAATGGACCAAGATGCTAATGGAGAAAATGAAAATGGAATAGGAGTAAGTAAAGGTGGAGATTTCCTTACCAAGTGTACACATCCTAGGTTGGGCGGCCATATCCTAGACGGTCTCTTGAGACTCTTCTTAGAGGCTTCAAGAAGACAATAGGAAGGAAGGCTACTTGGGAAAACTCAACCAAACAACTTTTTTTCATGCTCAAACTCACTCACAAAATGTGTGATTTTACATGGGCGAATGTGCTCTTTTATAGCCTAAGAGTCATGATAGTCAAGCTTTTAAGGAGAGTGTGAGACTTCTTAACACACGATTTCCTTAGGATTTTCTTATTATACACTAAGTTAGACTTAACCAAACGGTCTAAGACCATCTACCAAATATGATAGAAATTGTATATGAAACTCTAGATGGTCTAACATGGTAAGACTGTCTAGTAACCTTTAAACAAGTTTTTACCGAATCAATCTTCACATATTTGAATGATTTGAGGGAAAAATTAAAAATAAAACAAACATTTACTATCTTAAAAATATAACAAACATTTCTTAACTAACAATGCATAAGTAAATATCGTTTCTATTTTTATTGGTACATAGCTCACTCAGGTTTATTCTATTTCCAACGAAGTAGTAATTTCTACTGTAGAACTAGTACACAACTCTGAAGAAAATAACTTCTCATTAAACATCTCTCTTTGAATATAAAATGCTGGTTTTTTAGGTAAAGACACTAT
>Ga0123341_1005448_pt1 | contig 11349 bp, 4 predicted proteins | sample Turbeapinknodule_FD_89959 | JGI IMG/M metagenome (GOLD analysis project Ga0123341, IMG submission 89959) | Root nodule microbial communities of legume samples collected from Mexico - Turtle bean Mexico pink nodule | ecosystem: Host-associated > Plants > Roots > Nodule | place: Mexico: Nepantla... | reverse complement strand
GCCACTATATATAGTGGTTCTAGGAGACAACAATAATAAATACAATTAATGGTAATTAACCTCCCTTTGATGACAATTAATTGTAGTAAGAAACCTCCATTTGATGACAATTAATTGTGGCAATTAACCTCCCAATTATGTCAAGAAAACGGAAAGGTGAGTCATAACCCACATCACAAGACTAAGTGATTTACTATTACAATGTTTAACTTTGGAATTGCTTTAAAGGCATTTTTCCAAACACAAAACAAACAAAAATTACACATGAAAAATTAACACAAAGTTCTATGACAATATGATTTTACAAAAATAAATTTTGATGTTTGATCTTTGTAGCTTACCAAATCTCCCTATCAAGTGTTTTTTTATTCTTCCTTTTGAACTTTCACTTGTTTGTTCTTTAAAGAGTGATCATTCTTAGCTTCATATTTTTCTTCTCCAAAATGCTACCTAGCAATGTTAGTCAACATTTTCCAAAGATCACAACTAAGAGATAATTTCCATATCAAGAGGTCAATAGAATTCAAAATCAAGAAAAACTCAAAATTAAGAAAGTTAAACTGAAGAGATTAGATATAAGACAAACTCAAAGATTATCCAAAAATTTAAGAGAAAACGAGAAATTAAAAGTTATCAAGAAAGTAAAAGGAATTCCCTAAAGATTGACACTAGAGTTGGATTATAGAAACAAAAAGTAAAGAAAGATCAATATTCTCAATGGTGCATAATATCCAAAAAGATGTTGGCCCAATATGGCTTGACCCAATTACTTTACTGCAACAAAATTGATTTTCTATTACGTGCAACACTGGTTCAGTTCAATCTTGTGGACCACCCCACACCAAAATTCTTCAATTGCACAATCCACCAAAATCATGCCCACTAATTTGTCAGGCAAGTCTAAATTTGCGTATTTTTCCAACTATTTAAAGTTTCCAGCAATTGTTGACGTTCATTCAATCCTGCAACTACTGTTTCTAATTTTTTAAACAATGTAAAAAAATATTGCATGACTTCGATTGTTAACAAAAATTGCACTAATCTACTTCCAATTCAATGTGATGCTACCTTACATTTATTATTTTATTTGAACCAAATGAGTTGCGCCACTTGCCCTCAACACCGAACAACAAATTAAGTTGCAGATCACCAAATTAGAATTAACTTTGAAAGTTGCACCAAATTGGAGTATGTAATATGTTTTCAAATGTAACAAACAATAGTAGCTTCAAAATACAAGTCAATTTCAGATTTATTAATTGCTAGCAGCTGCAACACAATTACATAGTTGCATAAAACCAACAAAATTTCAACAATTTGCACCAATTTTCAGGTGCATCCAAAATTGAACAATTACACAACAATTTCTGCACTCACCGCACCAAAGAGTTTTAGTGCACATTCTCAATTTCAAGTTCACTACTTACAACTCATTCATTAATGCTTGATGAATTTGGCCATTGCACGTTATTGCATAAATAAATGTATTTAACTTGATCATTTGGTTGTCAAACGCTTTAAGTGAAAACTCTTGATATAATTTCTTGTCGCATCCTTGATTGAGAGTTATATTTTTGTGAATATATTATGCATCAAATATTAATTTAATTGCATAAATATACCACTAAACTGTTATCTTTGACTTATCTATTAATTTCAATTCAAATAATAATATTTCCAATTATTTCTTAATCTGTAATTAAAATAGACGTTGTCAATTAATACAAATTGAAAAATTTAAAAATATTTGAAAAATATTTTATTTATATTCAATTATATATGTTTTCAAAACTATTTCTGAACCAACATTATCTATTTAATACACTTTAAAATAATTTTGTACAATAGAATATTAACTTGATTTCATACAGATGTTGTCCTTTCTCAACTACATTTTAAACACAAATATTTATCATTTCAGCATGCTCTTAATTTATATTAATAATCTTATTTGAAAAATACTTTATTTTCTAATTTCGTTTATCAAATAAGTTCAAAGATTAATTCACACAATATAAGGAAGACGTTCTAAATAATATGAAGGTAGAGGGTAAACACTCCCTTATGTGTTAGATCGTCTGGCATGTGTGTTCCGTGTGACACTTAATTGTATGGATGTTCAACGTGTCGTCAGAAGCTTTGCACACAATATCTGGTGTATGTGTCTGCTCTTTTTAAATGCATTTTATCATGAGCCTTGTGATGTTTGATTGTGCATATAATTTTACACATTGTCTGGCATGTTCTTCTAACAAGTTCTTGTGTGGATATACCTTCTAATGTCTTTCTAATAATTGATGCACACTTAAAAAATTTATTTAGAACACTTAATACATCTTATAGTGTTTGTTATCATTAAAACACATAGATGCTCGTATCATGAGATCGTTTAATGAATATTAGATCATCTACTGACTTAACACCCTTGACCATTTGCCAAGTCGAGGACAAAATGAGTTCCTAATCGTGGCCATGGATTATTTTACAAAGTGGATGAAGATCCAACAGGCAATTAAAATCACAACTCAACAGGTTCGCAACTTTGTTTAGAAAATCATTATATGTCACTTTGGTATCCCACAGACGACCATCACAGGTAATGGTCATCATTTCACTAACAAGAGGATAACTAAGTTCTACATCAAGTTAGGTGTTAAGCATGTCACTAGTTTAGTTGAGTACCCACAAATTAATGGACAAGCTAAATCAACAAACAAGGTCATCCTCACACAACTAAAGAAATAATTAGGAACTAGGAAGGGGAGATGGGCCGAAGAGTTTTAGGAAGTACTATGGACCTATTGATGTACACCTCAAAACTCGACAGGAGAAACACCTTTTAATTGAACATATGATACCAACACAATGATCCTGGTTGAAGTAAGAGAACCAACTATACGTCAGCAACTCAAAGACTTTAACTTGAACAAGGAATGCCTTAGAACCGGTTGGACCTTATGGAGGAACTACGAGATAAGGCAAAAATTTGGGAGGAAGCTACCAAGCGAAGGGTTGCACGGTGATACAATGGTAAAATTAAACCTCAAAAAGACTTATCACAAGGGAGTCTAGCATCCAACTAGGAAAGACCATTTTGAATAAATGAAAGCCTCGGCAATGAAGCATACCACCTCCAACACAAAAGAGACATACCCCGAACATGGAATGCATGTCATTTAAAATATTATTTTTGTTGAAGTCAAGAATGAAACTTATATTTTAAATTAAAAAACTCTTTTCGGGATCACAAAAGACTTTTCTTATCTTCTTGATGTATCACCCAAAGTGAACCCCTCCCGATAAGACCTATACAAAAACCCTTGACCTAATGCATTTTCATAAAAGTGAATCCCTCCCGAGGATTAAGTATCTTCGGTTTCATCTACGAGTGTGAATTCCTCCTGACAAGTCTAGAGTGGACTTCTCAGACAAGGAAGATTTCACCACAAGCATTTACTGGAAAATCTAAAAGAAGAAGTCTACCTATGAAGATCCCAACAATTAATCATGTCAACAACTAAGTTCAAAAGTTATATCCAAGGAAAACCCTTGAATAAGACAAATAAAGAACCAACTAATCAACTATACTCAACCCCCTGACTTACACCTTTAACTTATAATTTTCTTATCCAATTATAGGATTTGTTACTTAGTTATTTGTAATTTATTTCAATTCGAAAGCTCAATCCAACACCAAACAAAAGAAAATAAGAGCGTAGTAAAATGTATGACACCAAAACATCATTCATTAAGAATCAAAATGACCATTTGGCGCTACCATTCACATATAAAAAAAACTCTAAAAGATGAATGACCACAAAACTAACACTATTCGATGTTAATAGTAGGGTATTCATCAAAATTTCCATTGTCGTTTATCACCTCAACCTCTACATCCTCATCACAAATATCTTCAACTAGGATGACTTGACCTTTATAAAAATCTTTTCCTGCATTGAAGTTTCCTTTATTAATAGGAATCTTGTAAAAGAACTCGACTTGATGAGGAGCTTTGGAGAAACCCAAGTCATGCTGATCCAACATGAACTATTGGGCCTCCTCCAATTCATTCTCAAGTCGCTCACATCATTCTTGCTCGTCATGGTGAGAGAGCGCCATGTTGATAAGATTTTTGTTCAAATCCTCTTCGGTCAACATGTTGGCAATCTTGTCCTCTAAAACATTCCTTTTTACTTTCTTACCAAAAGTGAGCTTTGATTGTCGCCTTCAGTTGCTACCCCAAGGTTGGATTAGAGTCAAGGGCGGCCTAAAGAGAGTGGCCCGAGTCTTCCAATTCCTTCTTCAATGCTTCGACCTCGGAAGAAGACACTTCTCTCAACCTCCTCCCCTAATCTTCTACGAAGAAAAAGGGTACAAGTCGAAAGCTCAACAACAACATATGCAAAATAGCTAGGAGAAGTTGATCATAATAACTCTCTCTCTGCTCCATTAAGGCTAAACGAAAGCTCGTTTGAAATTCGAAGACCCTAACCAAAGAAATCATCCAACAATGGAGTTGAAGGACCCTAAGACCATGGAGAACCTTCTTGGGTGATTGAGTCGACAAATGAGAACGCCGGGAGGGTTTTTCTTTCCTCTTGTGCTTTTTGTAAGCTTCTGAAGGAGGGAGAGTGTTTGGAACTTGATCCAGTTGATGAATAGGGGTTGGAACTTCAGCGTATCGCCGTTATAGAAATATTTTCCATTGGCATCCTCCAAAAGGACTTTGAAAAAGCATCCTTTAAATTTTTTATAAGAAGATGTAAAGGGGCTGAGCAAACAATATTTTGACTTGCTAATCAAAGAAAGGCAACATGTCCACTTACCATACGAGTATTGTAAAAATGGAGACAAAGCTAAAGGAAGATGTGATTACCTTGAATAAGAATACTTTTCGGCAACTTGGATAAAAAAATGGAGTGGTGTGAACCCAACGTTCAAATTGACAAGTATTTATAGGCACAATAGCGGGGAGTCAAACATTGTCAAATCCACATTGTTGGATCCTATACGATCCAACGAATGTGAGCTCGCAACCTTGGATCCTATACAATCCACATTGTTGCCTTTCACATCAACTTTTTCAGCTACAATTAATGTGCACACTGCTGAAGGAGAATACAACTCTTCACTCGCGATACGATGTTTCGTCACTCGAGCCTAGGGAACCATGTATGGTTATTCGAAACATGTTACTCCTCGACCTAAAAAGAAAACACGAATTTTGTTTTAGGATCATAATTTAATACAAGACTTTGCATATCTTTGGATGAGTCAGTGGAGCCACTGTACCGATCAACCTGTATCGATTGACCTGAATCAGTCGACTTGGCTAGTTCAACATATTGACTTGTCGAATCTAAGATCGGATTAGCCAAGATGTTGACCTATTCGATATTTAAATATATCAACCGACCAAAACGTCATCCATCAAAACTTCCACTAGTGATGTTAATAATGATGTTAAGGGTCAAAAATATCAAAATGAATATTTAATAACAAACAATAATTAGGAATTAAACTATCAATTAAACCTTAATTACTAATTGTAATTGTAGCAGGTTTGAGTTTGGATAAAACTCCAAACAAAAAGCCCATTACCTAATAGTATAAATAGGTAGTTTGGATAAAAATTTAGATTAGACAGCATTTATGACCCATTAAAAAAACTCTTACTTACTTGATTAGTCAATGTTGAACTAAATAGAATAAAACGAGATGATACTCAAGACCTTAAAAGACCAAACGCTGGATACTGGAAACGTCGTGGAGATCAAATAGCAAAATTAGTTTTATTTGGTAAAATAAAATAGTCTAATATAAAAACAACACCAAGAGCATTTATAAACAAGTATATCCCTTTTCTCTAACAATTACATAAATAGTTTAATTACATATATATAATTTAAATAAAGTTTAAGTGTATAATATCTATTATTTATCATTATCTGAAATAAAATAAGATAACTATTTTTATTATTTATTTGTTTTTAAGGTGGGTGGTAATACTAACTCGATCTATAATGAAATGAAAATGTGTTCTACACAACTCATACTAAACTTGTGTTGTATCAATCGCTGAGCCTGAGACAGATTTTCTCCATCCGCGCCCAAACCATGAGAAATCGCAGCGTTTATGCATCGCTGGTTGCACTTTTTTGCTTCCTCGTACTCATGATCGTTACCCCAGCAATTCATCAGTCCCAAGATTATCATAATTTCGCTGACCACCGCAAATTCTTCGGTAACCCTCTTTCTTTTCTACTGTGCTTTCGATTCACTTTTCGCCCTTTTCTAATTTTACTGTTTACCCTTTTTTCTTGTTTTACTTCTTGTCAAATGGGTCGCCTAAAAAAATGAACTTGACTCTACTGATTATGATTTTGGAGGAATTGGTGTGAATTGAATGGAGATTCTTTTGAATGTTCAGTGTTAATTTTCAGGTATTCCTAATGCACTTAATGTGATATCAAATTTCCCTTTTCTGGTCATTGGCCTCGTTGGACTTGTACTCTGTCATCGTGGAAACTACTTTAGCCTCAGGTACTATGCATAGTCTGTTAATTTTTTTTGTAGCAATTCAATTTCTCACTGCTGGCAAAAATCTTGATCCTATTTGTTGTGTTCTGTGTGACTGTGATGCGTGCCAAAAGCTTGCAAGGTGAAATATGGGGCTGGACTTGCTTCTATGTTGGTGTGGCTGCTGTTGCAGTTGGATCTTCATACTATCATCTCAAGCCAGATGATGCCCGCCTTGTGTGGGATAGGTTACCAGTGAGTTGTACAAATTCTTTGCCACTTCTGAATGCCCTTTCCCCCTTCTTTTTGGCCCATTTTAACTAGTCAACTTTTTAATCTACAAGCTGATTATGATTACAGATGACTGTTGCTTTTACATCAATCATTGCAATATTCATCATTGAGCGGATTGATGAGTGGAAAGGAACGGTTTCAATTATACCTCTACTTTTGGCTGGTATAATAAGCATTGTATATTGGAGGCAAGCTTACTGTTTATTTGTTCTGCATTTTATTTGACAGAGTTTTGTCTTTTAAGTCGAAGGCAGTTGTTCTTCATATGTGTAAAACATAAAACTTAGTGTTGATTCTACAAATACATTTGGCATTTTATGTAGTTACATGATTCATTATGGGGATAATCAACTTGTAGAACAGTTCAGAGTGTCAAAAACTTAGTTTTGTTATTTTCGATGTTATTATTCCTTTATTTGATTTCTATTTGAGGTTAATTGTTAAGTATCTGTTTGGGTGAACGTTGACAAAGCAAAACAAATCAAGTTGTTTTTGAAAAGCTACCTAAAATGTTGTTTCAACTCAAAATCTATTCTGGACCCATAATCAATTTCTCAATGTGGAACCAATCATGTCTAACTTTACCTAAAACCATGTTAATTGGTATTTCAACATGATTCTGGAGATTTCAACATGAAATCAAATACGCACCAAATACTTGACCATTCAGCTGACTTAGTTACCTGAACTTTAACTCTTGAAATAATTGTTCTTGTCTTCCATTCTCCTCAGGTTCTTTGATGACCTTCGTCCATATGCTCTGGTCCAATTTGTGCCTTGCATTGCCATTCCTCTAATGGCTATTTTGTTACCTCCAATGTACACACATTCAACATATTGGCTCTGGGCTGCAGGTTTGTTATGTTATGGTATAAATTCCCTCTCCTTGTTTGTTATAAACACCAGCCATGCTTATATTTTAAATAATTTCTTTCCAGGGTCTTATCTTCTAGCTAAAGTGCTAGAAGCTACTGATGAGGTGGTCTATGAATGGACACACCATATTGTCAGTGGTCACACACTAAAGCATCTAGCCGCAGCAATGGTCCCTGTCTTCTTAACATTCATGCTTGCTAAGAGAAGTGTTGAACCTGAGAGGTATATGCATGTCTGCGACACTAAAACTGCATATAATTAATGGATTTAATTATTTCAGCAGTTGAATTTTGTGCAAGAAAACAGCCTACAATTGTGTGAACACGAGATGTAGTTAACACAATGAATTGGCATTAAGCTTAGTTCCTATCTGCTTTATTAAAATGTAAGCCTTGGCTATTGGCTTGCACATGGAGCATGGAAAAAGAAAAGAAACATTAAGAAATACCAGTTGAATATTTTTCCTGTTTACCTGTTTACCTGACTATATGATCTATATGTTGATTACAAATCTTTCAGTTTTTTTTTTTCATCTGGATTACAAACTCTCGATCAGTAGTCACTTTCACTAGTAAACACGTGTTGCATTTATTTCTTTAATTTAACAGTATATTTAACTTACGATTATTAGATTTAACATATTTTAATTTGTTAACCAAAAATGTGGTGGGAACTAGATTTGCGAGATTGTCAAACCATATTGTAAATTTTCCTAAATTCGCCCATATGATTGTAGCATTAGTTGAAAACTTGTAGTTCACTACTTCATTTTCTGTTGTATTTGGAAACAACTTTAAAATTGCTATTTCAGTTTGACTACTAACTCGAATATTTGATTGCTGTGAATGTCATTTGATTGTTGTGATCTGCATGCAGGCAAAATTTGCTCAAGACTTGGAGGGTTTCCTGGGTGAAGTTCAGACAGGGCAATTCCAACGTTGAGAGCTACTCCTACTCATACACAGATGTGCCGGTTGTGGAGCCACACTGAGGTTTTAATTTCCCATAGAACAAAATAAAGGCTTATACTGGATTACATAATACTGTTAAACTTGAATGTGGACCAATACAATGCTATTTGTCTGTAATTAACTCTGTACAGTCCCCCATATGTACAACATAGAGCGTATCGATTTTAGTGATGAATGTGTGATCTACTTTTTATTTCTCACCTTCTTCAGACTCTGCTGATGCTTGTGTTGACAAATTATACTAAATGAAATTAGAATATTTCTGCTATTTTGTAGTGCTCATCACAGTAAATTGAAGTTGAGCTGAAGTTTATATTAGAAACAACCAAAAGAAGAAAGATGAAAAAGAATGCAGAATGAAAGAATAACCTATTGTGCATTTTAAGACATCCACTTCCCACAATGAAAACAATGTTGGAACATAATAATACTAGTAAAATGGTATTGCAGCAAACAAACATGAAAGGAACAGCAAAAGAAGACAATGTATTGAAATGTGGTTGTTTGGTTATTACTGATCTTAAACAAGGACAAGTACTCTAGAAGTTAAAATATATTTACAATACTTATGTGAGTACTCTAGAATCAACCTTTTTTTATAATTTTACTTCCTATGATTTTACCAATACTTATATAACATGCTATTTTGTATATAATATACTAAATGTTTCACTTACCAGTCCACTTTTTGGATTGTGAATTCATGACACAATCAAAATCTTCATCACATTGTTATTTAGGACTAGATTTTTATTATCATGTTTAAATTTAAAAGTAGAGCTATTTTTTTTTTTGTAATAAAAGCTCATTAAATGCAATAAGTTTCAATGGTTTGGTCATGTTTAGGTTGAGAAATTAATTTTTCTCAATTTGTTTTTTAATTTAGAGTTAGCATCTTAAAGTTAAAATAGTCCAATTTTCTACAAAGTTTAATAGTATATTGTTCTTGCAGTACTAATATATTATCTCATTTTCTTATTTCTCTAACTCCTAAAATTACACTTACTTGACCATGACTTTCCTTACAAACTTATATGTCATAAATAATTTTATTCTTGAAATTATATTATTGTGTGTATAAAAAATTAACATGTCAATAACATAAAAGTATATAATTACACATGTTTTTATATTTAGTGTAAGCACATTGATCAACATTGTTATTAGAAAAACCATCACTGAGTAAAAATTATTAAGTTTTTCATGTCATTATTTTGGTGTGTTTTAGCCCATGTAAGGATTTAAAAAGTTTGCATACTTTGCTCTCTTCATAAGGAACTACACACCCTTTACATTGAGTCGTGATTCTCTTCCTCTACTTCATTATTCAAAAATGTTGTTTTAACATTTATTTGGTGAATTAACTAACTTATGGATAGAAGTTAGAGATTACAATACTTAGAGAAAATTTTGATAATTGAACACATGTACCAAAATGTTGGTTTTTGAGTAAAACTATTCGTTACTAATCTTGTTTTATATTTTTCTATGGATACATTAAGATGATACTTTTTCTTAAAGATCACATTTAAAACTAATTAGTTTTTCTCCTTTAAGAAATCTACTAAAGTCCAAGTGTTATTTTTCTTAACAAAAACAATTTCAATTCTAATGGAATTATCCCAATATTTTGCATTAGGAGTACTAATAGTTTTTAAAAATCTTACTAGATAATTTTCAACTATGTAAGTGTAAAATTCATATCCAAAAGAAGTTTCTTTTCTTGGTGTTTTAATTCTTCTCAAAATTTCTTTGAAAAACATGTAAAAACATAAAAAGAGAGGGTTGAATTGTGTTTTAAAATTTCTTACACATTTTGTAATGTCTTGTTTGATATCAAGTAGTTAGATGATAGTTTTGGCTCAACACACTCTCTGTTAAATTAGTTTGTTAATCTCTTCCTATTTATTAATGCAGTACAATAATATATAATAAATAAGGATAACGAAAACAAGATTTACCTATGATTTTTATACTGATTCGTTTAATAGTGCAAACTACATCCAGTTTTCAATCTGCTTATTGAGTTTCACTCTGCAGACTACTGCTACAACTTACAAACTGAGTATTATTTGAAACACAACTGGTCCTAGCTAATAACCAAAGTATTGTTTGAACACTCAACCATTCCTAGTTAAAAAACTCCAAGTATTGTTTTGAATATAACCACTCTTGATTAAACACTGAGTATTCTTTGGACCTCATTCATTCCTGGTTAACCCAATGAGTATTGTTTGGACCACAAGTAATTTTTGGAATGTAACTGCTCCTTGATAAATTAGAGTATTGTTTAGACAAAGTCAGTCCGAGCTAAGACACTGAGTATTTTCCAAAACACAGTCACTCATGGCTACACAAACAAAGTTTGTATAAAGAAGTGATCACAAAGATCACAAGAGTTGGCTTACTGAAATGTAATAACATCTTATGACCTATATGTTAGAATGGATGGCTTTAAACTAGAGGGGGGTTGAATTGTTTAAAGAGGGTTTTCGCAAACTTTTAAGTCAAGAATGAAATTCTCTCAAGAAACAAGTTTTGAGAACTTATCTTGTTGGTTCTGTGAATTGAAACCTAAACCAGCCTTTCCAAAAACACAGCTTTGAGATGCCAAGACATTCTCAAAGTTAGATTTCCCCTTTGAAAGCTTGTCCACAGTTTCAACAAGATAATGAACCTTTTTCTCAAG
>Ga0123341_1005447_pt1 | contig 11350 bp, 5 predicted proteins | sample Turbeapinknodule_FD_89959 | JGI IMG/M metagenome (GOLD analysis project Ga0123341, IMG submission 89959) | Root nodule microbial communities of legume samples collected from Mexico - Turtle bean Mexico pink nodule | ecosystem: Host-associated > Plants > Roots > Nodule | place: Mexico: Nepantla... | reverse complement strand
TCACTTCTTTATTGCTCCCAGCCCTACACGTGTCATCACCTGGGTTGGAGTAACTGAGAGCATCCAACCCTACACGTGTCGTCATCTGGGTTGGGGCAACTTGAACGTCATTTATGTGTAGTAGCTAGTCGCGCGGCTAAGTCCTCAACTCAAGGAGTAAACTAACACGCGACACGCTCTAGAACGCCACCTGACAAAGCGAGTATCGGGTGCAGCAAAGTGCACCATCTCTGTGATATCGCTTGTCGCTAATGACACCCTCCTTACCGCTGCGCCATGCGTGTTCTAGCTGAGGAAACCCTGTCATCAACGAATGTCCACTTTAGGAATCCTGTCGTTGATAGGCAAGCTGCCCCCTCAACCCAAACGCCCTTCACGCCCCATGCTGGCGTAACAATCGCCTCACTGGAGTTGTACACTTGAACTTACACCTCTGGGCCTTCATCAGCTTCAATCTGCACTCGTCGGGATATCTGGCGACGTGCTTCCTGCGGCGATGTCAAGCTGCCTGATCGCCAATCGCCAAATGCGTCCATGACAGGCAAACCCGACGATAACCGGCTATGTTCATCGCAGAACGCCAATTCCATGAACCGGCGACTACGCTCACCTCTGAACCCTCCCTCTTTTCCTTGCCCACGTGTTCCGCTGAGCACGCCCCACCTGGTCACTTGCAAGACACGTCATCACACCCGATGACCTGGTCGGTACAGCTTGCATGTGATTATAGTTTCGCCTACAAAATTTAGTTTGTTTTCTCTATGCCTATGACTTGATTTTATGTTGTATCTTTTTTGCATGCACATAACATATTTCATGTAGAGATTCCTAACTCTTACATAGGACATCTTGATCGAGTTCAATGCTGCTAAATGGGTAGATGAATTTTGCAAAGATTTAATAAATAGGGTAGCTCAATATTTAACATTCATGTTTATTGGTTTGGCATGCATCTCGTTTCTTGAAATTTGTGTGCATTGTATGTGAAGGTCTTGGTCTAAGAGTGAGTTGTTGTTGGTGGTGTGGTGATTGAAGCAAATTGGTTTCTAGTTTTGTGTTTGATCTTCGAAGTCCTTGAGTATTCATTTGAAGCCACATAATCAATTAAGCATATGAAAACACATGTCACATCATTAATTAACTCACAAAAAGTAGTGCATAATCGATTATCCACATTGCATAAGCGATTACTTTCGTATTTTTTTAGCATAATTGATTATCCTTTGTGTTTGAATGAAAGCCTAATCGATTATACTGTTAAAAATTGTAGATAATCAATTATGATTGTGGTTTAAGGCAAAGCATAATTGATTATGCTCTTGAAAGTGATGTTTTGAGGTGTTGTTCTTGGTGCAAATTCCTTGAGAAAGGAGGTTAGCCACTTCTTCATCAATCAGCTTCTTGTCTTCTTCTAGGTATGTAATTTTTTTAAAAAATAATTGTAATTTTTTATGTGTATTTAACTAGAAATGAGTGTGAATATTTTTGTGTTGAAACATTTTTAAATCAATTGGGTTGAATGAGTGTGTTTATGTGTAACCCCATAATAAAGAAAAGAAAAAGTGTAACAAACCCTCCTTTATCCTTTCTCCCTTCCCTCTCTCTCCCTCTCCCTTCTCTCTTTATTTATACCTCATCCATTTCAAAATTTGATCACACCATGCAATAGCTAAGGAGTCATGGTACATTTCTATATGATTAGATTTTCAAACAACGTAAGTTCGTTTTTATGCTAAAGATCTTGTATTTTCTATTTTTCCTTATGATTTAGCCATCAATCTTAATGGGGACACTTGAGGAAAATGTTCCTCTCAACTAGTTTTACCACATATTGGATTTTGGTGATGTTTGGATAACATGTTTTAGGTCCCTAGATTCTGGAGTGGTTTTAGTGTTGGAGTTGAAGTTTCCATTAGAATAAAGAATTTCAGGTAAGGGAAACTATTTTGGATAGAACTTTTGTATAACTGATTTAGATAATAAGTTGATCTAATAACAGGATTGTGTATGTTAGAGTATAAAGTTAGTTAAACTAATTTGATTATATATTATTTCTTTTTATAAATATAAAATGAATATTAGTTGTTATATTTTAAAGTGTGAAATTTCTAAATAATATGGATTGGTGTGAATGATGAAACGTGTATGAAATAACTATACGTATAATTGATTTGAGAAATCATAGATAATGTATGAGTGATGGATATGCATTTCCTGTGAATGATATTGTATGATTATGATGGACTTGTATGGAATTGAGATCATACATTTGTTTGTGTATTAAGTATTGATGCATATGTTGTAACAGAGACCCCCTAGCTTCACTGATGGTCTAAGTCACATAAACTAAGATAACAGGTGGTGAGAAGTTGATTGGGGAGTTCATGCACACCATGAAATATGAGACGCACAACTTGGGTTGTATTAAACTTACATTGATCCTTTCTGATTGGAGATCTCGCATCGACTAGAGATAAGGACATTTAATAGTATATAAGTGGGTGCAAACTTCACCTTATAAGTCGGTTTTATAAGATTGAGTTATGATTAATGTTCACTTCTTAATATACTATCAGAGTCATTTAGAACTATCATAGCGAGAGCTTGTTAGGCTTATCAAGACACTCGCTATCAGACCACCCATGATATATAGTCTCATGTACGAGTTGGTAGTCTTGGCGCTATGGGGGTGTTGGAGGTCAGTTTTATAAGAATGAGTTAAATTTAAATAAGATTTGTACACACTTATATACTAAAAAATGTCTTTATACCTAGTCGAATAAAATGTCTTTATAACTAGTTGAAGTGAGATTTCCAATAATTTACACTATAAAAAAAATTGTCTTCACTTTAAATTACATATGCTTACCAAGAAACCATTAAGAATGACTTTGGTTGAAATACACTTTTTTTTTTTTTTGCATGATCAAGTTTTGTGATCTAAAGTCCTATAAATATGGAGACACATCATTATTTATATAAACTATGAATTCAAGTATATTTAGCTTATATGCAATCCTTATGAAATTGACAAATTTTTTTATATCTTAGTTAGATTCAATATAGGAACAACAACAAAAACATCAAGAACAATAATTTCACAAACTTTCACATCCTCTCCGATCCTTCATGCAATGGGTCTAATATATAATATTCCCCTTTTCAATCAACCAAGGTGGTCCCAAATGAAAATATTAGCATCATTCCAAACTTTTCATTTGTCTCATTATTATCTTACAAACCCTCTTAGATGAAAATACTCTTTGCCCACCAAAATATAGGTTATATTTATGCACCTACAAATCCCTTCTAACCAAATATTTGGCTTTCAAAATACGCCATCACAAAGCATTAAGTATATTACATGTTAAAAAAGGTTTAGTATAATGATAACAACATGAAAATTTTATAACCACAGAATTCGAGTATTAAATTTTTAATTATAATCAATACTTTAATTAATATCTTTATTTTGATAATTGATTCTAATTAGTTTATTCTAATAAAAAAAATACATGATATCAAAATAAAAAGTCTTATCATTACTTAAACTAATAGCTTTGATACAGTTAATTTTTATAACAATAAATAAATATTTATTCTTTAGATGATAAATCCAATTCAAATTAAATAGGTTAGTTTTTGTGATTAACTCAAATTTAACCCAACCCAAATTAACTAAATATCTCTGACATTATAAACATTAAATATAAGACTTAACTTTACACTACTAAAATTATTATAAAAACTGTTTATCATTTAAAATTTACTGTACCAATGACTTTTTAATTAATTTTACCTATAATGATTATATAATATATTCGTTTAAATTATTAATAAAACAATATTTAAAATTAAAATTTTAATAAAAATGTTTTTCAAAATTTAGAACTCAATTAATCTAATTATGTTAAGAATGAATTTTATTGAATTGAATTTAATAAAAAGAAAATGCAAAATCTCTTACAATTTATCTTACTGAATTGAATGTTTAATTTGCTTTTACGGTTAACGAAATATAATGCTTATATTGACAACATCTAATATTTGTTAAATTATATTAAAAATAAAATTTTCAAAACATAATATCAATTATTTTCATAGTAAGCAATTTATCATGTACGCGTATTTCCATTTTCAGTGTCATTTAATTATTTATTTATTTTATTAAATTATTTAAAAATCTACATTCATTTACATATTCATATACTTCGCACAGAAATTTTTTTTTTTATAAAAGCGTTTATATTAGGCATCAGTATGCAACTTGACACCTTAAGTAACAACAATCATTTGTCATCACATGAAAAGTATTATTAAAAAAATACAAAAAAAAATAAGGGAGAACTAGATCAAAACCCATAAGTTAACAAAAACGATACATAGATAGATTATATTTATTCATAAAGAATTCTAAAAACAAACTAGATGTAAGTTTATTATACCAATGAAATGATTTTCTATGAATAAATCCTAAATTAGCCAACTTATCAGCACACACATTTCCTTCACGAAAAATATGAGTAACCCTAAACCTGATTTTCCCACAATAATTAAGACAAGTATACCATCGATTACGAAGCATCCACGAAACATTAGTCTTAGCAGTAAACGCAACACAAACCAAGACAAAATCACATTCAAACTATACATTAGTAAACCCCATCTTTTAAGCTTCCTCCATAACATGTATAACTCCTTAAAACTAGCAACCATAGTAGTCTGAACTTCAAAAAACGTAGAGAAAGCACCAATAAATTCCCTCATACTCCCACAGAAAATACCTCCACAAGTAGCAAGACCAAGATATGCCATAGCAACCCCATCAATGTTAATTTTAACCCAGCCTGGTGAAGGGAACTCTCATCTAACAGGAAGAGGACAAAGAACTTTACCAGTACGAGTACACGTTGAAATCCAACATATCATTTTTCATTGAAGCCTTAGACGAATTTCCCACTAGACAAGTTAAATTTTTAATTACCGAAATAGCCCTAGAAACATCAATCTTATCATAAAATCTATCATAATTCCTCATACGTCATATCATCCAAATAGAAAAAGTTATCATAGCAAGCTTAATCAATTTAATCAAAGGACTACCATCTCTCTTAATAAAAGAAAGAAGATCATCCTTATTAGAGAAATGAGAAGAAAAATTTGTCGAACTCAACTCCAAATATGCAAAGCATTAGAACATTAAAAAAATAAATGGTTAATACATTCTTCGTGCTTTTCACAAAACTTACACATAGAACATATATGCAAACCTTTATTCTGAATATGTTGATCTATAGGAAGCCGCCCATGAAAAAACTTTTCAGAGTACTAGAGTTTTGAAAGGCAGAATAGATGAAAATCAAATGAATTTACCCCAACCACAAGGAACTCCTGCTTCCAAGAAAAAAGTCTTAGCCGATTTAAAAGTAAAACGACTAGACTCATCTAGAATCCAATTAGGAATATCATGTTCCTCCCTAACCATGATATGATTGAAAACATCTGCGGTAAAGACAAAGGAATATTCCAATCACAACCTGTCCCAAACTGAGAGACTGTATCCGGAATGCTAGCACCATCAAATAACCCCGCAATATTTGCTAAAGAAGTAGTATAGAACACCATTTATCATTCCATAAATTAATAAAAGTATTTGTACCAATAGTCCAAGAAGTATAATCAAGTATAGTAGAATAAAACTGCTTAATTTCAGGCCAAAGAGATAAGGATCTATAAACCATTCTAAACTCATATTTTTATTTAAGAACCCTGACTTTCAGGAGAAAAGACCAAGGCATGTTGCTATAAACAAAGTTCCAAGCAAGCTTAAGAAGATATGCATTATTTTCACGACGAAGATTATCAATTCACAGTACTATGTCTTTTTCGGAATATTACTAGTACAAATAAAATATGACACAAACTTGCAAATAATATATGTTACTAAAAGAAAATATTACTTTAGATATTTTTTAAAAATTATATATTAAATCCTTAAATTTATATAACATATTTGACTAGATTAAACTAAAACCTATTTAAATCAACTATTTTAAATTTTTAAAATCATATACTATTATTAAGTCCTAATTTAAAAAGCATAAAAAGTTTACGACATTTTTTTATTATTATTGTTTATTTACAATTCAAACAGCGAAAATAAAAATATAAAAAGTGATACAAATTATAGACTTTTATTATTGAATTGAAAATAGAAAAAATAAAATAAAAATATTTAAATTCAATTTTCATTCCTATAATTTCGTAAATAGATACTTTTGACCTATAAAAATTTAATTGATCATTTAGCCATCAATATTCTAAAATTAAATTTTTTTATTGTACAACTAATCTATTTTTCACTTTCTACCCTAAAACAATTGACCTGGCTATCGGTAATGATAATAATGTAGTTATTTGTTAAAAAAAATATTAATTACCAATTATTAACTATAAGTTTTAACATTATTATAATAAAAAATACATATTTTTAGTAAAGAGATATGAACTATATTTTATTAACAGATGTAAAAATGGGTTATTTGTAACACCCAAGAAAAACATCTAACTAAATCATACAAGTCTTACCAATTTCTATATAGACTTTTAGTTTTTCAAAATATTTCTATTACAAGATTATGACTTATACAAATACAAATATTAACAATATAAGGTTCAAAACTACATCCTAAAGCCCTCCAGACCCTCTGACACTTGTATGATCATATGCTTGTGTACGTATTACAGTCATCGCAGCTCAAAACACATAAGAAAAGCAAGGGTAAGCTAGTGAAAATATAATTTTATAATATGAACAATTAAATCAAAAGAGAAAACCAAATTATATGAATCAATTTCAACCCAAGTCGTGCATCTCATATGTCACGGTGTGCATGAACTCCATCATCAGCTTCTCACCACCTGATATCTTAGTATATGTGACTTAGATCATCAATGAAGCTCAGAGATCTCTGTTACCACATAGGCATTAATACACAACCAAACATCAGTGCATACATTATCCTAAATGTATGAATTCAATTTCATATCATTTTCATCATACAATAACATTCAAAACACAATCCACAATATTTTAAATATTATTTAATCTAAAAAATAACACTTAAATATTAAATCATCAAAATATAATATTTTTACAAGTTTAAACAATATATAAACAAACACGATATATAAACAAACAACCCTAAAAGATAAATTGAATATTGGGACCACATCCCCTCCACATCCAAATCTTCTAGCCTAGGGTGCTATTAAAAAATTAAATTATGATTCCCTTACCTGAAATTCCACTTATGGAAATTCTACCTCAAACAGGGGAACCACTCCAAAATTTAGAAACCTGTAGCAAGTTATCCAAAAATTACCAAATTTTAGTATATGGTAAAACAAGTTGAGAGGAACACTTTTCTCAACTGGCCCAACTAAGATTGATGACTAAATCATAGAGAAAAACAGAGAATAAGGGATGTTTAGAGTAGAAATAAACTTACTCTGTTTGAAAATCTGATTAGGTAGAAATGTAGTCTGACTCTTCAGCTACTGCAGGGTGTGGTCAGATTTTGAAATATATGAGTTATGTGAGAGAAAATGAAAAAAAGAAGGGAGAGAAGAGAAGTTGGAAGAGAGAGGAATAAAGAGAGAAAAAAAGAAGAAAATGAAGGGGGTGTTTGTGGCTTATTTTTAACGGCTCTTACATTATCCCACCTTCAAAAAAAAATTTCCTCGAAATTGCTTACCAAGAAAAATTAGGATATAATTATCTTATCTTCTCTTTTATTCCTCAAGTGGTATCACAACATGTGAAATTTCGCAACACTTTGACTATATCGATGATTTTACCACAAAGTTACTTTACTTTAGAACCCATTTGTTTTTAATTGACTTCATCTCAAGAGAAAAATCTTTTATTTAACTAAATTAGGCATTGGAGTATGATTGTGACCAATTATATATATTTCCTTAGTTACAATACACGGAGGACATAATGAATGTTGGTTAACGAAAGAGATAAACAATTTTATAAGAAGTAGAACCTATGAATTTTGAAGTCATCTTCTTAGATATGTTTGCTCTCCTTACACCAAGGAATGACGTAACTCTCAGAAGATCAATGTTACCCATAGACAAGCTTAAAGGTCTTCTTCATTTATTTGTATCAGATGTTTGCCTGATCAAAGATGTCTTTAGTCATCATAATTCTCAAAATTTGGCTCACAGTTGTTGATAACTGAGGTGATGAAAAATACGTTGTTTTTTTTCTTTTTACTTGACTAACTTCCTCCTGGTGCATATCAATGAATGCTCTTATGTCTTTTTCCTCCATCTTAAATAGACGATCTACGTTAACTCCTTGACTTTCGATTATTTTGCAATATTTATGTTAAAAGGTTCTTGTCAAATTGTCTAAGATATTTTCATGTGACCTACCTCAATGATCCATAACTTTGTTGTATTCTAACATGAACAAAGACACCTCACACCAATCTCTCTTCAAGCATATCTCTAATGACACTCATGTTATCCGATCTAAGCTTATACTAATATAGGCAACACCAAATTCCAAAGAAATGGAATCCATAGAACCTTGAGATCGGTATATAACTAAATCAAAATGGATTCTTCCTATATTTATTAGGAGAGCCTATTTTACTTTCTAATGGTCATATACGAGTGTCAACATCACTAGGTCATTTTGTTCTTCGTTTCGAACGATAATATTCTCATATTCAGAAGGAAGTGCAACATCAATTACTAGAGACTCTACTTAGAACTAAGATCTACCACCCTCACATTCCACCCAATACCATGTGCTAAAGGATTCATTCTTACCCTTATTAAAACATAAGAATAACCCAGCCAAGCACAAACTTCCTTAACATTAGTTACAGTACCCAATGTCACCTCTTCACCACTTTTGTCAAATTGAGACCTCTTATCTCACCCAATTATCTGCATAACCTCGAGCGTATAATTCCCTTCCATAGGTAGAACATGCGTAGTCTTCATTAATCCATCTCATATTACTCATATTGAGTTATTGTTCTTCACTGTGTGTGACAAGTAGGTGATAAAATTCCTGGAGATATTATTCACTCTCATCCCGTGAATCTCAAAACTATGTTAACATACTTTCTAGTCGTTATTTGTTCGGTCTTTGATTTCTTTGACAAGATAAAAGAGTAGCTACATACTTGACTATATCTTCCTTCATACCATGTCACCAAATAAACTTCCTTAAATTTTGATACCCTTGGGTCACACTTAGATGTAGAATGAGTTTGCTTTCATGACTCTTAGATTACCCATCTGATTTAATTTATCATCCTCTAACACACATATTTTGTTTCTAAATCTTAATATACCATTCGTTTCCCATAGAGAACTCTTTAGTTTCAGCAGTACATAATAATCATAGAATAATCATCAAATTCAATTTCACCAATTTCCTTACTCTCACTTTTTTCTAGAATCTAATTAGTTATAACAAATGTACTACAACCTCCAAATTAAAACTGTTGAAACTTCCACTCAACTCCAACCATATAATTATGTCTCCTCGTGACTTTAACCATATGCAACAACATTTCCTTTCCCAGGATAGTAATTCCACTAAAATTAATAATCTTTCAAAACTCCTTCCATCTTCTCCAAAAGAAATTATGCATCATTCATTACTCTATCTACCACAATCCATATTCCATTATGTACTCTCATTATTTGTGGAAAAGGAACCACATATATAACAACACAACTTTATTTCTTCATAGTCATGTCCAATGGTTGTAACATTATCCTAGGTCTTTGATACTCCACTTCAGTCTTTTATTGATCATACAAGCAAGAACCTATGGAGCCACTTCCTCTTTATGTTAAACCATAAAAAAAATCTTCAAATATTATCTTATTTATGCTTGATGCCCATTAAATCATTTTTATAACTTTTATACTAGACTATATTCTCTAACTTCTTGTTTGCAAATACAAATAACTTATCCTAAACCTCATAATTCCCCCTTTACTTCCATAATGAAATTCTCACTCCATTAATTTGAGTCTTTAACCATTATATCTGACACTTGAAATGTCTCCTTGCTCATGGCAGTTTCTACCAAAATTTCCTCCCCCAGATAATACACAAATTTGAAATCTTACTCCCTAAATAACTTCACCAATATCTTTTGTCATGTGTCTAGTCTCTTCTGGTCAAACAAGTACTTAAGATTATTACAATATTGAATGTAACTAATCAACCTCCTGTAACAATAAATTAAATCCACAAAACTTTTTGTTTCCATGTTAGCCTTGTAACGAGATTGCTACTCACTCTTACCGATCATATTTGGATCTATAGGTTGTCTTATACACATCTTCACTTTTTACTTAAAGTTTTGGATACTAGAATCTCATGTCTACTTGGGAAACATTGATATTTCATGCAACTTGATCCATCATACAATTATCCCTCAACCATCTATTTTTTTCTATTGACAATCCACACATAATCTAGATTCCTCGTCCTTCTTCTTTACCAACAATATTGATATTCCTCATGGTATCATACTTGACCCAACAATCTATTTTATCCAAATTAATCTTTCAACTTTACTACTTAGATGAAGCCATTTAATAATGTGTCATTAACGCCAACCCTACTCAAGAACTAGACCAAAGAAAATTCCACTTTTTTTTTAAGACAACCTTGACACTTGCTCTGGAAAATTGTGTATAGAACTCCACTTTGTCGAAGTACTACTTGTCTAATTGGTATTATTTATCTCTATTTGAAGTTGCATTATGAAACAAGTTACCCTAATTAGTGACCCATTCCATACTCGTTGTGCAACTACTCATTCCATATTATTCTAATTTGGAGTTTTCACATTTCTATTCATCACAATAAAAGGAAAGTGATCGACATAAAGTCAATTCATCCCGAAATATTATATCTATGTCATCTAAAGACAAACGTCTCAAACTCACTTAGAATTTGAGTCCATCGGTAATAACAATCACCTATCATGTATATATAAAAAAAAATATTACACTAAAGCAAATGTTGGTGTAAAACTATTAGCTGAAAAAACCGCTTTAAAACCTACAACTAAACACTTAACATGATTAAATTTATTTGCCTTAAATAAACTTGTGTTCAATATCAACTTCACATAATATAGAAATAGCAATCCCAAAACATATATATATATATAATGTTCCGTCCGGTTGACCGGGACGTCTTCGTGCGTGGCCTCAATCGTCAGCTAAGGACTCCTTCCCACTGAATGCCTGCAAATTTCCTGCAAAAAAGAGGACAAAGAGGCGCCCTAGCGGC
>Ga0123341_1005446_pt1 | contig 11352 bp, 8 predicted proteins | sample Turbeapinknodule_FD_89959 | JGI IMG/M metagenome (GOLD analysis project Ga0123341, IMG submission 89959) | Root nodule microbial communities of legume samples collected from Mexico - Turtle bean Mexico pink nodule | ecosystem: Host-associated > Plants > Roots > Nodule | place: Mexico: Nepantla... | reverse complement strand
TCTGCGAAGGTGGCTCACGGTGGCTGACGGTGTCTCCCTGCAACTTCACGGTGGCTCAAGGTGGCTGCTGCTGCTTCACGGTGAAAGGCACAACTGAAGAAGAAGAACCCTATTTGTTGGGTGTTTGCATTGGGTGCAGATCATAATATATGTGTTTTTAATTTCATTAAGGATAATATGGTCTTTTCACAAATCTGATTGGGTCTTTTCACAAATCTGATTGGGTGCCAGTCACAAAGCATTGGGTGCAGGGAGAATGTGCCTTAGGAATACTCATAAAAACTTAGAAATATGTTTGTGGGAATTTTTTTTATAAAGATCACTATACTCATGTTTCACATTATCTTTGTTAATATTGCTTAAGAATAATATAAAATGAGTGAACTAATTTAAATGACACTACCAAACAAAATCAACAGTAAGTAATACCCACAATATATATTACAAAAGTTAGTGAGGTACAATACTTGTGTAGTTTGAAAGTATTTTATCCTATAAACATCATCGTGACAAATCCAATTTAAAACCATGGAAGAAAAAAAGACAAACAATTATTGAAAGTATTCATAAAAAAAAGAGAGACAAATGGATTGAAAGTAGTGAGAAATACCTAGATGTGAGTGCTAGATTAGTTTAAAGATCAGAAAAAGAAATGGGAGAAACCTTGACATTTGAGAGAGTTTGATACAAAATAGTCAATTTAATTTTTATTTAACTACACAATAGAATAAATGTTAATTTTAATAAAGAAATAAAATAAAAAAATAATTGTGTATACAAAAGAGTTATATATTCTTTGTATATTGTTATAGATTTTAAATAAATTGTGGAAACAAAAATGTCCAAGCATAGTCTCCAACATGTTATTATACAGGTCCATTGTTGTTGGCTTCCTTGTAACAAGCCCTAGGAAATTGAGGATTAATGCAAAAATGAAGAAAACAAAATAACGCCGTAACAATCTACCCCTTCGTGTTCTCTCAGAGTCCACTCCATTGCAGTGGAAGAATTTGAATTGAGATTCTGAGACATAACCATGCTCTTGAGTTCTTGAAGTAACTTCTTTGTACGGAGATGATGCACCTCAAGAGCCTGCAAAGAAAGACCCTCGTGTTCGTTTTCTCATCCTATAGAACTCTCCACCTTCCTCACTACAGCTTCCACTACCCTTTGATCCCCGTCAGAAGATTCTCCTCCCTCCTCCCCAAAGATTCGATTTTGATCCCCCCCACCAAGACCCATCTCTACGCTTCCTTCTTCTGCACTCTCATTCGCCTCTACTTGGCTTCTGGCAGGTTCTGCATTGCTTCTCACGCTTTCTCTCGCATGCGTGCCCTTTCTCTCGTTCCCTCCTTGCCCTTGTGGAACGACCTTTTGTATGAATTCAATGCCTGTGGCTTGGTTTCTCAAGTAAGAGTGCTGTATTCTGAGATGGTCTTTTGTGGGGTTGGGCCTAATGTTTTCAGTGTTAACGTGTTGGTTCATTCGTTGTGTAAAGCGGGGGACTTGGGTTTGGCTATAGGGTATCTCAGGAACAACAGTGTTTTTGATCAAGTTACTTATAATACTGTTCTTTGGGGATTCTGTAAGCATGGATTGGCTGATCAGGGTTTTGGGTTGTTGTCCGAAATGGTTAAGAAGGGTGTGTGTTTTGATTCAGTTACTTGTAATATACTTGTTAAGGGGTATTGTCAAGTTGGATTGGTTCAATATGCTGAGTGGATTGTGGTCAACTTGGTTAGAGGGGGGGTTCCACTAGATGTTATAGGTTTGAACACCTTGGTTGATGGGTATTGTGAAGCGGAGTTGATGAGTCGTGCGTTAGCATTGGTGGAGGACGGTTGGAAGAATGGTGTCAGGCCTGATATTGTTACTTATAATACTTTGCTTAATGCTTTTTGTAAGAAGGGGGATCTTGCCAAGGCGAAGTCTCTTATCAATGAGATTTTGGGCTTTCAGAGGGGTGAGGAATCTGGTGTATTAAATGATTGTGGTGTTGAAAATCAGGATGGGATAAGAGATTTGCAGCCAACAGTTATTACGTGGACAACCTTAATTGCTGCTTACTGTAAGCATCATGAAACTGGAGAATTCCTGTCTCTGTATGAGCAGATGGTTATGAGTGGAATCATGCCTGATGTGGTTACTTGTAGTTCTATTCTTTATGGACTTTGCAGGCATGGTAAATTACCTGAAGCGGCAGTATTGCTGAGAGAGATGTATAAAATGGATTTAGATCCTAATCATGTCTCATACACTACAATTATTGATGCTTTATTAAAATCAGGGAGGGTGATGGAGGCTTTTAATTTTCAAAGTCAAATGATTGTTCGAGGCATTTCTTTTGATCTAGTTTTGTGTACAGCTATAATGGATGGACTTTTCAAAGCTGGGAAACCTAAAGATGCTGAAGAAATGTTCCAAAGTATTTTAAAGCTCAATCTTATCCCAAACTGTGTCACATATTCAGCATTTGTAGATGGTCATTGTAAGTTAGGAGACATGGAATTTGCAGAATTGGTGTTGCAAAAAATGGAGAAGGAACATGTTCTTCCAAATGTTATTACCTTTTCTTCTATTATAAGTGGATATGCCAAAAAAGGAATGCTAAATAAAGCAGTTGATGTGTTAAGGAAGATGCTCCAAATGAACATTATGCCAAATACTTTTGTTTATGCTATTTTGATGGATGGATGTTTTAGGGCAGGTCAACAAGAGGCTGCTGCTGGTTTTTATAAGGAAATGGAATCATGGGGATTGCAGGACAACAATATCATATTAGATATTTTATTGAACAATTTGAAAAGATCTGGAAGCATGAAGGAAGCTCATTCATTGATTAAAGATATTTGCTCCAAGGGTATCTACCCAGACATTTTTAACTACACTTCTCTAATAGATGGTTACTTTAAAGAAGGAAATGAGTCTGCTGCTCTTTCCATAGTTCAAGAAATGACAGAGAAAAACATTCAGTTTGATGTTGTTGCTTACAATGCTTTGATTAAGGGGCTCTTAAGGCCAGGAAAATATGAACCAAAATCAGTGTTTTCAAGAATGATGGAGTTGGGTCTCACTCCAGATTGTGTTACATATAACACTATGATTAACACGTACTTCATACAAGGTAAAAATGAAAATGCTCTGGATCTACTGAATGAGATGAAGTGCTATGGGGTAATGCCAAATATGGTCACTTATAATATTCTTATTGGTGGTCTTTGTAAAACTGGTGCAATTGAAAAAGCAATGGATGTTTTGAATGAAATGTTGCTTATGGGGTATATTCCTACGCCAATTATTCACAAGTTTCTGCTTAAAGCATATTCAAGGAGTAGAAAGGCAGATGTAATTTTGCAAATTCACAAGAAGCTTTTAGCTATGGGCCTCAAGCTTGACCAGACAGTGTACAACACCCTAATCACTGTATTATGCAGTTTAGGGATGACTAAAAAAGCAAATGTGGTGCTTACGGAAATGGTCACCAAAGGAATTCAAGCTGACATTGTTACATATAATGCCCTTATTTGTGGTTATTGCACAGGCAGTCATGTGGAGAAGGCTATTGATACTTTTTCACAGATGTTGGTGGATGGAATCTCTCCCAATATTTCTACTTACAATACCCTTTTAGAAGGTTTTTCAACTGCTGGTTTGATGAGAGATGCAGACAAATTAATTAGTGAGATGAAGGAAAGAGGACTTGTCCCAAATGCCAGTACATATAACATATTGGTTTCCGGCCATGGTAGGATTGGAAATAAACGAGATTCTATAAAACTATATTGTGAAATGGTAACCAAAGGTTTTATTCCCACAACAGGAACCTATAATGTGCTTATTCAAGATTATGCAAAAGCAGGAAAGATGCACCAAGCTAGAGAACTTTTGAACGAGATGTTGACGAGAGGAAGAATTCCAAACTCTTCAACGTTTGACATTCTAATCTGTGGATGGTGCAAATTATCTTGTCAGCCAGAGATGGACAGGGCACTTAAACTGTCATATCAGAACGAGGCAAAAAACTTGCTGAGAGATATGTGTGAAAAAGGACATGTGCCATCTGAGAGCACTCTCTTATATCTCAGTTCAAATTTTTCTATGCCAGGAAAAAGGGCTGATGCCAAGAGGTTGTTGAAGGTATTTACCCAGAAGAAGAACTTGTGACAAATGGTCTAATGGATGATGAGATAATGCAAAACTCAAACTATGACCAATCCTATACAAAGTGACTCTTAATGCCTTACAAAGTCCAATTGGGATGAGGAAATTAGTGGACTGTATCATCTTTATTTGGCAATGAAGGTGATGGTGTTCTAAGCAACAAGACATAGGTTGTTCGATGACAATCCACATCTTTATATCATAACATAACGATTACTGTCTTGTGATGCTAAACCTGTGATTGGAATTGGAAATTATAGATGAAGTACATATAATTACAAATCCATTACGATCATTCAAGGATTGGAACTCATGAGAAAAATCAAGGGTGAGATGGATCAACAATGAATTTTTATGTGATGGCAGTGGTCAACTGCTACTCCTTTGCCAAGAATATATTGAAGTAGCATACTCAATATGATAAAGTTATTGACAAAGACGGAGTTATAAATTAATTCCGCGATAGTCCTGGCAATCTCAGGCAGTCATTGGGGCGATATACACACCAACTGAAGTTAGGGAGAAAAGAACACAATTCTGCCGTGCACAGATTTTTAGGTATATAACCTTTATCCAATTATTTGATTGTAATATTGTATGGACTGGGATATCTTGAGGATTCTGTACCTTTTGCTGGAGTTATTATCCTATATTAATGTTGGTTTCTCTTAAATGATATACATGTAGTTATTTCTTTCTTTGGTCTAGGAAATATGTTTTAGTCTTTAGTTTCTTTTAGTGCAAAGTATGGTTTCTTTGTTGTTCAGAGGAAGAGACTAGCCGAGTAGAGTGCTATTTCCATTATAGTTCTTTGCTGTTTTATAATGACCTATTAATGTTTCTGGAGAAGTCACTCCTTGATGTCTGGTTAGATGTTGTAAAATGATTTTATTTCTATCTGATCTCTTGACACTGACCTGTGTGCTTTGACTCATTATTTGTTCAGGTACTTTTGTGAGGCCAATTCTGGCATGGAAATGTCTTAGGAGTTAAGACTGAAGAAATCCTATAAGAAGATGGGGTTTATTTTATTCAAGTTACATAAAGCGAGCTTTGGCCAGAAACTTAGGCATCTTTAGGCTCAATTCTAATAGAAGTTACAAGGAAATGTCAGATAAAGTTGTAGTGTCTAGTCTGGTCAGTGGTGTTCCTATTTTACCATCTGTTTTGATGGAGCACCCAGTGGCTACAATGAATTATTAGTAAAAGAAACAAATTACAGGATGAAGACATCCTGAATTTTTGAATCCATATCTGGATATGCTTTGTGACGAGGGGATGTTACTTGTCTATCCTTTTTAGTATAAGCCCTTATTTCTGTTCTCCTTGTTTCACTTGTGATTCTTGTTTATTTGAAAGTCCAAAGAAGTCATTGTTTAAAACCTGAAACAGATAATTAGTGTTAACCCCCTCACAGTGATCAACACAATTACAAGCCTTCAGTGTGCATGTGTATCTTGTTAATGAAGTCATGATTATCGCATTAAACATATTTAAAATAATAGAAGGGTTCTAAACTAAGATCTAAAACATTTTTCTGATTTGAGAAATGTCAATACAATATCATTTTTAGTGGAACTCATTACTCGCTATTTTGTTGACAAACAGAACTCTAGCGATTCCCTAAACCACCTGCCTTGGATTTTATTAGAATTCCTCTAGCAGAATGGTGATATAATATCAACCATCATTCCATACATTACAGTCCTTATGAAGTTATGTTTGGCAAGCTTCCTCCTATTTACCTGGAGAATCAAAGGTAGAGATAATTGACCGAAGTTTGCACAAAGAGAGGAGGCATTAACATTAGTAAAATTCCATATGAAGAGGGCCCAAGAAAGAATGAAACAATTGGCTGATAAAAAGTGAAGTGAGAGATATCTTATGACATTGGTGATTTTGTGTATATCAAGCTACATCCATACAAACAGAGCAGTAGCTTTCAGATCTAATGCAAAGCAAAACTAGCACCTAAGTACTTTGGGCCATTCCTGATCGAAGATAAGATTGGAGTTGTAGCCTACAAGCTGAAGCTTCCACAGGGGTCTAAAATCCATGATGTTTTTCATGGTTCAAAGCTTAAAGGGCATGTTAGGGGTGGCACCACTTTCAAGCTTCCTTTCTACAGAAGCCAGAAATAATGGATGTTTAAAACTGTACAAATCAAATAAAATAAAATCACTAATAAATTTGTCCTAATAAATATAGAATGGGGTGTGCACTTAATTATAATATAATTCTCCTGATTATGAAACACTCCCCCTCAAGTTGCTGAATGTATATCTATCATTCCCAACTTGCAAGTAAGATTTTCAAATTGTATTGTGGGAAGTCCCTTAGTAAACATATCTGCCAATTGGAGTCTTGAAGGGATGTACTCAGTGGCTATAAGACCATCATCCAACTTCTCCTTAATAAAGTGTCGGTCTATCTTTACTTGCTTTTTTCGATCATGTTGAACTGGATTGTCAAGCTCATAGGAGCTTCATATTTTATTTTTAGGTTATCAAGTATGATCTTCATGCATAATAGTTCACACACCCCTTGAGCCATGCCTATAAATTCTACCTCTGCACTTAATCTTGCAACTACATTTTGCTTCTTGCTCCTCCATATCACCAGATTTCCACCCAAGAACAAGTAGTAGCCTGTGGTGGATCTCCTATCAACAATCGATCCTGCATAGTCAACATCAGTATATACTTTCATGGATAAGTTTTCCCTCTTTTTGAATAGCAATCCTTTTCCTGGAGAGGCTTTTAAGTACTAAATAATTTTATCTACTGCCTGCAAGTGTCTTTCTTTTGGATCATGCATAAATTGGCTAACCACACTAACTGCATAGGCTATGTCTGGCCTAGTGTGTGATAGATAAATGAGTTTTCCCACAAGTCTTTGATATTGTGTCTTCTCTACTTTTGGGTTTTCCTCACCATTCTCAATCCTATGATTTTGCTCTATTGACACTCCAGTGGTCTTACAACCCAACTTACCAATCTTTTTGAGAAGATCAAAGATGTATTTCCTTTGAGAAATAAAGATGTCATGTCTCAAGTAAGCAACCTTTATCCCAAGGAAGTACTTCAACTTCCTAAGTTCCTTCATCTCAAATTGAGCAGCTAGTCTCTCCCTCAAATTTTGTTTTTCAATCTCATCATCACCTGTAATAATCATATCATCTACATAGACTAAGTAGAGTGAGTTTACCATTCTGAGAATGTTTATAAACAGAGTATGGTCACCTTGGCTTTGTCGGTACCCCAAAGATACCATAGCTTGAGTAAACTTTCCAAACCAAACATGAGGTGATTGTTTAAGACCATATAGGGCCTTCTTAAGCCTGCACACCTTATTTTCTTCATTAATAGCACCATAACCAGGTGGAATCTCCATGTATACTTCTTCCTCCAAGCTTCCATGTAAGAAGACATTTTTAGCATCAAATTGATGCATCGCCCAACCAAAGTGTGCTGCCAGGGAGAGAATAATCCTGATTGTATTCATTTTTGCCACTGGAGCAAAAATCTCCTCATAATCGATACCATAGGTTTGAGTATACCCTTTTGCAACCAACCTTGCTTTTATACCGATCCAGTGTGCCATCAGTCTTATACTTAACTTTGTATATCCACCTACAACCCACTGCTTTCTTATCTTTTGGTCTCTCTACAATCTCCCAAGTCTCATTCCTTTCTAATGCACTCATTTCTTCATTCATGGCTCGAATCCAGTTCTCATCTTTTAAGGCTTCTTGTACTAATGTGGGGATTTTGAAAGAATCAATAGCTGAAAAAAAACTATGGTGCTGCATAGAAAGTTTTTCTGTAGACACAAATTGGGATATAGGATATTTGACACAAGATCTTTTTTCTTTTCTCAAGGAAATAGGTAAATCATTTAGGTTAGGTTCAAAAGCAGTATTTAAGGTGTCCTCAAGAGTCTCACAGATATGACTTCTTACCTCCAGTTCAGACAATTGAAGTTGTTGTTCAACCAGGACGAGTTCTTGTTGCCTTCGCTGATATTGTTTTCCAAAATATTTGTCCTCATTATTCTTCTCTGGTAATGATGTTGGTGCATGGTCTTTGTCATCCTCCCTAAGAAAGAAATCATGCAACAAAGGAAAATGTGGCAACTCAAGATTCTCAGCTTCTTGAATACTCACCCCCTGAAGCTGAGACCTAGGAAAGAAAGACTCTGTTTCATGAAAGGTGACATCCTTGGAAACATAGACTTTATGACTTTGAGGGTGATAACATTTGTACCCCTTTTTGTTTGGGGCATAACCGATGAAGACACATTTGATGGCGCGAGGATCTAACTTACCCTGATAAGGACTATGAACATGGACAAAAGCAAGACAATCAAATACACGATTCTGAAGACTAGTCAAACTGGGAATAGAAGGATAAAATGTGGTCATAAGCTGAATAGGAGTAACACCCTCTAAAACTCGATGGGGTAATTTATTAATCAAATAAGTGGCAGTCATAACTGCTTCCCCCAGTAAGATCTAGGAACAGACGTTTGGAAAAGTAAAGATCTAGTAACCTTAAAGAGATGACGATTTTTCCTTTCAGCAATCCCATTTTGTTGAGGAGTGTCCACACAGGTTAATTCATGAACAACTCCATTTTCCTAAAGAAACTTGGAAAGGTTTTGGTTCACATTCTCTTCCATTGTCAGAACACAATCTCTTAATTGGACTTTCAAATTGTGTTTGATTCATTATGTAAAACTTTACAAATAGGTGAAAAACTTCAAACTTATCTTCATAAGGAATATCCAGGTAACCCGAGTACAATCATCAATAAATGAAACAAATCATTTTGCACCTGAGATATTAGGAATAGGTGAAGGTCCCCATACATATGAATGAATAAGATCAAAAGGTTTAGAGCTTTTATTACCATTGAGAAGAAAAGTTGTTCAATGGTGTTTAGCAAACTAACAAACATCACAATGAAAAGACTCAACAGACACTTTTGTAAATAAAATAGAAAATAAGGACTTTAGGGTACTAAATGAAGGATTACCAAGACGTCTGTATTGAAGCCATATCTAAGAGGATGACCTAGATTCACGGTCTTGCTGAAGATTAGAAGTGTGTGCTTGTAATCTAGCACACTTTTTATTTTCTTCATACAGTAAATAATATAACTCGCCCTGCTCTTTAGCAATTCCAATAGTCTTCCCTGTGGCAAGATCCTGAAAAACACAATGGAAAGGAAAAAATATCACTGCACAATTTAAATCTTGGGTAACATTTTGAATAAACAAGAGGTTATTGGATAGTTTGGGAACATGAAAAAACATTTTTTAAAGGAAATGAAGGTTGAAGGTAAATGTTACCACGACCAGTAACGGGGGTATTGGAACCATTAGCAACAATATATATTGGTTACCAAATAAAGCAGTGTAGGATGAAAAATAAGAGGAATGAGATATCCTATGATCAATAGCACTAGAGTCTATAATTTATATATTTTCAGTACTAGAAGCATTAAAAGATAAGAGACTAGAACTCTTATCACTCATAACGAAGGAACAATAACTAGATGTCTTACTAAGGGAGTCCATGAGAGCTCAAAACCAACTGAGTTTTGCAAATTGACAAAATCTGATCCTATTCACAAAACAAAGTTTGTCGAATTTTTTTCCCAGTGGCGGTTTCCAACGGGCAGTGACAATTTTCGGCGATCGGCGGCGGTGGTCGACGGTGGTGACAGTAACGATCAATGGTGCAAGGTGGTGGTCAATGGAGTAAGAGTTGACAAAAATAAGACAAAACCGATTGGGCTTTGCAAGAAAAGCTGGTGGTGATTCTGTTTGAAAAAAAATGCTGAAATTTTTTTCCGGCAGCAACAGTCAACGACGATCGGCGGTCAATGATGGTGGTAGTGATCAACGGAGGAGAAGAAAAGTTACAACAATGAAGGTTATTCGGAAAAGTATTTGCAGCAATGAAGGTTGTTCGGAAAAGTATTTGCAGCAATGAAGGTTGTTCGGAAAAGTATTTGCAACAATGAATGATGCCCAAAAAAGTAATTGAAGCAATGAAGACTCCCAAAAGATTGCAGAAATAGAGTGTTCCAAATCAGAAGCTCTGATACCAAGTTAAAAAAAAATAGATGCAATGTATTTCTAATGTATTTTACCAATGTGATTACACTCTCTATTTATAGACGATTTTACAACCCAATTAAGAAAAGAAATAATAAATAATGAAAATCATAAATAATAAATATTTAAAGATGTACAAATCAAATAAATAAAAACATTAATAAATTTGTCTTAATAAATATATAATGGAATTTGAACTATGCAAGGATAAAAAAGAACCTAAGAATTCTGGATAGAACAACTGTCAAGAGAGACAACAAAGCTGTCACCAAGGTGTTGGTCAAGTGGAAGCACCGGTTAATAGAAGATGCTACTTGGGAATTCTTCTATGATTTGAAGAAGAAATATCCTGATTTTAATCCTTGAAGACCACGATTTTTTGAATTGATGTAGTCGGTTAATAAATCGTGGGAGCCAGCTAGTTTAATTATGTTATGATTTCTTGTTTTGCATTGTTATAAATAACAAACCTCAGTCATTCAAAAATTCAATCAAACGCCTCTTGAAATCTTTTCTCTCAAATCAATACAATTCTTCGGATTACATTTTATTTATCATGTAAAAAAATGAAGCATTGTTTGTAGTGGATAAAAAATAAAATATGTCCATGACAAACGCATAATTCAACTACTGATTTGAAAAGCCATTGTAATAATTTTTTTTGCAGCATATTAATTATCTGTAATAATATATAATTGAGATTTTTAAATTTAGTACACAATTTTTTCTCCAAAATAACAGTTAAGTATCACTATTTACTTTAACTGTTAAACATATAACTCTCTTAAATTTAACTATTTGTTTTACACGTAACGCATAATATTATATTTCATATAATTATTCCATTCAACTTTATTTTTCAATATTTCTTACCATAAATTAAAATATATTTTAAATATTTATAACGTTTCAATTATATTATTTTTAAAATTTTAAAAAATGCAACTTTTTTAAGTTATGAATATTGTTGGCGAGTCCATTCACGCTTTACTGAATAGGAGATTAGGAAATTCAATTTTATGTGAAATAATATAAATTTTAATGATTATAAAGATTAATAAATTTATT
>Ga0123341_1005445_pt1 | contig 11353 bp, 3 predicted proteins | sample Turbeapinknodule_FD_89959 | JGI IMG/M metagenome (GOLD analysis project Ga0123341, IMG submission 89959) | Root nodule microbial communities of legume samples collected from Mexico - Turtle bean Mexico pink nodule | ecosystem: Host-associated > Plants > Roots > Nodule | place: Mexico: Nepantla... | reverse complement strand
TATATATATTATTTAAATTATTATTCTTTTCTTTCTAAGTTTACTGTACAAGACAAGTTGTCTTTAAATTAAACATTTTATTATTGAAGTATATTTTATGATGAAATGATTTTATCAAAAGTTCATGTATATTTTTACGTATTCTTCTTAAAAAATTTAGTTCTAAGAATATTTATTTTTTATAACAATATAAAATTTATCAGCTATAGTCGTAAAGAGAATTTTTAAAAGTTCTTAAATATTATTTTCATTTTACTTTAATGTTAAAAAGTTCTAATGTACAGAAAATTTTAAAATACGAACTTAATAATGTATAAAATCTCATTCTAACGCTTAAAAGTAAAGTTTTAAATTATGAATTTAACGATATAAGAAATCTTATTTAGCTTTTATATATAAAAGTAAAAATAAACTAAATAATCAATCTAGTTGCTTTGAGATCTTACTTTGATGTCCCTTTTATTCATTAATATTTGTAACAATTTATTATTCGTATTTTCTCTCCTTTTCTTCCCTCCATTTTAATTTTAGTCTTTTTTTTCTCCTTTGAAACTAATGACTCTTGCCGAAATCCAAATTTTATTCTTATTTGGGATAATCCATACTTATGTGTTTAAACAACATTTGGCATGAATATTTTGAAGCTTTTGTATTGTGCAGGATTTAAATATAACTCATTAAACTTTGCCATTCAGTTCAGGTAGGACATTATTGGTCGACAAGAAAGGACATCATAGGTAACATTCCCGAGGAACTCATGCTATAAACCACAGTGATAGAGTCAGGATCTCTACCATGAACAATGAACTTTTCAGGTTGTTGGGACACAACATTCTGCCATTCTAATCTTTGCTAATAAACAAGATATCAAGAATGCTCTGACTCCTGCGGAGATCACTGGTGCACTAATCTTGCTGTGCCCTCTAGGTGGGGTTGCTGAAAACTAAGATGAGATTATTTTTTCTTGTATCATTTGTACTTCAACGAGACAAGCTAGTATGCAGATTCTTTTGCAGTTCACTTTGTCAAAACGAACATCGTTAACCACAAGTTTTGCAATGAAAAAAAAATTTATATATACATATATACTGTCATCATGGCTTGGTAGTTATCGTCTCAGCAATTAAGCTGTCAACTGAAACATAAAAGCTATGTATTTGCTATAATTGTCATCCGCACATAGGAACAATCATGAAAAATTGCCAATAACAATATTGTTTCAAAACTCACAATTTCTAGACCAATCTTGGATTAAAAAAGGGAAGAAGGGAGGGTTGGCAATTATCATTGTTCATTAGAGAATCCAGCATCTACAGCAGCCTTTAGAATCTTGGGGGCCTTCAAACCATCGATCCCATGTAGGACTTACGGGTCCAATTGTTCTGTCAAAGCAAAAATATGTAGATTTTTTGTCACACATGAAGATAACATGTGGTTGCAACATAAATAGAAGTTCACATAAGAGATCTTACGATGGTAGTAATGGATCAGGCTTTGTTTCCACGTTGCTGAGCATTCTGGCAAAACAGACACCAGATGGAAAATCAAAGTTAAACCAACACCGATTATACATTACGGCATCATATTCTACCTTTAAACTTACCCTTTGCACGCTGTAGATGCTTTCTCCATCCTTTCAAGTTTTTCGAGCTCTTCCTGCATTCATTTTATAGAGACTATTGACACTTGCAACCCAAATTTGAAAGCTGGATAAAAATACAAGTCATTGATAAGAGAGGCTAAGAATCACAATCAACCCTCCTATGAAAAGCCAACCAGATGGGTTCATCAAAGATTAAGGAATTTAATTCCACAAAATTAGGGAAGATACGAGCATAGGAATAGTGAAACTGGAAGGTAATATTCGTGCCAAAGAGCCATAGATCAAATACCAAAATCCTTTACTGCAAGTGCTAGACACCGGGTAGGCTGCTTTACCTGCAGCCTTGCCTACCATCCCCCTCGTCCTCATCACACCTAACCATAAGTTTCCTTTGCAACATAAGGGGAAAAAAGGTGGAACATGGAAAAGGGCAATTTAAACAACACTACTTGGGAGTCGATTGGACTACCCTTTTGTCAAGTGCTACAAAATTACCTTCCCCTATCAGTTTAGGAACCTATATCTAGTCACGCTGCCGGAATAGAATATTCCACATGGTATTCTGAAACTTATAACTTTCAAATAATATGCACAAAAGAGATTCCACGTCCAGAGAATTTTCATATTCCATCTCCCTAAAGATTAAGATATAAAGGGAAAACAATCAAACCATTTGTTCAGACTCAAGAATAATGCAAGACTCACAAGTCCTAACAATGAGCTTAAGCCGACTACAGGGGGTATATAATGCATGGAAGGAAGCAGCTTCCCAGGCATGTCCAAAAACGTTTTGATCCTTCCTGTCCAAAGGTGCCTGCTACCTACTAGAAAGTGATCAACACAGTTGCCAACACTATTTTACTCCCAGTATCCATTGATGCTCATGAAGTTAATAGCATGGGATTTTGCTAGTTCTTTGAATATTCAGTGACGATATCATATTTGCCTAATTGCATAAAGTTAAACCAGAAAAACAGGGCTAAAAAAGGTTTCGGTAACAATCTCTTAAGTTTGACAAACCCCCAATCCGATGTTTCTATGTTTCCTTCACACCTAAATTTGAAGTTTAGGTTGGTAAGGAGTAAGATAATTGCAGGCAGCATGGTTGAATAATAAGTTGATTTAGTTAAGTATCTAACTTACATTCTTAGAGCATTCTCTCCATTCTACAATTCAATATACAATACCTCTTGTAAGTGATCTAAATTATTATTAAATTTCAGCTTTCTAATTTGTCATAGAACTTGGAATTCATGATCTAAATTAAAACCTTTCCAGCTCACATAAAAGAGTTCTCAGAGATTTGAAGGGATTTTGGTGATTAATCATATTTTATCTATAGCCTGTCCATAATTTAACAATTGCTGGTTGAGGAATGGAATCTCAATTATTTCCTAACGGAGTTGAATAGAAACAGTCTAATTGTTGATGCTTATAATTAAACAAAATGAATTAAAACAGAAAGTAATACATTATTGATAAAAGAGAAGCAAATGCATACAACAAGATTTATATTGGAACGGATGGAGGTCCGATTTCATGAAATTAGTACCTGCCAGTTCTAGTAAACACTCATCAGAAAGTAACCTTAAAAAGAAGGTACATTCATAAATTAAGCCAACTGTGTAAATTGCAATTATACATACAGAGAGGTTGACAGGCTAAATTTTTCCAACTTTTTACTTTTTGTTGACTAAAGAATTAATCAAAGCCAAAAAGATTTGCACAGTCCCTAAACATGCCAATTTGTCCCATAAACACAATATTAAAGTTGATTTGTGCATAAACAAATATTTGGAAAAGTCACCTGAAATTTCAATTTTTATTAAAATGATAGTCTTTGTAGATAGATAGTTATTTGGTAACCTAGATTTCAGTACCTCGCTATGGGCAAAACCCCAAAAGTGCATAACATAGTGCAGCTGCTGAGTTTTTTCAGCAACCAATAAAATTCAAAAGTCAAGGTGCATATTCATTTTTTTTTCGTAATTACCATTATATATGGTTTTAAAAAGAGAGATAAAATAGATTTTCTTAGGGACATCTACTTTGGTAGAGCATCTACTTTGGACGTGGTCCTCCAAGGGTGACAGTAAGAGCAATGAAAGCACCAATGTTAGGAAGCAAACACTTGAATAACTACTATATACTAGAATCAAACATTAGGAGAGCTAAAATAAAGACGACAAAATATCGACTGATATTTCATCATTGATTATTCAATACAGAGTGCAAAACTTACATTAATTAGCTATCCCATGAATGACAGCCCTACAAATGTCATCGCCTAGCTTTAGCGGATAAAAGGAAAATTACAAAATATGAAAATATAAAAAAACTATTCTCCTTCATGCAACTAAATGGACTTTGTTGAAGTTACCTACAAAAGAAAATACAAACTTGTGCGCACCCACAAGTCTAGACAATAATAAGCAAGAAACAACCAAAAATTAAAGTTTAAAAAGGAGAACATTGGTTTAGTTATGCTGATTCAATAATCAAGCTTCTATCGCTGTAATGACAGATCAATCTACATAGTATCAACAAATTGATCTTCAACTGAAATGTTCACATGTCTTTCAAAAGACAAATTTGTCAGCTAAAATTGCATTTTTTCGTTAAGAAACTTGATAATCAAAACAGAAATGCTGTTAACTATAACTTCGTAAAAATTAATGTAAAACATTAATACTGATTACCAGAAAATATTCATTGGGGAACAATAGACCAAACTACCAGTTTGGTCCTCCAAAGATACACCTGACATCAATCTCACCCTACAAAGATTTTCAACAAAAAAACAGTCCTTAGATTAAAAAATTCACCAAAACAACCCTTCTCTCGAGCTATAAACATCAACTTCAACCATTTTGGTGTCAACTGCGTAATGTCAACCAATAGTTGTTTGTGTTGATTTCACCATGATTTTTTTTTTACTAAAAGTCGATTCCTACTGTCAATCCAAACACACTATTAAACATTCAGAGGGCTGATTGGATGTCAAAAATCTTGTAGGACCAAATTGATGTAAATGTTAGCGTATCTTTGGAGAACCATGCATTTAATAAAACTACCCCATTTAACTATCAGAAGGAAGGTACCCCAAGATTGAATGTTCACGCCCACAATAACAAGTACCACTCCTCCTATCTGAACATTAATTTCTTAGACAGTGTTTCCACAATCAAAACTCATAAATCCAGCAGACAGAAAAATACCCAGCAATCAACCAAACGAATTTTTATTTTTGTTCATCTGTTGACAACTTCATCAGTTTCACAGAGGGCACTTGTCTCTGATAATACCGACACGAGAATAAAGAAAAGTTAAATCTTTCCCAACTCATTTTACCATCTCTCTTCCACACACAGAAGAACAAAAAGTACACCCATCAAAAAGCAAAAGACCAACAGAAAAAAAGAAAGAAACGACACACAGAGAAAACAAAGTAGCAGAAAATCAACCTTCAGCAACGACCAAAACACCCAAATAGATTATGATGATTTTGAAGAAAAAGTACGTACCTCTAAGAATCTTGCTTCCTGCTCCAAGCGCTTGAGTTCAGCATGTATCCTATGTTTCCCTCTGGTATCTGCCGAAGATAGAGACTGAACCCGGTGGGTCATAGGGCTAGCGGATTCAGGCCCACGCGATTGCATTCTGAGACTGAGGTGATGGCAATGGAAAATCTAAAAACTAAAATCTAAAATCCCTAGGTTGCAAAGAGTTTTTATGATTATGAAAGAGAAGCGAGTGAATTTGAATGCATTTTGGAATAAGTATTGATGGACCCCATGATCAAGGGTTGGGCGTAGAAGCAGGGTGGAGGGGTTCAGAAAACAATAGAGCAGGATCTAAGCGTACTGAAAACGCAGAGAAAGAGACAGGTCAGAAGGGTATTTTGTGTTTGTTTGGGGAAGAACATGAGAGAAAGAGAGAGAGAAAGGAGTTTGAAAGGATTGAGAGTGGAGCGGAAAATGGGTGAAAAAGAAAACTTGGCTTCAAGTGTTGTGTAGAAGTTGAAGTTGTCGTTTTTTGGCTGTGTTGTTGGAATTGGAACACAACAACAAAGCTGGTTTTCTTTTTAGTTTCTCATTTTTTGTGTCTTTTTTTGTCTTCAAAACCCTCTCTCTCTCTCTCTCTGACTTTGATACTCTGTTTTGATTTTTTAGCAGTGCCACGCGGTGACGGTGTTTTCACTCTGTTTACTGTGACCGCTTCGCTCTCTCACTAGCTAATATTTTGTTTTTGGTGTGAAAACAGAACAGTAAAATACTATTTCTAGTACAACCTACTAATATAATATGGTTTTTTAACACAAACATACAAAAGCTATTGTTGCTTTTCATTTTCCATTTTGTTCTTGTTCTGGAATTTTCACCATATCAGATTTTTACAGTCTTAGAGGATAGATTGGCTGTGTCTGATGAATACGAAAGAAAAAGAATAGAAAAAAATGAGGTGTTGCAGAGAAATAAAAATTGATTTTTATTTTTTTTATAACTATTGATCTTCAACTACTGAGAATAGATTATTTTGCTTTTATTTGTGGAATACTAATCTTATCCTTTAAGTAAGGCTCTTTGAATTGAAGCTCAATTTCCATAATAACATAAAACAGGTAAACCCCACCTAAGCTGGAAAAAGAAAATACAGATTCTGATTCATCTTTCTAACATTCTTTTGCTATATTTCCTTTTAATACTCTTCCGTAAAATGGAAAATGGATATTATAAGAAAATATAGCGTTAATGCTCACAGAAATATCTATTTTTGTATTATAGATGTAAGTGTCTTAAGAAATGACTTATTAGTGTATATTTTTACAGTGTAAATTAATTGATGTATTCAATATAATTATTACAAAAGTTAACTAAAATATTTTATTTGTTAAAAAATATCAAGAGCTTTTAAATTCAAACATAATATATTGATACTGTAATTTATTTTAACAATGAAAAAGTTAGTACAATAAAATAAAACGAACCATGATTTGAGGTCTAATTAAGAGTATGCTGGGCAGAAAGAAAAAAAAAATTGATAAAAAAATACCGATAATTTGAGGACCTTTGCTCTAAATTACACATCTTCAAGTAATAAAAATAAAATACTCTTTTTCATGGCATAACTTCTATTATATAAAAGTTGTAATTTGAAGGAAAAAGTGATTGTCAAATAATACTTTTTCTTGATAAAAATAGAAAAAAAAGCAAATGAATGGAAATCAAAGTATTTGATTAAAAAAGTTTTAAAAAAAAGTCCAAAAAAGATAAATAGATAAGGAAGATACGTAAAAACAAATTGAGAAAAGTACCCTATTCTCCATTAAAAAACAATAAAAAATTGTTAAAAATAAATTGAATTCAATATATTAATACACCAAAATAGATTAATGTTATTGAGTGATATAAAACATTGACATTATCTCTGTCCCCAAATCTTAAGACAATAATTTTATGGAGAGTTGTGACTTGACAATTAAGATTATAGAGGTGTGTAACATTGTCTATTAGAGAGGTAAAGTTCATTACCATTACAAAAGCATGCAAGAAGTTGTTATGGTTGAAGAAATTCTTGGAGGAACTTGGTTTTATGCAAAACAACTATCCATTATTTGTGGAGAGTCAAAGTATTATCCCCCTTGGTAAGAATCCAACTTTCTATTCTTGATCCAAACATATTTATGTGAGTTATCATTGAGTACATGATGCTTTGGATGCTAAGTTATTTGAGTTGGATAAAGTTCATAATGATGAATATGGTATTGATATGATGACTAAGGAACTATCAAGGTGGAAGCTTGAAACTTGTTATGAGATCGCTGCATTGATGGTCACCTCCATGTAGCTATGAGGGGGAGATGTGTGGGTTGGGCTTCCAACTATGTATCTAAAAAGCTCAAGCTTGTCAAATCCATTTTGTCTCACATACCCAAGTGGAAAAAGGTTTTCTAGGTTAAGAAGGATTGTTAATTTTTACAGCCTTTGAAAAAGAGGAAGAAGAGAGAAAAACTAGGTTGATGATAACTATTTTACGGCAAGTGTATCGTGTTAGGAGTATAAATTTGTCACTAAGGACGGATATCGAACCCACAAGGAACAATTGAATTCTCAAGTATAATATTCCCTAAATAGAAAACAATATGTAAAAGTTTGTTGTTTGAATTTGCAAGAATGTAAATAAAGCAATAAAAGATTTGTTTGATTCAATTGGGAAAATTGGGATTGGGGTTCATCCTTCTCACTCGTCTGTATTTTTAAAAAGATTATAATATTAAGTCTTGATTGATATTGATGCACATATAAAAATCATTCATATCGATTCCTTGCATACAAAATTAAGAGAGTCTCCTAAATATTGATTATTCGCATATTTATATGGCTCTTTATCATTACAAACAAATGTTATAAAACAATTAACATTTCAAATCTACTCCTAACATTCAAATATGTTAAGCATTATCGTTTAGGTCAAATTCTTAGAAATATTTTCCAGTCAGATCTAAGGATCAAAATCATGAATAATTCAAGCTTTGAGAATAAAATGATAATACCAATCATCAATAAAGAACGGAAATATTATAGATAAATATCACCTCAATACATAAGATTTTGAACAAATTACTCTCAATCCAAAGGGAAGAATTAGCCACTCATGTTGGCCATTACAAGCATGGAAACACAAGAAAAGAAGATCCAGGATGTTGCTCCTTGATGGCTACCTCCTTTAAGGTTTTCTATCTCTTTTTATTATCTCAATGATGTCTAGGATTATGCCTCACGCCTAATATTTAACCTATTTGGGCTTGGACTAAGTGACATCTTGCCTAAGCGAAACTTCACTGAAGAAAAAGCTCAACTTCACTAGAGTGAACTTGCCTGGGCGAGTTCCTTTGGAGTGATCTGACTTGGGCAATTTTTGAGCGAGTTTTCACTGTTCCAACTTTTCCTTTTCATCTTGTTTATTCCCCTTTAGCCCTTTCATCTCTATTTTCCCTTAGAATCATAAAATTACCACAAATTTGAGAATAAATCGTTCTTATTCCTATTATAATCACAAAATATGTAAAAATGTTTAAATTACTAAATTAGGAGTTGAATTATAGCTATTTTATCAATAAAAATGCATAAGTGTCTATTTTTTAATATGAAATATTACTGAAATATGACACTTTCATTTACATATTCAGCGAGGAGCTCCAATAAATTTTGATCCTTACTTCTTTCACTGTTGGATCAAGCTGAAAATTTGACAGTAAATTTGCGACATATTGTTCTTCATTTTGGCTATTGGGATCATCGATTGGAACCTTGGAACTTTGTGGTTGGAGAAATCAGTTTCTCACTGTTGCTTTATTTTAAGCTTCTCTGTATTTGTTCATTAAATTTTGAAAGCGTTATTGCTTTAATGTATTGATTGGTTGTAAGCACTTGTTTGTATATTTGATTTGACTATCTTATATATGTATTTGATCTTAGTGGAGCTTGACTGACTAACGACTCGTGAGTTTTTACTTATATTGAGAGAGTTTTCCCATATTAAAATATGATGTCTCTTTTGTGATTGTTGCTGCCATTTCCTACTGTTGTTTTTCCTCATAGATTTTTACCGGTTTGGGAGGATTATGTTTGTTGCATACTCTGTTACTTTTTGGTTGTTGTGTTGTTCTTTCCCCTATTAAAGTGGCATCAAAGCTCCTAGGTTTAGGGCAATATTTACTTTCTTGAATGATGGAGGAAAATACAAAAATGATTAAATGGTACTAATTATCATTTATGGAAGAGATTCACACTTGAGAGGGAGATTGTTAGGAATCTAATTGTGAGCCTAAGTCCCACATTGAAATAGAAATGAGAAAGTTGAGTAACATCCAAAGAAGAAGACTCATAAACTCATTGTCTTAAGGTTTTGAGTTGGAGGTGATGTCAATCTCCTATATGGATTTGACTTAGGTCTCATTGTTGTTGAATCTCCCATCTGAATTCCCCCTCAAAAGACCCATCAAATATTGTTGTTGATAAGTCCTTGAATGTTTTTTTGATATAAATGTATAAGCTTTAGTTGAATATTAATTCATTGACATATAGGTTCCATTGTTAGAGAGATTTAATAATAGTCACATGTATAGATGGTGTGATAAGAAAATAATTTTTCTCTTACTTAAATGACTATGTGATGTCTAATACACCTCAAAGGGAAGATGATTAATAGTTTCAATCAAATTTAAGGTATTCTAACCCTATCTAAAACATGGATTCCTAACTACAACTATGATGTGAAATGGAAACAAGAAGCTTGTATGGTTAATCAATCCTTTGAGATAAACTCCTTTATACTTCATTATGCTAAATGTTTTCTAAACTTAGAAGCTAAGTTTGATGTCAAATAAGGTTATTGTCCACCATCTTGAAAGCATACAAAGCCAACTTTGCAACTTGAAGGCACCAACTTCTAACATAATTTCACCATATTCTCCTTTAGGATTCTTTTTCTCTCATTTTATGTTAAACAAAGAAAATGTGGTAGATATGAGGACCTAATGGTCTGAATTGCAAAAACCATAAGAAAATTTAAGTGAGAATAATAGTTTGGATAATATTAGTAATGATGGAAAAACCACCGTTCTCCTATAAAATATTTTTAAATTCTTTAATACATGTATTCAAGTATCATTCAATTGTGTCTATGTTATCCTTATTATGAACATCTCTAAAAAAATCTTATTAAAGAAAACATTATTATGTAAGAAGATACAAAATTTAATGACCTATTTACGTAAAATTTATTAAGGAACTTATCACGTGATGTCACAATCTTCCCCATAGATTAATTTAAATATTTTCTCAATTTAAAAAAGATAAAATCAAAATAAAAGAAATTAAAAAAATAAAAGCAAAACTCAATTGGAAGAGAAATATAAATATTACTTTTAAACACGAATATTCTCTATGGTGTTGTTTTGTTTTATATGTACTTATTATCCAACAATATAAAGCAATTATATATATACCCAAAAATTAAATATCCAATGTGTGTCAGTCCTTTATCCGTTATTGATTTTCCAAACTTTGATGTAGTATAGTACTAAAAGGACGTTATTTTACCTACAACCTGCTCCTCCCAAGTCCCACCAATTTAATAATGTCATATATAACTTTAATGTATTTTTTATATGTATTTCCACCTTTTACTCCATACCTAATAAGTTTATCCAATATTTTTGGCTTTTTACATATTTAATATTTCTGTAAACATACTTCTGTTGAATCAAAAAATTATTTCAAATTATTTAACAATATCTTAATTTAAATTAACTTAATGATTATGTACTGTCAGTATAGAGATTTAAATGTTTAATCAATAAAAAGTAATTATTAATAAGTTTTTCTATACGATGAAGTTAGTAACTCAAATTTAAAAAATTTTAACTTTTTCAGTGAAATATATTATTCGAATGAAACTAAAAAAGCCTTTGATAAATTATAAAAGTATTTTTACTACATAAAATTACAAAATTTTAAGTTCTATCCAAAATATTTTTTTTCTTACATCACCATTTGTTTATATATATTTTATCTATTTTTCTCATTTCTGATTTCTTCTTTACCTCTTCCTATCACTATAAAAAAGTCATTAAATAAAAATAAGTTATAAAAATAAAAATAATTAATTATTATATTGATTAAATTATATATTATTTTTTTAATTAAAAAATTATTAATATTTAAAATAATTTTTATTATAAAAAAG
>Ga0123341_1005444_pt1 | contig 11353 bp, 10 predicted proteins | sample Turbeapinknodule_FD_89959 | JGI IMG/M metagenome (GOLD analysis project Ga0123341, IMG submission 89959) | Root nodule microbial communities of legume samples collected from Mexico - Turtle bean Mexico pink nodule | ecosystem: Host-associated > Plants > Roots > Nodule | place: Mexico: Nepantla... | reverse complement strand
GAAAGAAAATTTGTCATTTGAAGTGAAGCCAATCAGAATTTTAGATTCACAAGTGAAACAACTTCGTGGAAGAAGTATTCCCATGGTGAAAGTATTGTGGGATCCCTTCTCTGTAGATTCCACGTGGGAAATTGAAGAGGAGATACGGGCATCACACCCTAATCTCCTTCTTGGTAAGTTCATTTTCGAGGACGAAAATTTTTGTAGTTTGAGATAATGTGACAGCGTTAAAAAAAACGCACAACATAACCTTACCCCCCCCCTGCACCACAGTACTGTTGATTTTGGCTTAATCCCAAGTCCCACATCGGTAGGTTCATTGTTTGGGAAGCAGGTTTGAGGGTTATAAATTAAACTCTCCTCCTCCACTGTTAAATATCCCAATTTGTAATATCTTCTCCCAAAATAATAAAAGGGAGTTGTTTCAGCGGTGCTCGGAGATTAGGCTAAATTGGCCGAACTCCGTTAACAATTTTCTGGTGTGTTTTATCCTCTTTATCTCTTTTATTATTCCGCTTTATTTATTCAATATTATTTGTTGGGTAGCTCTGTTAGGGTTTTGTTTTAGTGGAAAAATTACCCGTTTTTTCCAACAAGTACCTCTTTTATTTTTTTCTCTTTCTAAGTCTCTCCCTTCTCTCTTAATTTTCCCCTCCCAATCTTCATCTATTTTAGAATCTGATCGGATCACGTTGTAGCTGGCGAGTTAAGGAACATTTCTACCTGATCAGATTTTCAAACAGAGTAAGTTCATTTTTACTCTAAATATCCTTTGTTCTCTGTTTTTCCTTAGGATTTAGTTATCAATCTTGGTGGGGTCAGTTGAGAATTTTAATCCTCTCAACTTATTCTATTATATACTGAATTTTTGTTCTGTTTGGATAATTTGCATTAGGCCCGTAAATCTTGAAGCTTATCCAGACTGTGGGAAATAAAACTCTAGAAAGTTGCTTGGAAAGCAAGCAATTAAGGTAAGGGAAGCTCTGGATGTGGAAGGCACGTGGTCCCAATATTGAATTTCTCTTGCAGGGGTGTTATTTGTTTATATTTTGTGTGTTTGTTTATATATTATTTAAACTTTATAAATATTATATTTTGATAGTTTGAGAGTTAAATATTGTTTGACGTTGGAAAAGTTATGGAATGATATAAATTTTTAAATGTTATGTAATTGAATGATATGTATTATATACGAATGATGTAAATGGTATGAAAGTGATGTCATACATTTGGAATAATGTATGAGTTGTTGTTTGATGGTACGTTAAGTATGAAAAGCCTATGTTTAACGGAGATCCTCTAGCTTCACTAATTATCTAAGTCATGTAGACTAAGATATTATGTGGTGAGAAGCTGAGAGGGAGTTCATACACACCAGGTCCCGCTGTAGACACTCGGTATTGGATGTTTGAACTTACCCTGACCCTTTCTATTGGATTCGTTGGTAATCTTTGGATCAGGAGTTAGTCTCTGGTAGGGGCATACTTAATGAGTCTTCCGGAAGACGAAGTGAGATTGAAATGAAATCCAATGATTATGATTGAAAATAGATCCATGTGTGGTCTATATGAATGATGGAATTGGTATTGAAATTTTACATGAAATCATTTAAAGAAATGTTTATAAACTATTAGTCTAAACTGGTTATATTTCCATGAATTATGTTATGGATTTTCTTTGCACTAGCTTACCCTTGTTTTTCGTGTTGTGTTTGAACTGCGATGACTGTACTATGTACACGAGCAGATGACCATACAGGTGCAGGAGAGCCTTAGAGGTTTTAGAGTTTTATTTTGAGCTATGGATATGTAAATATTTGTATTTCTATAAATCCTAATCATATATTAGGAATGTTTTGAAAAACTCCAAATTTGTATAGAAACGAGTATAACTTTTATTGTAATAGTTATACGTAAATTATGGGGTGTTACAATATTAACCATTACTAAATTATATTAGTCTACAAGAAGATTAAAAAAATTAATATCTTGACACTATATATATTGTAAGTTAAGAGGTAATGCCAAAACCCTCAAATGAACTCGACTTTGTAATAACCTTTTGGTAATCTGTTTTATTATTTAATGAAAGAAAATATTTTTGATTTGGCATTTTGTTTCCAAGTTGTGTAGGAATGCTCCCACCAAAAGCAGAATAACAGAATAGGAGAGATTGAGACTACTCTCATCATCCCTGTTTGAAGTGGAGGAGTGCGGGTCTCTTGAATGGGTGAATGGAAGAAAAGGAAAAGATAATAAGAAGGCATTATTATTATGATGTGGCTGATATCATATGAAACAACTGTTTAAGTATTGATGACTCTTCCACACACTATGTAAGAGATATATTCTAACACCCTTTTCTTTTTATACAAATATACATATCTTATCGCACTTCTGGTATTTCATTAGCCTATATTTGAACGAAATGTATCATTTTGTATTCTTCTATTTTATATAATTTAAAATATATGATATATTTTTCCATGTCACTATTATTTTTGTTATCATTTTTAACTTTCATAAAATATTATATTATTGTTCCACTAAATTATACATGTGAGGTTCACCTTAGAGTAATTTTAAATTTCACTAACAAATGTTTGTTTAGAAAAACGTGCACATGCACGGTTTTAACAGAAGTCCTAGAGATGGCCAAAGGATAGGTTAGAAAATTATGTCTATTTTTTTTATATCGGCTAGGACTTTTTTTTTTGGAATGATGAGTTTTTTTTGATTTGGGTAAATTTATTTGACCTTCATCTATTCCATCTTTTAAAACTCTTGTTCTCTCGAAAGTTTTTTATGGACAGTTTCCTACATATCAACATATTCAAAATAAAGGTTTGCATATTTGTTTTATATGTACGCTTTGTGAAAAGAATGTGAAATCTATTCAGCATTTATTTTTTAAAAACCTTAATACTTTGTTTATTTAGAGTTGAGTTCGACAGATTTTTGCTACTTCTCATTTCTCTAATAAGGATGATCTTCTTGTTTTTATTAAGAGTGATGGTAGTCCTCTGGTTAAATTGATTAAGTTTGTTGTGATAACTTTTTTTATTTGGATGATATGGCTTATAAGGAATTATGTTTGTTTTCATGATAAGATTGAGGTTTCTAGGGCTGTTTAATTTATTAAAGATTTAACTTGTCTAGTGGAAAAGTCGTCTAAAGCTTCGTGAAGAATGATATGATGGATTTCAACGTGATTAAGTTTTTTTGTATTAATAATCGTATTGGTAAAGTTCTTTGTCCTCTTCCTGTTAGATGAGAGTTTCCTTCTTCAGGCTGGGTTAAAATTAACACTTATGGGACTGCTAAGGGATATCTAGGTCTTGCCACTTGTGGAAGTATTTTCCATGGAAGTATGGAAAAATTTATTGAAACTTTTTATGCACAGTGATACCATGAAAACTTTTAATAAAAAAAAAGTCTTACATAAAATCATGACATTTTACCAAAAGCACGAAAAGACAGAAGTTTAATTTGTCTTTTATAAATTTTGTGAAGACTTGTAATTTCAAAGTCTATGCAAATTGTTTCATTTGTACACATAATTTTTCTAACCCATTTAAAGGGTTAGAAAAAAATATAAGACAATAATAATATTTATTATACATTATTATACTTTTCGTAATGTTTTAAAAACATTAATATATTTCGATAAATGTAATTTTCTAAAAAATTATAATGTATGAGACAAATAGTATAAAAATATCAAAATATTTACTTAACTTATTTAAATTAAAATTAAAATATTTCATTATTAACTCAGGTATCATTATAAATATAACAAATCATAATTTATTATTATGATATCATTTGTATCACAATACTATTGAGAAAATCACAGACAAAAAAGGAAAAAAGAATTCAGATTAATTCTTCTTTATATAAATAACTGAAAAATATCAAGTAATAAAAAATAATAATAGACAAGATAATGGGATGTACTATACAGAAAATAAAAACTAACAAACTCTTAATGTGAACCAATTAGTCCAAAAAAAAACTTCCAGTAATAAAAATTAATAAGTACACTACAGATTTGTTTTTAACATTTAAGAATCAATAATAAAAAATTTATCTTATCTGATAGGATGTATAATAACACAAAAACTTAACAATAGAGAGAATAAAACACAGAATAATTGCCACAAAACATTTTCTTCTGCCTAACTCTTCTGTGTCGAACACACTGGTTATTATTGGCTTCTCCTTTTCTCTTTTTATTTTCCTTAAAAATCTTATGCAAATAATGTATTTTTAAAAATGCGTAATGAATTAGTAGTCTATAAAGAAAAACACTTTCCTTTTCTTTCTCTTTAATTAAGTCAGTATCGATCTAGTAAATTAGAAAATTACCTAAAAAATATCTGTAATAATATTACAAGTAAATAGATACGTTTTGAACCTTAATATTTATAGTTTTAGTTTTATAATAAATAAATATATTTTAATATATTATTGTTAAAATGTTTAAATATGTCGTGTAACACCCTAGAAATATACCTATTTACAATACAGGTTCTACACGGTTTTGTACAAGCTTAGAGTCTTTCAAATGTTCCTAATACATTATTAAGATTTATATAAATACAAATAATTACATTGCAAAACTCAAATTAAAATCCTAAGGCCTTCCAGACATTCCTGCACCCCTGCATCAACATTTGTTCGTGTACGTAGTATAATCATCGCAATTCACAACATAATAAGAAAAACAAGGGTAACCTAGTGAAAAGAAAATTTTATAACATGAATCAATTGCTCAATTAAATTATTTTCATTTTATTCATACTAACTGCTCATAGATCCATTTGCATCACAGTACATTGATTTCCTTTCAATTCCCAATACTTTGGATTTTATTTCAATCATAATGATATTATATGGATATATCATCTTTTGAAAGACTCATTAAGTATGCCCCTAATAGAGATTAACATCTAATCTACACTTCTAGGATCAGGGTAATTCCAAACATCCAATATTTTGTGTCTCTCCAGGTCATTATGTGTATGAACTCTCTATTTAACTTATATTTGAACGAAATTTTTATAAGTTCTTTCAGGGAAAAAATAATTTTGATTTTCTTGTAAGTTAAAATTAATTTTTATATAAAATAAAGGTTAAAAATTTACAATAGTTATATAAAATTGTACCGGTCGGTAATGGACAAGTCATGTCACTCAGTCTGGGTGACCGACCGACCGGGTTAAAAATATTTAAAGCAATTATAATAAATAGCAGTTGTTGAGACTCTTTGAGAATGAAGGTCACATCCCACTAAAATCGGGTAACGTCCCGGGTAATCAGGGAACCTCCCTAGTAAACAATTAACATTGATATTTAATAGATTCGATCCATCACAACAGAGGGCCCATGACCAAACACTATAAATAAAACATATGCAAAGGATTAAGGTGCACTTTTAATCAGTTCTTAATATACACCTCGAATACTGTATACTTACTTGATCGTCGTAGTACCTTTTTCAGGTCAACTCCGACCGAGCCAACGAATTAAGGAAGAAGTCTTAGAGTATTGAAGAGCAAGGGAATTACCGAATGACTAACACTTCAACAATTGTACAACCAGTTTTCAGGTACTATGTAGGCCCACTTTTTCCATACAAGTACAATTGGCACCCATCATGGGATCGAGATAGAATTAGAAGCAATCATGGTTTCAACAAGACATACCACAAACAACGAATGAATCTCTGAAGATTAGATGGCTATGTTTCAAACTCTACAAAAACAAATGGAAGAGATACGTCAAAAACCAGAAGAATGAATCATTGAGACGAAAATTAAATGAGTCTCCCGTGGACAATAATCTCCTTCAAGTGAACATACCTGGAACCAAGAAAAGACAGTCATTGTTCAGACTCAGACTCAGCAGGCATCTAGAGCACATACCGAACGAACTCATGTCATTGAAGATGACGATGAGCCAATCCCTTCATTGACGAAGTTATGGACACACAACTTTTCCCTAAATGGAAGAGTCTCAACATCAAGCTCTATGATGGTTCCACAGACATGGACGAACACATGAATGTCTACAAAACACAAATGAACCTCTACACTACAGACAAGGCGGTATGGTGCAAGGTTTTTGCTACCCCTCTCAAAGAAAGGGAACTCGATTGGTTTACTAAACATCCATTCAATTCAATGGATAACTTCAAAACTTTGTCAGCCAAATTTAGTACTCGATTTGCAACTAGCCGACCGCACCACATATCATCTCTAGCTCTTCTCAATATCAGACAAGAGAAAGAAGAACACTTACGATCATTCATGAAAAAATTTAACAAATTGTCTCTAAGCATCATAAACCTCATGCTAGAGATAGCCATGCATCATTTGATCTCAACTCTCCAACCCGGACAGTTCACTTGTAATCTAATAAAAAAACCAACAAAAAACTTAGATGAATTGAGAAATCAGACAACTAAATTCATTTAAATTGAGGAACTACTTGATTATTACAAGAATTCTCAAGGAGACAATGGATGAGACAAAGGAAAGGAAAAAGACTGAGGTAGCGACATATCCTCGGTCAGTCTGATAAATTCAGAGATAATTGAGGTCCTCAATTTCATGCTTATTCCCCATTAAATGCTAATCAGGGAAAATTTAAGGATGAAGCATTACATGTCGACCTGATCCCGGTATTGAAAAAGTTGCAGAGTCCAAAAGATGCCAACATGTCTACCATAATTTTGGCCATACGACCAAAGAGTGTCAAGCATTGAAGGATAACATTGTAAAACTTTTCCAAGTTCGCCACTTGCAAAAATTTGTTCCAACGGCGAACAAAAGCTCGTACTGATCTACATAAAGAGAAAGGTATCCATTTAGAGATGAACGAAGGGAACCATACTCTCGGCATAATCGAAAGGAAGAACGATCACGACGCCATAAGAACGAATGACGTCCTACAAAACAACAAAGAATGAGTGAAAGCCCCAGGCGGGGTGATCGTTCAAGATGGAGTGAAAGTCCTAGGCGTGACAATCGCTCCAGACGAGGCATTCGTGAAGTCATAAACACGATCATTGGGGATTCGTGCTCGGTGATCATGGTCAAAAGGAGGAACGTTTACGTCATTATAGAGACGACAAACGTTCTTCAAAACAACAAAGGAGTGAAAGTCCCAAGCGTGGCTATTTTTCAGGACAATGTGTTCATGAGGTAATCAACACAATCGCTGGAGGATTGGCATGCGGAGAATGTTCAAGTTCAACCTGCAAGAAACTTATAATGGCTATCAAGTCAATCCATTCAACCACAATCAAAGACCAACTGAGAATCCCTCTAATTCTCTTCACAGATGATGATTTTACTGTTATTAATCCAGCTCATGACGACCCTATGGTCATTACAGGGAAAATTGAAAAATTTCTATCATCAAGGTTTTGGTATATCAAGGTAGCTCGGTCGACATTTTATACTAGAAAACTTTCAAAAAAATGAAGATTCGAGAATGAGAAATCCAACCGTATGATGACCACATAGTATGATTTTCTGGCGAATGATTGGACACTCGAAGGTATATTGACTTATACATTACATTAGGCGAAGGTAGATATCTCTGCAAGACCATTAAAATCAGGTAACTTCTTGTTAATGCCAATACTTCATATAACATCTTGCTCAGGCGGTCATCCATCAACTGCCTTAGAGCAATAGTGCCAACTTCGCATCTCGCGATGAAGTTTCCATCTGTTTCAGGTGACACAGTCGTCGTTCATGTTGATGAAAAGGTAGCCTGAGAGTGTTACGTTGCAAGCCTGAAAGTCAAATCAACCAATCAACTATGTTACAAAGAATCACTGCATTGACAGTTGAGAGAATGTAGAAGAGGACATTATCCAAGGTCTAGAGGACCGACCAGAGATCGGTCTCGGGAAACAAGATCTCCCAGAAGAGAACATATGTTCGCATTAGTCGACCTCGACCCCTAACTGAATGGCACTCGTATTGAGGCGGGTGAGGATCTCCGTCCTCTACCCCTATGTGATGAAGAACATACAACACACATAGGATCTTCATTAAAGCCAGCCGACGACAAATTTGTAAGTCAGACACTAACTGACAATGCTGATTTATTTGCCTAGACGGTTTTTGATATGCCAGGAGTAAGTCCAGATGTTATCACACATCACCTTTTGGTCTATAAAGAAGCAAGACTGATCGCCTAGAAGAAGAGAAAAATGAGTGAAGAGAAAAATGGGTGAAGAGAAGCACAATGCAGCGGGCAAGGAAGTTGACAAGCTCGTCAAAGCCGACTTCATTAAAAAAGCAAACTACACCACATGGTTGACAAATGTGGTCATGGTCAGGAAAACCTAATGGTAAATGGAGGATGTGCATGGACTACACCGACCTCAACAAGGCTTGTCCAAAAGATGTTTATCCTCTACCAAGCATCAACCGACTAGTTGATGGGGCCGTCCGTCACCATATTTTAAGTTTCCTGGATGCATACTCTAGATACAATCAAATCCAAATGCATCCAAGAGACAAGGAGAAAACAACTTTTATGACCGATTGCGACAACTTCTATTATGAAGTCATGCAGTTTGGTCTAAAAAATGTTGGTGCAACTTACTCGAGAATGATGGATCAGATTTTTAAAGGAATGCTCGACCAAAATGTCGAAATTTAAGTTGACGACATAGTGGTCAAATCTTATTCTTGTTTATAGCATATTCAAGATCTCAAAAAAGTCTTCAAAGCTCTCAGAGATCACGGTATGTGACTTAACCCTGATAAATGTGCGTTCGGGGTAGAAGGTGAAAAATTTCTAGGTTTCATGCTCACTCATTGTGGTATTGAAGCAAATCCAGAAAAGTGTAGGGCTATCGCTGAAATGAGAAGCCCCAAAAATTTAAAAGAAATTCAGAAACTAATCAATTGAATGATGACCCTATCTAGATTTGTGCCGAAGCTAGCAGAAAAAATCAAGTTTATCGTCCAACTTTTGCAAAAAACGGCTAAATTTAATTGGACACCCGAATGTGAAGAAATCTTTTTCACTTAAAAGCATTTTTGGTGGTCCCTCCAGTCATACAAAAACCGAACACTCAACAACCAATCATAATATACCTTCGGTATCAGAGGAAGCGGTCAATGTAGTTCTTGTACAAGAAGTGGAGAAAGAAGAACGATTTGTCAATTTCATTAGCTGAGTCCTACACGATGCAAGTGCATGTTATCAAATGATTGAAAAGGTAGATCTAACACTCGTTCTCACCGCACAAAGAATCATCGTATTATAGTGAAAACCGACTATCCTATTATGAAGATTCTAGCTAAACCTGATTTGTTCAGAGGAATGATTGGATGGGTAGTTGAGTTGTCTGAATTTCACATCCAGTATCAACCAAGGGGGGCAATCAAGTCTCAAACCTTAGCCGATTTCATGTCTGAACTTAGCCCTTGGCCGACCGAGGGCAAGGATCTCCAATGGACCTTACATGTGGATGGTTCATCGAATGATAAGTCATGCGGAGTAGAAGTAGTTCTTGAAGGTCCGGGCGGCATTCTCCTTGAACAATCATTGAAGTTTGATTTCAAAACGTCAAATAATCAAGCAGAATATGAGGTCATCCTGGTTGAGCTTACTTTAGCATATGACATGGAAGCCCAACAACTTATTAAGGAGCGACTCTCATCTAGTAATCAAAAAAGTTAAAGTGAAATTCGAGGTAAAAGAGTCTTTATTGCAGAAATACTATCACCTCATTCGGAATTTGATGTCTAAATTAAAAAAATGTTCAAATTGAACACATTTGATGTGAGTATAATGCTAGAGTTGACATGCTTTAAAGGTTGGCTACTACTAAAAGGAAAGGGCTCCGTCGTTCGGTTATATATGTAATCCTAAAAAATCCCAACATCAGCACGGACGAGTGCATGACCATTTTTGAAAAGGAAACCTGGATGACACCTATCAAACGAATTTTAGAAAATGATGAATATAAGGCACAAGAGGAGAAGACAATAAGGCAATAGACCGCTCAGTTTGTCCTCATTGATTTTGATCTCTATCAACGAAGATACAATCTACCATTATTATCTAAAATTATATTTATTATGTCCTATCTATATAGTATTTTTTAAAACATCTTATTGAATTGATCGTTGTCGACGCAGGACTACAATCCTCTGGCTCTGATTCTGATTTTAATTATGACGACGAAGGTTAGAACACTTAGGAAATAATAACTGTCTGGAAACGGAAGTTCAAATTTGCCCACATCTTTTAGAGTACATGCATTTATAGAGACAAATTTTCTTATAAGTTATTTCTTTTTAAATATTTTAAAATGAACTAATTACAAGTTAGAAGTTTTTCTCTTATTATTCTTTATTGCTCTCTATTTTCCTAAAAAATTATATTAGTCAGAAATAAAGATATGAGCAATAAGCTGGAAAATCACCCTAAAATCTAGGAACTTAAAACAAGTTATTCAAACATTACCAATTTTTAGTATGAGCTCAAACAAGTTGAGAGAAACACTTTTCTCAGCTGGTACTACTAAGATTGATGACTAAATCATAGAGAAAAAACAGAGAATAAGGGAACTTTAGAGTAAAAATGAACTTACTCTATTTGAAAATCTGATCGGATAAAAATGTAGCCTGACTCCTCATCTACAATATGGCATGATCAGATTTTGGAATAGATGAGGTATGGGAGAGAAATTGAAGAGATAAGGAAGAGGGGGAGAGAAAAATAAAAGAAAGAAAGGTGGTGGGGTGGGGGGTCGGGTCTTTGCTTCTTTTACGGGGGTTCTTTTTCTTTCTTTTATTTTCTCTATTTCTTTTCTTATGCTTTTTATTTACGTTGTTACAGAATAAGTAGCATTATAGATTTATGCCTTTTGATGATTTATTGTTCATAATATTTTCAGTTGTACTTTTCCAAATTTATTGTTGCAGAGAAGTGATTGAAAAATAATTTATTTTTCAGATTTACATTTCTTATTATGGTACATATTGTAGGTTTATCATAAAAGAAGTATGTCGGACATGAAGAGGAACACATTTGATTGTTGAAGAATATAATATAGTGAAAATAACTTTTGTCCTATTTTGTGTTTTGTAAACAATGTTAGGTTTTCATTTGTATTACTTCATAGAAATATTCGTCTTTTATTGATTTCTCGTAATTTTTTAATGCATATTTTGTTTTTGAGTTTGAATTTCAATGTGTCTATTTGATATATTTTTGTACATATTTTAATTTAGTTATATAATATAACATGTTAATTGATGAATGTTATATTATTAATTTGTTTTATTTATCAAAAAAAATACTTTAACAAACAT
>Ga0123341_1005443_pt1 | contig 11355 bp, 9 predicted proteins | sample Turbeapinknodule_FD_89959 | JGI IMG/M metagenome (GOLD analysis project Ga0123341, IMG submission 89959) | Root nodule microbial communities of legume samples collected from Mexico - Turtle bean Mexico pink nodule | ecosystem: Host-associated > Plants > Roots > Nodule | place: Mexico: Nepantla... | reverse complement strand
GAAGGCCCTATATGGTCTTAAACAATCACCTCGTGCTTGGTTTGGAAGGTTTACTCAAGCTATGGTATCTTTGGGGTACCGACAAAGCCAAGGTGACCATACTCTATTTATAAAACATTCTCAAAATGGTAAACTCACTCTACTTTTGGTCTATGTAGATGATATGATTATTACAGGTGATGATGAGATTGAAAAACAAACTTTGAGGGAGAGACTGGCTGCTCAATTTGAGATGAGGGGTCTTAGGTAGTTGATGTACTTCCTTGGGATAGAGCTTGCTTACTCGAGACAGGGCATCTTTATTCCTCAAAGGAAATACATTCTTGATCTCCTCAAAAAGACTGGTAAGTTGGGTTGCAAGACCACTGAAGTGCCAATAGAGCAAAATCATAGGATTGGGAATGATGAGGAAAATCCAAAGGTGGAGAAGACACAATATCAAAGACTTGTGGAAAAACTCATTTACCTATCACAGACTTGGCCAGACATAGCTTATGCAGTTAGTGTGGTTAGCCAATTGATGCATGATCCAAGAGAAAGACTTGCAAGCAGTAAATAGAATTATTTAGTACTTAAAAGCCTCTCCAGGGAAAGGAATGTAATTCATAAAAGGGGGAAACTTATCCATGAAAATATATACTGATGTTGACTATGCAGGATCAATTGTTGATAGGAGATCCACCACAGGCTATTGCATGTTCCTGGGTGGAAATTTGGTGACATGGAGGAGCAAGAAACAAAATGTAGTTGCAAGATCAAGTGCAGAAGCAGAATCTAGAGTCATGGCTCAAGGGGTTTGTGAACTATTATGGATGAAGATCATACTCGATGACCTCAAAATAAAATATAAAGCTCCTATGGGTTTGGTGTATGATAATAAGTCCACTTCATAATAGTTATCAAGAGAATTATTCTTTACTGTCTTACATGGTTCAAGTTGGTATAGAGCTCCTAATCTTAGGAGCCTCGCTCTACTATTGAGTTAGTAGTGGGCCAAAAAGGTATGCCCCACATATCACAACACCGAAGTTGCATTGCAAAAAAGGTTACCACGCACCATCACCAATATCGACGCATGTAGACCACGTACCTTGCTCTGGTAAAGCCCACTTGCTATGGTCATAGATAGGGTTATTGGGAACTCCTGAACCCATTCCAAGTGGTGTTGATGTCTCATTTGGCTATGATTTGAGTAGATTTGAATCTTTTGGTTATTTCCAAACTAGTTCTCTTTGTTAAATCTCTATTTGCTGATTTTTTTTTCAATGTTTGGTATGAAAGCCTACAAGGAGAAACTTGATTGAATCAATTATTAAGTTCTCTTAATTGTATACCTTGTGCATGAAAGATAAGTGTACATTGAATACTACTGACTTTTGGGTGCTTGGATTCTTGATTCAGGAACAATTGATCACACAACTCCATTTCTTATGCTCTTTAATTTGTATGTCAAATTGACTAGAGAACAACTTATTACAGTTGCATATAGTGACAGCGAGATTATCATATAGCCTAGAAAGACTTTGAATACTTAGCCTAGAAAGGCATTTTATACTCGGATACCCAAGAGTGGCTTCATGCACTTGTTGTAAGCCAAAAGTCACAAGATAATCCTATAATCTTTATTGATTAGTGAAACCCTATGTCCTTTGCAAATGAGAGTGGGACATGACCCAAGTTTGGGGTGAAGTAGTATAAAAACTTAGTAATCCTTGTTATTATCTATTGCATTAATTCTCGACAGTCTCTTTAACGCTTTATGAAAATATTGTGAACATGTTCTATAAACCATTAGAGGGCCCTTTTATAGCATCCGATACAATGTTTTAAGCTCTATTCAAACAAACCCCTCCCAACCCCCTTTTTCTAGAGTAGGTTGTTTCTTTCATTCACCACCCACCATATTATGTTATGGTCATAGCATCGTGGTGGTTTGCAACACCCACAATGAACACTACTTTTTCCTAATTTTGAAAAACCCTATTTATCTAATATAAAAAAAAGTATTAAAAAATATATTTATGAAATATATGCATAACAATAAAAAAAAGTATTAAAAATATATTTATGACATATATGCATCCTAAAACAACAATAATTCAACATTTTAACTTCAAAATAAAGAAAATTAGCAAAACACAAAAACAAAGTATGATAGAGAGAAAAACAGGAAATTCATGAGGGAGAGTTGAATTTTAATTTAATTAATTCCTAAAATAACTTTTTGTAAATTAATCGTACAACTTGGTACATAAAACTATTAGACAAAAGGTCTTCCATCTAATGTGTCATGTCAGACTCTATACATCCTTACTGGATCATTTGTTTGGATATATTTTCTCATATACTTAGACTAAATATCAGACTATGAATCTTTCGTCTGACACATAGCTTTTGATGCATTTTTGCTTATGAAGGTACATTGAGAAAGTAAGACTAAGTGAAATCTTTTTACAAACACATTTCAAGATATTTTGTCTAATAAACCTTAAATATTTCCCTAGAAGACCTACTCATAACAAATGTGATCAAACGAACATAGTCGAAACTTATTTTAAGCTTAGCTCTTCCAGCTTAATGAGGTGAGTTAAACGCAAATTCACAGTTCAACTAAATCACTTGATTAACATATGTCCATATTTACTTTAACAAGTGATTAGATCATAGCCTTAGCGTTTGAAAAATCAGTGCAAGTGTGACAAAAAACTTATTTCAAGAATGTTCGGTAAAACATTTTGGGTTAGTGTAAACGATGATGACATGCAATATAAAGAGGAGATAAAGAATAGAGAAACCACACATAGTAATTTACATTGGTTCATCTATTGCAATAGACTACATCCAATTATTGACCAAACCAGTCAAGTTCAACTAAGCAAACTAATATTGCAAAGTACAAGTAGAGTATTCTTGACACAAGTCGCTCCTAGCAATAAGTATTCTTTGGGCTCATAGTCATTCTTGACTAACTCCTGAAGCCACTAGTGGCTGACACCAAGTATTCTTTGCTCAAGCTGGCTAACCTAGAGTATTCTTTATATTTGGTCACTCTTTGCTAACCGGGTATTCTTTTGGATTGCAGTCACTTCTGGCTAACCTTGTCAAGATGTATTCTTTACTCAAGTCACTCCTGCCTAAACCTGAGTATTCTTTGTCAAACAACAACTTCTGGCTAAGATCGAGAGGTTTGGTACTTTAATTATCGATTGATCATTGGGTCTAATGACTAGGGAGGATTGTTTAAGCTCTCTCTCCTAGTATAAATCATTTTTCTATATAGAGAAGAACACAGAAAAGATACACAAAGAGAATAGCTATTTTGAGCGAGGGCGGTGCGGTCGGCGAGCAGCGACGACCAGCAGCAAGTGCAAGCGGCAAAGATCGGTGACGAACAAAATCACTTTGCACGGTTTCGAACACAATTGCGAACACAATCATAGCTGAGAACGCAAATGTGAAGTGAGACGGCAGCGACAACGACATCGATGGCAAGCGCGAATGAAGACAACAGGTGGAGGTAAGTGAGTTGTGCAATTTGTTTGGAGATGTCTTACGTAACAGAGAGCATCTTGTTTTGGGCTGTAACTTCTGCCACTTGGCCTTAACGGCAACGAAAAGACCCTTTTTTTAACCAAAATGGTTGTTCAGGAATTGAGTACAAAATTGACAAGCTCAGGCAATCCTCCGAGCCGCACGACGACTTCCTCCGATTCAATTCTGATCCGCAAGTCTAGTCCCCTCGGCTTCTCCTCAAAACTCGCTGACTCATGTGAGTATGCAAGTGAACTCGCGAGTTTAACAACATTGCTAACAAGTTTAGTCATGATTGTTGCATTTAATGTCATCTCAGTCTTTGTTCCTTTTGACCAAGCTTAGCTCCCTAGGTAGTATAGCCTTTCGCAAAAATTCATGATTGGCGTGCATTTCGTACAAGGTAGATAGTTGGGTTAGATTTGACAATCTTTGTGTCAAGAAGTTGATGAAGAAAATAGTTTTAGCCCACGTCTCGAGAGATCTTCAATATCTAATTACAAATGGGTCTCTTTGCCAAGCGGACATTCCCTGCAAACACAAAGTAAGCACTTGGATATTTAATCTAAGTACAAGGTTTGCTATGTCTATGTGCATCGCCTGATGTTTGGTGCGCATTTCATATGTTCTCATGTGCACCATATCAAACTTTGAGAAAAGTATTGCATAGTCTTGTATTGTCTGTCTGACAAAACACTTACATTTTACATTATCTGTTGTTTTTATAGCACTATCGTCTTATATACGAAGTGTGATCATGTTTTAGAATTAGTTGTTTTGAAACGCTAATGAAAACCTTGAGGTGTTGGACTTTTTCCTTAACAGGTAGTAAGTACTTAGAACAATATTGCCAAATTAGATTAATACATCAATGAACAAATCATACAAAAATTTAATGAAAGATAAAAGGAGCTAGTTTTTAATTTCAAACTCTTTGACTCATTTCTTAACTCGAGAGTTTATGTAATTTTACACATGTCTAAAGAATTTACCGAAGTTTACTCATAAAAGAGTTTGATAGTTAACTTATACATAAGATTGTAATTTTGTAAGAGTTTAAGAACTAACTCAAGTGTTTGGTAACTTGATTTTTGCTACTAATCACATCAGTAATAAGAACCTTGGGAGAATCGCAGGACAAAAATTAATTGTTGTAGTAAGAGAGTCCAAAGCCTCAAACTCCACAGAAAATCCCATACTTCCACTGTGGGACTCAAGTCTAGTACTAAATTAGTATAACTATTAGAAACACAAGTGCAAACCCACAAATAATACTAACTAAAATCCCTTTAGGGTCAATGTAATAAACCATTCATCTATTTTTCGGATGTCTTTTTGATACTTGCTAAACTTTCCACTACGTACAAAAAATTTCAATACATCATGATGCCATATGAAGTTAGAAAACAAGCACACGACAGAAAAAGCTATCACCAAAAGTAAAATTTGTAACCGACAGTTCAGTTGGTATTTGATTAGGATTCTTACTACTACTTTCAAGGTCTCCAGCCTCCTCTTCTGGAAGTCCAGAGTTTCTGATTCCACAGCTGACAGTTTTCAAAGACAAAGTAACAGGTAGAAGACCCACACTAATGGAAAATGATAATTTGACAGCTAGCGGATGAGCTTCCTCCAAAACCAAATCCTGCATAAAACGACATATCAAAGTTAAGTTTTTGCGCACGGAAGAAGAAAAAACTGTTCCATTAATTTGCAAGTTGCTGAAAATGGATAAAACATATTTTAGCACCGTAACAGTATAATTTCACTTGATTTCTCATTAAATTTTCACATGTATATTTTTATTATGTTATATATAACCTAACAAGACAAAAGGCACATCCCAGATAATAGTTCCAATGTCACATGTAAGCATCAAAGCAAGCTTAACCTATATAAGGTCTATATCCTGCAAACTCCTTCAGAATTAGAACAATTTCTGATGTAACAACAGGCATTGCAATGAAAATAAATTCATATAAGTAAATAAAACTACAATATAGTCTACACTCTATAGGTCAGCAGCATTCCACGAAAATAACAACCTTCTGAGAATAGGTAGATTGAAGCATAAACCATGGAGATAATTCTTGACTGCCCTCCTCTGGATTAAAGAACTGTCCAACTGCCATGGATGCTGCTGGCGGGGGTCTTCCTGAAACACTCTGCGAACCACATTGTCATTACACATGCAAATATGGAACACACATTTCAAGTACAAAGACCATACAAAAACTATATCCAATTTATAGGCAGAATGATTTAATTATTCCATCTTCAGTCATCATAATTACTATGGCCACATGAAATTACACTCACGTAAGAATTTTTAAGATTAGAAAAAGATAAAACAATATTTAGTTTAACACACAATCCACCCATCCAGATGAAAATCACCTTTCTAATTTTATGAAAGATACTTGTAAGACCAAATGTAGCATGTACAGGCTTCCCCGTGGAAACTTTAAAATGAAAAAGATTCAATCTCAAACTCCTAATCAAGCAGACCAAAAAGGCCCAAGGGAAGAAAAGAATCAAATATTTCAGAAAAACCTCTGGGGAAGATATGCATTTCTTAATATCTAAAAAGAAATCATTCAAAACTAAAAACTGTACCGGACGAGGTGCAACTGATATAGTAAGAAATCTGAAGCCATGCATATCTTCCGGACCCAACCAAAATACAGCAGATGGAGGAGCTTGCTCAGTCTGACTTCCAGGTTCAAGCTGTTATATTATTGCAGATTAAATATTATAAGTAACCATATAAAATTAAATAAACATCTTCCTCATACTATCTTAAGGAACTCAACAATAGTAATGTAGTATAAAGATAATCCAAACAAGAAAGAATAGTCTGGAAAGAGGCATAATGTACCTGACGTGGTGCTGGACCTGAGGGAATGCGCATCATCTTTGCTGTTACTTCAACAACCCTATCATTGAGAGGTAAACTAGTAGCAGATTTCCCCTTTTCCGGCCACAAATGAAGTCTAATTCCAGAACATGGCTCTAGATTGGTCACAAGTACAAAATGACTTTTTCCATTTAAACCCTACACATCAAGATTAAATGATTAAGCAATTGCACCATTCTAATAGAAATTGCTATCAGTGACGCTATAAAACTTTGAGAGTGAAAGTTCAAATTGTCATGGACACTTTTGCAAAAAGTAGAAACTCTCAAGCAAAAGACCACACAGCAAATCTACAAGGTGACTAGCTCAATATTCTTGAGCATTTCAAGGTTTGGAAAAAAGCCATTCATAGTTTCAACAATTTCCATACTCCATTATATTCCAAGATTCAAGATTTTCTAACAAATCATTGCACAACATATATCAATACTATTTATTTTCTATTATTCAATGTTTATTCTGTCTTTCCCTCCTCCTTCTCTACCTAAATCCCTACAATTTCTACAGAACTTTTCCTTTGTGTGTAGAATATTTTGGATATTGTATCAAAGAAACAGTAAGCAAATACCAATTTTTGTATGTCCAACCACCGCTTGCGACCATCCATTGCTAATACAGTCACCTCATTTATCTGAATGTATAAGTCTCTATCAAGGCCCCCATCATTCCAATGAACATTGGCAGGACAAGCAATCGGCCTATGTGGTGGAGATCCTGTAGCTACAATATAATTTCAATATAAAATTTTGCACAAATGTGGAAGGTTATTTCCAAATTGAGATATCTTGACATTGACAAAATTTAATCTAATTAAACAGAAACCACCACATGACAAATGCAAAACCATTTGTCAAAAATGTTTGTACATTGCATCAGTTATGGAAAAATCATAAGACAAGCATTTATAAGAGTTTTTACCAGTATAAATGAAGATGGCTGGTGAGAGAGAAAAATGGAAAAAGCTATCTTCTTTGTCCATAAAGCATAATTTAACTTTATATTATAAGCAAAAGCTTCAACAGCTATATGTCCATAAAATAGTACTGGAATGATTATAGATGATTCTAGAAAGCTTGTCAACAGAATTTTCAGATAAACTAAATACAAGAATCATGGGATAATAAAATTAGCAACAACATATACCAGTGACATCTTTTGTATTCTGGACAGAAATGTTTATTGGCTGTTTATAAGAGGGTAACTGCATCATCCAGTCAAAATTATGTGATATTCCACTACGCAGCATTCTTGCAAAAACCGCAAGTCTCTTTTGAGTATCTGCAAATGGTTGGCCTGTTCTGGAATCTATCAAACTAAGAAGCGTGTGTGATACCTAGATAAGAATAAAAATGATAAGGATCACATAAAGGAGAAACATGTCTAAGTTCTTGACAAAGAAGAGACCTACTTACTTGGACAACCAATTGATTACACCATAAAATAGCTTGATGTTCCATTGACAACCACACATTTTTCATGGCTGTACTACTGATCATGAAGCCATGGGTTGGGGGCACAATATTATCAAGTGATGTTAATTTTGACCGTACCTGGAGATAAGAAAGAACAAAAACTAAACCATTATGTGAAGGTTCATAATATTTAGCAGTTCTTTAATAAATGTGTGATTCATTGAGACAATACAACTTGAACTTCCATAGAATAATGATAAAAGATCAAAGTCCCTAACAACAAACAAAAATATGCATTTACTCAAAATTTAACAAAGTTCATTTCTAGATATTACATAAGATGGAAATTTAATCATACTAAAAGGAGATACAAATTAAGAATGTCCTTAAATAGAGACAGTAATAGGGCTGGCGCCCACAATCTAGAAACAGTTAAATTTTACCAAAACATAAGGCAAATAATCTTCTGAAGTGCAGACAAACAAGGTCTGCTTTTTCTATCAAATATCATTTATTGGTGATAAATCTACTGCATATAGGAGGAGAGGTGAAAACCATTGACAATACCTGGTAATCATTGTAGGCACCAGAAATAGATACAACTACAACATTAGAGAGAACTGGATCAGACACATAACGCCCTGTGTTAGTGGTTTGAACCTTATATCCTTCTCTCCATTTGGAATTTACACGAGCAAAGTAATGACCCAATGAAGGCTGCAGTGCCACAGGAGGTGATCTGAATAAAATGCATGTATCCCATCAAACATTTAAGTAGCACATAGAAAAACAATAATAGGAAAAAAGAAACCTACTGATGTGGAGTTGAAAGTGTAAGAACAGTTTCAACTGCTGATTTCCTAAGATGAGGATGTATAACAGCAGCCCTAGCAACAAAACCTCCCATTGAATGACCAACCAATATCACACTTTTCGGCATACTCCCAGAAACCGCAGCACCTTCTCTTGTACGAGTATCATGAGACACTTTATATTGGTCCAAAATCTGCATGGCTCAGATCATAAGCATTGAACAGAGTGACAACTTTCAAGAATTACAAGTCAAAAGAAACATAATCCATAAGATGCTAGAGATAGCACCAACTGAGAAAAGAGTGCACAATACAGAACTATAAAGTCCAAGGTAAAGAACATGAAAACAGAAGAATGTGCAAGGAATGAACTGAATATAAAAGAAACTATAGAAGAAAGAATGAATCTTTATTATATTCACTCATTTTAGGAAATAAATATCCCTACTGCAGTAAAAGATACAAGAATGTGTTTATAGGAATTCAAGAACCTGATCTCTTCCTTACAACCCAAAATATTTGTCCTTTCCCCCTCCACCTCCCCCCATTTTCACCTCATCCCTATTCTTCTATACAACTGACTTTGGCTTTTTATTCCTGCACCCCTATAATTTCTAACTGCACCCCCATAATTTTTAAAAGGACCATTTTATCCTTTGTAAAAGTGATTTCAGGACTACCTGTTCTAGAAATCTTCGAAAACAAACTCTCTGGAATTTCCAAAACATGATTTCCAGAATTGGATTTCCAGAACACATGAAATACATTATGGAATAAGCTTTCCAAACAGAATTTCCAGAACAAGCTTTTCAGAACATATACAATACCTTCCAAAATGAGCTTTGCGGAATGAGTTCCAAAACACTTGAAATGCATTCTGGAACAAGTATTTTGCAATAGAATTTCCAGAACAAGCTTTCTAGAAAGTAAATGAAAGCTCACAGAACAAGCTTTTCAGAACAACTTTTCTTTCTCTCCAAAAGTGTAGCGCACTATGGACAACAAAGGTGTAGGTGGCGGCAGAAGCGGCAGTGGCAATAGCAACAGCACAATGCACGAGAGAGGGAATTTTAGTCTATTTCTCTTAGTATAGAGGTGAAGTTAGTAATTATGAGGGTGCAGGAAGCAAAAGCCCATATTTTACTCATTACTGGACTTTGGGCTTTTTGGGCCCAGATTCCTTTTCTTCCTACCTTCTCTTAGATAAACTCTCCTAAAAAGAGGTCTGTTACTAACAATACTTCCACCTTGTCCTCAAAAAGAAAGTGTGGAAATTGTTTGTTATAGTACCAAAATTTTCCATTTGACTAGAGCTTCAGTTCCTTTTGCAGACTTGTTACGAACTGCTATGACTTCTTCTATAGGTTCAACTTGTAGCTACAGATTTTCTGATAGTATCAAAGGAAGAGGTTGGGGTACAAGCGATACATGAAAAACTGATGGGTTCTGCTTTCATGATAAGCAACCTGTCCCACCTTCATGATAATCTGATAAGGGTCATATAATCACGGACTCAACCTCTCATTCATTTACTCTGCCAATGGTTACCGTATCTTGAGTTGTAATTTTTTATGTACCCAATCTCAAATTTCAAAGTGCACTTCTTGCCTATGTTTATCAGCAAACTTTTTCATCTGATCTTGTGCTTTTAAAAGGTTCATCTTCAAGTCGAGAAGAATATTCTTTTATGCCTTAATTTGTTTACTTCTTATCTTGTTGAAGGCAGTGTGTGATACCCTTTAGGAATGAGGTGGGTGACATCCAAATATGGCCTTGGATGGTGTCAATTTAGGGGAGCTGTTATAATTGGTATTGAACCAAAATTCAGCCCAGCCAAGCCACAGTTTTGGCTAGCTTCCTGTCAAACACGGTAGATAAGTTTCCAAGCATTTATTTATAATTTCAAAGTTAAGTTTCTAAGCATTTGTTTATTATTTCAATTTGGCCATCAGACTGAGGATGATAAGCAAAATTGAATCAAAGTTGTGTCCACTAAGCATACAGGTCAATCCAAAAAAGGCTAAGAAATTTATTGTCCCTAACTTAAAAAATCGTAGCTGGAAATCCATAGAACCTGACCATTTCCTTAAGAAAAACTTCTGCTACATCATGATTTGTAAAAGGATGACTTAAGTTTAGGAAATGAGTGTACCTAGTAAGTCAGTCAACCACCCACCACCATTATGCCATCAGACTGAGGGTTAAGAAGAATTGAATTTGAGTTTTGTGTCCACTAATCAAAACAGGTTAGTCCAATAATGGCCGAGAAGAATCTTGTGCCTGTCTGAAACTGTTAGGGAAGGGGCCCTATTGGAAATAAGCCCTTTTAAGGGTTTGCCCAAAACTATTAAGCAGTAATAGTTTTTTTAATAATTTCTGTGTAGGAGGAGGGGACTGAGATAATTGTTGAAGTTGCTAGAAATGTGTGCTTTCTATTTTAAAGTTTTTTTTTTGGATGCAGGTATCATCATTGGGATCTGTTGCATGATCAGGAGAATTATGTTATAATTAAGTGCAGATTCCATTTTATATTTATTAGGACAGATTTGGTAGTGATTTTATTTTATTTGATTTGTACAACTTTAAACACTCATTATTTCTGGCTTTCATTGTCTATTATTTCTTTCTTTAATTAGGTTGTAAAACAGTCTATAAATAGAGACTGTAATCACATTTGTAAGAT
>Ga0123341_1005442_pt1 | contig 11357 bp, 10 predicted proteins | sample Turbeapinknodule_FD_89959 | JGI IMG/M metagenome (GOLD analysis project Ga0123341, IMG submission 89959) | Root nodule microbial communities of legume samples collected from Mexico - Turtle bean Mexico pink nodule | ecosystem: Host-associated > Plants > Roots > Nodule | place: Mexico: Nepantla... | reverse complement strand
TACACAAAAATACTTCATATTTCATTATTCAAACATTATACCTTTAAAAATAATTTAAAATACTCTCACAACCATCACATTTTTCAATAAATTTTTCTCATACCCACTTTAACGTACTTCAATCGAAATACACCAAACTTTATTCGCACTTTTTTCTCAATCCTCACACCTTTAATTTTCCACTCCCCAATCCAAACAAACAAAGCATAACTTATTCAAAAGTCAATAAATTTTCATACATTAGTAAGTTTCCTCTTGTTTGTTAGTACCTTGATTTTTTTTCTCTAAAGATGTTCCTGAATTACCTCCACAAAGAGCAATAGAATTTATGATAAACTTGGTACTAGGATCATGACATGTGTTTATAGCCCTATAGGATGTCACATCTATAAATAGTAGATTAGAAAAATAAATAGAGAAACTATTGGACAAACAATTCATGAGAACTAGTGTTTCTCTTTAGGTAGCTCCAATGTTGTTAGTTAAGAAAAAGGATGACACTATGAGGTTGTATATTGATTACCATCAACTTAATAAAATCACCATTAAGAATACATATCATCTTCTAATGATCAATGATTTGATGGATCAACTGAGAGTTCTTGTGGTATATTCCAAAATTGACATAAGGTCAGGTAATCATCAAATTTGAGTTAAGGCGAAAGATATTCAAAAGACAACATTTAGGACAAGATACGATCATTGAAAGATTTTCTAAATTATCATTGCATTTCACTAAGATAACATGTAAGGGTCAACCTTTTAAATGGAATGAAACATGTGAGTTTGGTTTTCAAGAGTTGAAGAAAAAAATTAACATTTGTACCTGTTTTAGTTCTTCCTTCCCATACCAAAAATTTTGAGGTATATTGTGATGTCTTTGGACAAGGATTAGGATGTGTACTAATGTATGAAGGAAAAGTGGTAGTTTATGATTCACGACAACTCAAACAACAAGAAGTTAATTGTCCTACACATGATTTAGAATTAGGTGTAGTGGTGCTTGTATTGAAAATATGAAGACATTACTTATATGTGGTAAGGTTTGAAGTTTTCAATGATCATAAAAGTTTAAAGTACCTTTTCAATAAAATAAAAAAAGTGAACAAAACAAGAAACATAGTAGATTGATGGAATTTCTTAAGGTTATGACTTTAAATTGCAGTATCACCTTGGGAAAACAAATATAGTGATAAATGCTACATGTTAAAAATCTATACATGCATCTACGATGATTGTGAAGGAATTAATTAGATACTTTAACTTAGGTGTATAACTAAGATTTATAGTTTATGCTTATGAATGTTAAAAATCTCATGTGGATTATTGGAAGAAAAAAAGGGAGCTCAAAAAAGCGATTAATTTTTGCAAGAAAAGTTGACAGTCGGGATAAAAGGAAAGGAATTTGAATTCCACAAGGGTTCTAATAGAATTATCAAATTTAGAGATAGAATTTGCATACTTGTTGATAAGTGCCAGATTTCAATAATATTTCATATTAAAATACAAGCATTTATGGATATTAATTGATAAAATAACCCCTAATTTATGAATTTAAACATTTTTACATATTTTGTGATTTTAATTTGAATAAGAACAATTTATTCCCAAATTTGTGTTAATTTCAAGATTCTAGGGAATATGGAGATGAAAGGGCAAAATGAAAATATACAAATCTAAAAAAGGAAAGTTGGAACGCACTAACACTCACCCAAGCTCGCCCAAACTCCCTTTGTTGAACAAGGTGCTTTGATGTCCCCAAATCCAAGAGGAATGCTTGAAGACTTTGTTGTTGGTTTTCTGTGTGTGTCTAGTAGCCTTTGAATTGTTAATCCACTCTTTAAGATGATCCAAGGTTAATTGAATCTTAATCTTTTTGAAAATATGAGTTTTCTAAAGAGTGTGAAATTTCAACCTGTTGAAATGTCGATTCAACCGATTGTTTGACACTTAGTGGCTTTTAAAATGAGTTTGAAAAGCTTGACTTTGTTTTGACTTTGCTGTCAAACTGATTCAACCTGTTGTTTCGAGAATTCAACTCGTTGTTTTTTTGAAAATCTTAACAGAATTTTGTTAAGTGGTTTTAATCTATTTTAAATGATTCTAAGAGGTTTTGGATCATCTCAAGTGTGGAATAGTTTTGGGTCTTGTACTTATGAACTTTAAGCTTTGATTTACCTAGGTGTACTATGTTCCCTTCTTCCTTGAACATTGTATTTTTGTGTGTTTTGGTGTGGTGTCGTTTCAGAAGGTGTTTCTGGAAACTTTGTGGTTTGCCAAAAGTGGTGTGTGTTCTTGAAGGGTTCAAGATCATCACTTTTGGTGTGTGGTTTGTAATCTAGGTTTGATTACTGGTTGATTTTCTGGAATCAAACTTAAAACAGTTTTCTATTGGTTGAACAAATTTTTAATTTGATTGATTCTTCATAACTTTTCACTCTACCTTCAATACTTGCAAAAATCTTTCAAAAACAATTCACCCTCCCCTCCCTCCCCCCATCTTGTTTAAGGCCTCTAATTCTAACAATTGGCATTAGGAGCTGAATTCTTGAAAGTCATTCAAGTTTTCAATTCTAAAACCTTTTTAAAATAGCTGAAAAACTACCCTTTAGGGAGGATGCTTCAATAAACAGGTCACCTTTGTTTTGTGGACTGAACTATCAATTTTGGAAGGTTAGAATGGAAATCTTTGTTGAATCGAATGATAGAGGAATCTGGGATGTTATTGTAAATAGGCCTTTTGTTCCTAAATTTGAAAAGGATGATGTTTTCATTGAAAAACCTTGGTCATAGTGGACTGAAAGGCCTTAAAAACATCATCACTTCTGCTTTAAATTCAGATGAGTTTTTCAAATTCTTACAATGTACTTCTGGAAAATAGATGATGGACATCCTTGAGGTTACCCATGTAGGCACCACTAATGTGAAGAGAGCAAGGAAGCATGCTCTGATTCAAGAGTATGAAATGTTTAAAATGCTCAAGGGGAAACAATCTCGGATGTGCAGAAAAGATTCACCCACATAGTGAATCATCTCATCAGCCTTGGCAAGATCTTTGAAAGGGAGGAACTGAACATCAAGATCCTCAAATGCTTGGATAGATCTTGGCAACCAAAGGTCACTATAATTTTTGAATCCAAGAATTTGACAACATTGACCACAACATCCTTGTTTGGTAAGCTAAGGGAACATGAGCTTGAGATGAACCGACTTAATGACCAAGAAAATGAAGAAAAGCATATAGCTACTGGTCATAAGGATTGTCATGACTCAAGTGAATGCAATGATGGTGAAACTCTCAACTTGCTCACAGGGAAATTTGACAAGTTCTTGAAGAAGAACAACAAAGATAAAAATCAGCCATCAAACAGGTACAATAGCAAGAATGTTAATCAATTTAATTATACAAACTATACTTGTTTTGGATGTGGTAAACAGGGTCACATCAAGTTTGGATGTCCAAGCAATGTGAGCAAAGAGAAAAAGGGGTTACAAGAAGCATGAGAAGAAAGGAAAATCAAGAAGAGCATACAATGATGATTCATCCTCAAGTTCATCATCTAAGGAAGATGAAGAAGTCAATCTGTGTTTGATGGCGAAGGAAGAATCTATATCAAGCAGTGTAACTTCAAGCACTTCTATTAATTTTGAAAATTATAGCCAACTTCTTGATGCCTTCAAAGAAACTCATAAGGAAGCTACTACGCTGGCCCTTTTGAATAACCAGTCGAAAGGGTTAAACAACTTGTTGGAAAATAGAGTCAAGACCTTGGAAGAATAGTTGAGCCATTCAAAAACTGATTTTGAAACTTTGGAAATAATTTATCAAAACTCTTCTTGCAAGTGTGTTGATTCTAGCTTTTGTGAAAATTGTGAATCTCTGCAAAAGAAAGTTCATTATCTTTTAAAAATTGTGGACAAGTTTTCCAAAGGCCAATCCAATCTTGAAATTGTTCTTGTTTCTCAAAACTATGTTTTTGGAAAGGCTGGGTTGGGTTTAATCCAAAAAGCAAGAACAAACCGGTTTCAAAACCTTTTTCAAGTTTCTTTGAAAAACAACCTATTGTTTTGTCGAAACAACTGGTTGAAAAGTTCTTTTACTGCATAAAAATGAGTCACACTGTTAGATTATGCAGAGTAAGAAGGTTTTCTATTCCCAAAGGTAATTTGAAATGGGTTCCTAAGGTTCCTACTAACATCATTGGACCCAAATTCGTAAGGGGACCAAATCTTGCTCCTTGATCTTGTTTCTTGCAGGGTTCTTTGGCAAATAAGCACTTGAGGTACCTGGACAGTGGCTGTTCTAAGCACATGACAGGGGATAAAAGCAAGTTTTTCAATATTTTCCTTAAGCAAGAAGGTCATGTGACTTATGGGGACAACAACAAAGGGAAAATTCTCGAAAGATGAACCATTGGAGACAAGAACACCTTCTTGATCAATGATGTGCTATTTGTGGAAGGTCTAAAGCATAACCTCCTAAGCATAAGCTAGTTGTGTGACAAAGGTTATCAAATAACCTTCAAGCCCAACACATGTGAGATAAGCTTTCCCAAATCATAAGAAGTTTTGTTGCTTGGTAAAAGAATCAACAACGTTTATTTACTTGATATCTCACATTCTACATCTATTGGTTACCTTCTAACCAAACACGAGGAATCATGGTTATGACATAGAAGGATAACACACATCCACATGATCATCTAAATAAATTGATTTCAAGAGATCTTGTGGTAGGTTTACCCAAACTCAAGTTTGATAAAAAGCGGATAATGATATCTTTCTTGGTTATTCCTTAACTAGTCATGCTTATAAAGAATAACAAAAGACTTATGACTATGGAAGAGTCTATTCATGTTGTCTTTGGTGAAACTAACCATACAGAACAAGAATCTATGAAGAGTTATGCAGAAGAAGATGACCAGACCACCATTCTGTAGAAGCTGGAATCCTATCCATAAAAACAACTGGTTGATTCTGCGAAATAACCTGTTGAAATTCTGCACCAGGATGATCTTCTCAAGAAAATGGAGATTTTTTTATAAATCTTTCAGTGGAAAACATCATAATCATGTGTACAAGATGAAAAAGGCCTTGTATGGGCTTAAGCAAGCCCTAAGACAGTGGTATGAGAGGCTTAACAATTTTCTCTTATCTCATGGCTATGAGAGAGGCAAAATTGATAAGACTCTTTTTATTAAAAAGTCAAAATCTACCATCATCTTGGTTCAAATTTATGTTGATGATATCATATTTAGTGCTACTAATGATTGCTTATGTGAGGAATTTGTTGTAGCTATGCAAGGGGAGTTTGAAATGTCTATGATGGGAGAGTTATCCTTCTTCTTAAGGTTGTAGGTCAAGCAATTAAAAGATGACATCTTCCTAAGCCAAACTAAGTACTGCAAGGAGATTCTCAAGAATTTTGAGATGAAAAACTGCAAAGAGGCATCCACACCAATGTCAACAAATTGCTACATGGATGCTGACTTGGCTAGAATAGTAGTGGATCAAACAAAATTCAGAGAATTGGTTGGTTTCTTGCTTTATCTCACTACTACCAGGCCTGACATCATGTTTGCAGTTTTCCTATGTGCTAGATTTCAATCAAATTCAAAAGAATCCCACTTCAAAGCTGTCAAACGATTTCTAAAATACCTCAAAGGCACAACCAGTGTTGGTTTATGGTATCCCTCTCACTCTTCTATAAATTTGGTTCGATATTCTGATTTTGATTTTGCAGAGTGCAAGTTGGATAGAAATAGCACAAGTGACACATGCCATCTTCTTGGAGCAATCATATCTTGGCATAGCAAGAAGCAAGCTTGTGTGGCTCTCTCAACTACAGAAGCTGAGTATATAGCTGCTGGTAGTTGTTGGGTACAAATTCTTTGGATCAAACAACAACTAGAAAACTTTCGCTTGATGGTCAACAAGGTGCCTTTGCTTTGTGATAACACAAGTGCTATCAACCTCACTAAAAATCAGATTAAATATTCAAGGACTAAGCACATTGAGATTCGCCACCACTTTATAAGGGATCATGTGAGCAATGAGGATTGTGAAATTCAGTTTATTGAAATTGATAAGCAACTTGCATATATCTTCACTAAGCCACTACCTAGGGAAAGGTTTTTCTTCTTAAGAAATGAGTTGGGTATTCTTGATTCTCTTTTCTGCCTATGTTGTGCAAATTTGTGTGTGTCCTTTTAAGTCTGGTTTATCCTGCTACTATGTATGCTTTGTATATGCACAGATTCTGTTTTGTAGGGTCTATCAAATTCAAATACTACAACACAAGCAAACCATAGATTTGTCTTCATCAAATAGGGGGAGATTGTTGAACAATGTGTTTTGTTGTCTCCAAATCCAAGAGGAATGCTTGAAGACTTTGCTGCTGGTTTTCTATGTGTCTCTACTAGTCTTTGAATTGTTAATCCACTCTTTAAGATGATCCAAGGTTAATTGAATCTTAATCTTTTTGAAAGTATGAGTTTTCTAAAGAGTGTAAAATTTCAACCTGTTGAAATGTCGATTCAACCGATTGTTTGACACTTAGTGGATTTTAAAATGAGTTTGAAAAGCTTTACTTTGTTTTGAATTTGAAGTCAAACTGATTCAATCGGTTGTTTCGAGAATTCAACTAGTTGTTTCGATAATTCAACTAGTTGTTTTTCTGAAAACCTTAACAAAATTTTGTTAATTGGTTTTAATCTGTTTTAAATGATTCCACCAACTTTTTGATTCTTTATTTAACTGCTTTGACCATTTGATTGGAGTATAAAAAGGTTGTTATATGCTCCTTGGCATTAACTAAGAAAGAAAGATTAACCAATTTTTTTTTCAAGATTTCAAAGAGCTTTTGGATCATCTCAAGTGAGGAATAGAATTGGGTCTTGTACTTCTGAACTTTAAGCTTTGATTTACCCAGGTGTATTATGTTCCCTTCTTCCTTGAACATTGTAATTTTTTGCGTTCTGGTGTGGTGCAGTTTCAGAAGGTGTTTCTGGAAACTGTGTGGTTTGCCAAAAGTGGTGTGTGTTCTTGAAGGGTTCAAGATCATCACTTTTGGTGTGTGGTTTGTAATTAGGTTTGATTACATAGTGAATTCTCAGTGGTTAGCTGAGGACTGGATGTAGCTCTTGGTTAAGAGTGAACCATTATAAACATCTTGCGTGATGTTTTCTATTCCTACACTCATTAAACTCTTTTAACATTGTTTTTCAAATTTATTGGTATAAATAACTAGTTGTTTCGTGAAAACAACTGGTTGATTTTCTGGAATCAAACTTAAAACAATTTTCTATTGGTTGAACAAATTTTTAACTTGATTGATTCTTCATACCTTTTCACTCTACCTTCAATATTTGTGAAAATCTTTTAAAAACAATTCACCCCCCCCCCTTTTGTTTAAGGCATCTAATTCTAACACGCTTAAGCCACACACTCTAGAGAATCTTGCCTAAGCGAGCCCAATCTCGCCCAAGCGAGATCACTCCAATGACGTTGGGTCTTTTTTTTCGTGCAACTCACTTAGGCGAGTCCAATAACGCCTAGGCAATAAGTCACTTAGTCCAAACCTAACTAGGTTAAATATGAGGCTTGAGGAACAACCCTAAAAATAATCATTAAGTGGATTGGAATCCAATTGGGAGAATAGAAGATGTTAGAAACCTTAGAAGAGGTAGTCATCAAGGAGAAACATCTTGGATCTTCTTTTCCTGCTCTCCATGCTTGTAATAGCCAACATTAGTGACCAATTATATCCTTTGGGATTGGGAGTAATATGTTAAAACTCTTATGTACTGAAGTGATATTTAAATATAATATTTTGTTCTTGATTGATGATTGGTATTGTCATTTTATTTGTAATGCTTGTTTCTATGATATAGATCCTTAGATTTGACTGGAAAGTACTTCTAAGTTACCCAAATGATAATTCTTAACATATTTGAATGCTAGGAATAGATTTGAAATGTTAATTGCTATCAATGTCTAATTGTAATGATAAGAAGTTTTTATAAATATGCAACGAATCGATATTTAGGATACTCTCTTAATAATTTTATATTTGAGGAATCGATATAAACAATTTTTATACGGGCATCAATATCAATCAAATGATAGAATATTACCTTGTTAACAAAATACAAAAGAGTAAGAAGGATGAATCTCAATCCCAATTTTTCCAATTGAAGCAACAAACTATTTGACTTCTTTTCTTTTTAATCATTGCAATCATAACAAACTCCCAACAAACTTTATTATTTTGTTTTCTATTTAGTGGATCTTATACTTGGTTATTCAACTGTTCATTCTAAGTTCGATATCCGTCCTTAGGGATAAATTATTACTTCTAACAATGCGGTGCACTTTTCGTAAAGTAGTCATCACTTGTAGAAGAATATAATGGAGGAAGTTCATAAGAGTAACTTAAGTACTCATCCAAATGCTACGAAGATGTATTAAGACTTGAAGAAAATATTTTGGTGGTTCGGAATGAAGAAGACGGTGGTAGAATTTGTTGCATGTTGTTTAATATGTCATAAAATAAATGTAGAACAGAGAATGCCTTATGGGGAACTACGATCCTTAGATGTTTGATAATGGAAACGGGAAAGCATATCCATAGATTTTTTGACAGGTTTAACAAGGACTACGTTTGGTCATCATGCAATTTGAGTAATTGTGGACAAATTAACAAAATATGCTCACTTTCTACCTATTAACATTATATTTTTCTTAAAAAAATAGTTCATTTGTACATAAAAGAAATTAATAGGCTACATGATGTACCTTATAGTGGTGCTTGTATTTGGACCCTGAGTAGACTAAGATTAGATTAGGGTTACAATAACCTAACTAGGATTTCAATTGGGCTTTTAAGGCTTAAGAAACCTAGGATGGTTCTAAAAAGGAGAAGGTGCATGCAAGAAGCATTTTGAGCATGCTCAAAAGTGGAAAACATGAGTGGAAAAATGACATTTGATCCATTATATGGGCCACTTTTCAAGGGATTCAAATTTGAATTTCCCTATTCTTTTCTTCTCCAAATGGTCAACCATGGTTCTTATAAATAGAACCCTTGATATAATGGATACTTTGGAATGAGTAGTGAAATGTTGCCCATTATGGCACTCTAATTATCCTTGAAGTCTCCCTAGGTTAGTGATAAGTGTCATATTTTAATAATATTTCATATTAAAATACAAACACTTATGGATATTTATTGATAAAATAACTATAATATAACCCCTAACTTAGCAATTTAAACCTTTTTACATATTTTGTGATTATAATATGATTAATAACGATTTATTCCCAAATTTATGTTAATTTCAGGATTCTAGGGTAAAATGGAGATAAAAGGGCAAAAGGAAAATATACAAGATAAAAATAGAAAGTTGGAATGCTTCAAACACTCTCCAAAACTCACCTAAGCCAGAAGTTACCAGAGGATCTCGCCCAAGCAAGCTCAGTCACGCCCATGCAAGATCAATCTAGAGACATTGGGTCTGTTTTCGCTCAACTCGCCCAAGCAAGCCCAAGCGAGAAGTCACTTAGCCTAAGCCCAACTAGGTTAAATATGACGCATGAAGCACAACCCTAAACATCAATTGGGAGAATAAAAGGTGATAGAAAACCCTAGAGGAGACAACCGTCAAGGAGAAACATCCTAGATCTTTTTTTCTTGTTTGCCATGCTTGTAATGGCCAACATGAGTGACTAATTATACCCTTTGGGATTGGGGTATTTTGTTCAAACTCTTTTTAGGTGATATTTAAATATAATATTTTATTCTTGATTGATGATTAGTATTGTCATTTTATTCATAAGGCTTGTTTACCATGATTTTGATCCTTAGATTTGATTGAAAAGTACTTCTTGATTTCTAATCTAAATGATAATGCTTAACATATTTGAATGCTAGGAATATATTTGAAATGTTAATTGCTATCAACATCTAATCGTAATGATAAAGAACTTTTATAAACATGCAAGCAATTGATATTTAGGAGACGCTCTTAATAATTTTATATGCGAGAAATCGATACAAATTAATTTTATATGGACATCAACATCAATTAAAGAATAGAATATTATTATGTTTATGAAATACAAAGGAGTAAGAATAATGAACCCCAATCCCAATTTTCACAATTGAACCAAGAGACTCTTTACTTTACTTTCTTTATAATTCTTGCAATCACTCATAACAAACTTCCAATAAATGTTATTATTTTGTTTTCTTTTTAGTGAATCTTATTCTTTATAACTCAATAGTTCATTTTGGATTCGATATTCGTCCTTAGGGACAAATTATTACTTCTGACACGGTACACTTGTCGTAAAAAAAAGTCATCAGGTAGCCCTCTCTAAATTCGACCAACCTAGCCTTCTTCCTCCTAGAGTTGGCCTAACCTCTCTTAGGAAACATATCCCTTACTACTTCAATTTGGAATTTCACTTCATTCCTCCAAGGCTTCCACAACCTTCTTCCATCACTTGAAGAAGATTCATCCACAAGGCTTCTATCACATCTCACCAATAGGAAGGTGGAAAGTGTTAGTGTCCAGGTGTCACATTTCCACAAAGGCTAAAATAAACTCCTTACCAATGGTATCATAGTTAATGTTGCAATACAACAACAATCCGATGTTAAACACCACATTCTTAATCTGGGAGGGATTCCAAGTTTACTTAACTTGTAGGCATAGGAGAACAACTTCAATTCTCATTGATCCTAAAAAAGTTATATTAGTGTTTCTAATTATAAATAATATCACATGACCAAATATGAAATTATTAAGTAAAGTTTTTATTTCTTACCTCATCCTCCCATAATCTTAAGGCAATGTGACCAACAAAACTCGTTTGTACAGAGGTACCGGAAAGTCCACCAAGGAATCATTCATGCTCATCATGTCCTTTTGCAACTTCATACATCGCATCATCACCATTGTCATTCACAAATTTTTCATGATATCTTTTGTAGATTAACATTTTTAATCTTTGTCTAGCATCTCCTTAAGATGTGTCAACTATTGTCTTAGCCATAATTGTCTTTCCAAATAATTTAGTTATTAATAAAACTTATTTTTTGAAAAAATAAATACATTCTATAATTAATAATTCAAAATGTATTTTTATCAGAAATATATTATGGATTACGTAATCTATAATGTATTAATATATTTTGGAATGAAAAAACCAAACTCTATTTTTTAATCTAGAAATACATTTCGCATTTCACATTGCATAATCTGAAATATATAATATATTTCAATTGTTGAATTCAAAATGTATTTTCAAATTTATAAGTGAATTTTGGATTATGATAATACATTCTAGAATAC
>Ga0123341_1005440_pt1 | contig 11358 bp, 9 predicted proteins | sample Turbeapinknodule_FD_89959 | JGI IMG/M metagenome (GOLD analysis project Ga0123341, IMG submission 89959) | Root nodule microbial communities of legume samples collected from Mexico - Turtle bean Mexico pink nodule | ecosystem: Host-associated > Plants > Roots > Nodule | place: Mexico: Nepantla... | reverse complement strand
TTAATGTAAAATTAATAATTATATTTAAAACATTGATAATTTTACTTAATGATCATTAGTATTTAATTTAATTTTTTTATTAGTATTAAATTTTTCATAGGATATATTTATGAGTAATAATAATGAGTAGTATTTTTTAAAGTATTATGTTAGTATAAAATAGTAAAAAATTAACACGGATAATTAATATGAAGATAAAATTAACTTTAATAATAATTATTGATATTAAATTTGGATTTAAATAACTTAAATTATTAAATTTTTTCTTTGAGAAGATTATATACGAATTTAAATTTATTATTGTAAATAAATTTATAAATTTTTATTTTTTATTAAAAATAATAATAATTATAAAACATTTACTCAAAATCCTAATCGCAAACATTTAGCGACCAAATTATAAATTGGTCACAAATTTGTGACTAAATCGGTTGCAAAAAAATTGGTCACCAGACTTAGAAACTAAATTAACGACCAAATTTTTATAAAAAAATCGGTGGCTAATTCGACGGATAAATGGAAACCACTATAGCGATCAAATTGATTTATGTGGATAAATATTTCAACCTACAAGAGTCAGATCTATTATATAATTCAACCTACAACTACAACTGATCTTCTTCTAAACTGTCATGTGAATAAAATAACTTTAAAATTGACATGTGAATAAAATGTGTTAAGTTTCATATTATAAAAAATATCAGACATTTGTTATGGTTTTATTCAAGTTCTTTGGAAGCGAATTTGTCCAGTACGACGGTCGAAGGACATATTAGTTGGAGATTGAATTTATTGTTTCAAAATTCGCATGATTTGAAAATTTTGTAATAGAAAGATAAGTAGTTATCGTCTTCCATATAATGGAAGATAGTGCAACTAATTTCTAAGTTGACTTTAGTCAAATTTTAAAACGAAGTTTGATAAATTACTGAACTTTTAAAGATACAAAATTTGTTCTTATATTTACCAATATTTCAACAAGTTTATAAATTTTGGGAAAATATCTTGTTTAATTTTTTTTCCAATGATCAAAATATCTTTGATAAAATATTAATGTCATTTGGATGAAAGAATACTTAAAATATAAAGAATAATAAAAAAAAAAACCCAAAAGTAAGAAAATTCATAATAAATAATAAGAGTCACATTTTAAGCGCACAATCACCATCAATCGAGGAGCAATAAAGACATAGTATTGAAGTCAAACTATGAAAGAAAATTATGAAATTAATAGAAAAAAATAACAAATTAGATCAAGTTATCATAATGTGAACTGGAAAGTTGAAAAGGAGAATAAATTATGGAACAAATTGAAAAAGATATCCTAAAAGCAAGGATGTTAAGAAGGGAAAGAATTGCTACAAAGAGAAGAAAACCTAGAAGGTGTAAAATTGGAGGTGATGAGACAGAACAAGAAGTAGTATGTTCTTGTAGTGTATGTTATTGAATAAAATAAATATTTATTGCAAACATACTTTTGAATTGAACTTTCTTAACATCATTTCTATAATTTTATTTAAAATGTTTTTTTTTATACTTAAATGTAGATTGTTATTAACTTTAATATGAAGGCTTTCATTTATTGAAGTACTGATCAATTGGACTTGAGTATGGTTGAGGTTAATGTATTGGTCATCCTAAAAAATGGTTTAAGATGTGGTGACTTGGTCTAAGTTTTTGCAAGTGGTAAATGAATGAGGTGAACTGGAATTATCACAAGTGAAAATAATTTATGACATGAAAAATAAAATCGATTACTTTAAACATTTTGAACAATGTAACATTGGTAACACAGACTCACTAACTAATAAATTGTCCAACCTAAAACATAAATTATAAATATTGTACATAAATTATAATTGGGCTATTTTTATGTTTTTATCATTAAGCCCATGAGCGCAACGCAGGAAGTCGCCTAACCCTAGCAAATTAGGTTAAATAGGAGTCTAGATGCACAACTCTAGTGTGCTAGATTGAGAGAAAAACACCATTGAGTGATTTGTAACCAATTGGGAGAATGAAAGGTGTTAGAAGTATGCATGACTAATTCTAAGTAATCTGTTCGAACTCTTATGTATTGAAGTGATATTTACATATTATATAATATTCAGTTCTTTATTGATTATTGGTATTGTTGTTTTGCTTCTAAATAGTTGTGACATGTTTGAGAATCGTAAATCTGACTAAAAGATATTTTTAGGGTTTTGACCTAAATAAAAATACTTAACATATTTGAGTGCTAAAAATGGACTTGAAATGTTACTTGCTATTAATGTCTGAGTGTGATTCTAAGTTGTTTTTTTAAGGTATAATTACCTTATTTGTCTCTACATTTAAGGTCAATATTTAATTTAGTATAGTGGTTTTAAAAGAAATCAATTTAGTTCCTATGTTTTTTAAAATATATACAAATTGGTCTTTTCTGTTAAGTGACACCTTACAGCATAAAATGCTGCTTATGTGGCAGAGAGAAGTGGAATTGGGTGTTTTGTGAAGTGTGAGGTGTCAAGTGACGTGGATTGAGAGATTAGTTTAGTGAAAAATTAAGTTAGGATTTTTTGAATTGCAAATCAATTGACGTTGACCAAAACTCTTCTTGTCCTGTTGGAGAATCTCGAGCATGAAAGAGGATACGGGAATGGCACTACTGTAGAGGAAGGGGGACCAAACGGCAATGTCGCAGTTGCCTTGGTAGGTGGGGGGAGGGCGATGGCGAGGGAGACTTGTTGGGCGCGGTAGGAGGCGTATGCGTTAACTTTGGTGTAGGATGCGGTGGTTGGGGTTGAAGGCGGAGAGGGTGACCTGCATGGTGAGGGTTAGAGTGTTGGGGTGGGGGCGGTGGGGGAAGGGATGGCGTCGCTGGAGGAGAGGTTGAATGCGTAGACGATGGCATCTTGGAGGATGAAACGGGAAATATTCTCCTCAGGGTGAATCCAAAACACACATTTGTATATTCACCCTTAGTTACCAACCAATCTGTTGAAAATGAAACTTTGATGCCTCCAAATCCATGAAGATTGCTTGAAGACTGAGCTTTTGTGTTTGGGGTTTAGTTATAGGTACTTTAGAATTTGTTAAATCCACTCTTAATCAAATTCACAACTGAATCAATCTAAGTTTTACAAGAAAAGTGTTTTTCAAAGCTAAGTGAAAAATAACCTTTTGATTTCTTGTTTTAATCGATTGTTTTTCCCTTAGCCTGTTTGAAGGGTTTTTAAATTGCTTTGACCTTGGTTGACTCAACTGCAAACCAATTCAATTGGTTGATTCGACAATTCAACCGATTGATTTTTTAATTTCTCAACAACTTTTCATAAATCTGTTAAATCTGTTTTCAGTTGATTTTAAACTGTTTTAGCTCGTGTTTAACTGCCTAAAATGGATAGTTTGAATAGCTATAAATTTGGGATTACCCTTCCTATTTGAAAATACAGAAAGAGAGATTCAAAAACATCTTTGTGAAAGATTTTATTCAAGCTTTGCTAGATTGCCTTGGGTTGTGCATTGGTTTAAATGTGGATTAGGATCAACTGTGATTTCCTGTAACCAGGTGTAATTTGTTCCATTTACTCTTGTAATTGCTTTTCTATTTGAATTCTTCTAACCTGTTGAATCTGTAAAGTTAGAGGTTGTTCTGACTGTGTGTGTGAAAAGTCAAAGAGAGTGTGTGTTCTTGAGTGGTTAAAATCATATTTTTGAGGTTGTGGTGTTTGTAATTTGTGGTTAATTGCTTAGTGCAATACCCAATGGTTTTCTGAGGACTGGATGTAGCTCTCGTAAGGAGTGAACCAGTATAATTGTTTGTGTGATTTTTTCTCTCTCTCACTCATTTGAAACATTTTGATTTGTGTTTTTATCTTTATTGTTATAAACAACCGATTAATTAGTATTTTTAACCGGTTGTTTTTCTGAAAACAGTTTTAAACAACTTTGTTTTCTTGGATGATCGGATTGCTTGATCTGTAAATCTTCATAAATCTTCATTCTAACCCATCATTTGTGAAAGTATTTTTTTAAAACAATTCACCCCCCTCTTGTTTAGGCCATTAATTCTAACAATTGGCATCAAGAGCTAGGTTCTTGAAATTTTCTCAAGTTTTGTTTTTCAAATATGTTTTAATCGTTGACAAATTGCCTTTCGGGGAAGGTGCCTCTTTAAATAGACCACCTCTATTCCATGGTGAGAATTATCAACTGTGGTGTATTAGAATGAAATTTTTTGTTGAATCCATAGACAAGAAAATCTGGGGATGCTATCACAGACAACTTTTTCATACCTATGCTTGAAAATACTAATGTTGTTTCTGGAAAATCTTTGTCTCAATGGACCAAGAATAAAATTGAAAAAGATCATCTTGATTGTGTTGCTAAAAATATTATTGTATTTGCTCTTGATTCTAATGAGCTCCTTAGAGTTTCAAAGTGTGTTTCAACTAAGGATATGTGAGACACTCTTGAAAGAACTCATAAAGATTCAAGAAATGTTTGGTTGGACAATGACAAGTTCTCTTCTGGATCATCCTCTGCAGCTTCCAAAATCAACATATGTCTGATGGCAAAAGAAGATTCTACATTAAACAGTGTAAGTACACCCTCCTCTACTAAATGTGATAGTTATTATAAACTTCTTGAGGCTTTTAAAGAGACTCGTGAAGAAGCCCATAGATTAACCCTTTCAAACAATTGGTTGAAAAGTAAAAACAACTGGTTGAAAAATAGAGTCAAGGTCTTGGAATAAGAATTAAACAATACAAAAACTGATTTTGAAAACTTAGAAATGATTTATCAAAATTCTTCTGGCAAGTGTGAATCTAGTTCTTGCAAAAAATGTGAATCTCTTCAAAAGAAGGTTCTTTATATTGTGAAAATTGTAGATAAAATTTCAAAAGAAAAATCCAACTTTGAGAATGTCTTATCATCTCAAAATTGCGTTTTCAGAAAATCTGGTCTTGGTTTTAATCCACAAAGTAAGAACAGTGGCTTTTCAAAATCTTTTTCAACCATTATAGAAAAACAACTGATTGAAAAGTCGAAACAACCAGTTGTTTCTTGTTTCTACTGTATGAGAAAGGGTCATTCTATCAGCTTTTGTAAAATTCAAAAAGTTTTAGTTCCCAAAGGCATTTTAAAGTGGGTTCCTAAGAATCTTAAGGTTCCTAACAACAAAAATAACCTCTATGGACCCAAATTTGTTAGGGGACCAAATCTTGCCACTTGATTTTGTTGATTGCAAGACTTATTGATGAAAAACAAAGCATTTGTGGTACTTGGACAGTCATTGCTTCAAACATATGACGGGAGGTTTGTCTAAGTTTGTCAACATCAATCTCAAGCAAGAAGGCCATGTGGAAGGAAAAATACTTGGAAAAAGTACTATTGGTAATGAGAACAGTTTTCTGATTCATGATGTCTTTTATGTGGAAGGACTCAAGCACAATCTTCTCAACATAAGTTAGCTTTGTGATAGAGGATATCAAGTCACATTCAAAACCAATTCCTGTGAGATTCGCCTACTAAATTCAAAGGAAGTGTTGTTGTTTGGTAAAAGAATTAATAATGTCTATCTACTTGATATTTCACATTCTACATTCATAGGTTGTCTTTTAACCAAACATGAGGAATCATGGTTTTGGCATAGAAGAATTGCTCATATTCATATGCATCACTTGAACAAACTTATTTCTAATGATCTTGTTGAAGGTTTATCCAAGCTCAGGTTTGAGAAGGATCATGTGAGTGTGATGCTTGTCAAAAGGGGAAACAAACTAAGCATTCTTTTAAACTGAAAAACATGGTTTCCACTTCAAAACTCATTGAAGTGCTACACATTGATCTGTTTGGTTCCTCAAGAACTATGAGTCTTGGTGAGAATTTATTTTTTAAAATAAATTAAAAAATAAAAATGACCAAACTTCTTAAATGTGAGATATTAAAGAAAATTTATTTTCCAAATATTGTACAATTCAAAAGTTGTTCACTTCGAACAACATCTCATGAACATAGGTAGTAATAAAAATATTGTCCAGTTTGCTTATAAGCATTAAATTTGAAATATTGAAAATCATGATAATAGATTAATTATAGAATTGACGAAGTTTAACTATAACTACAATCATAAAGGAAAATTCAATTACTATAAAGCCTCCAATTCACCATCCTATGATTAAAAAAAGATAAATATATTTACAGTCATTGAAAAAATAGAAACAAATAGTAAAAATTATTTTAAAACTTTCACATTTTTTTATTCAACTTTGCTATCAAACTTTTAAACCTTCCAGATTTGTAAACAAATCTTCTATATTAATATCCCATTAGTTTACATCATTCCCGTCTTATCACAATAACTCGTTTTATGTATCGTTTTTGTTAACATATAGATTTTGGTCTAGTCCCCCATATTTTTGTATTTTCTTTTTTCAATAATACTTTTTTCATGTGATGACAAATGATTGTTGTTACTTGAGGTGTCAGTCTTGCTTGAGATGTCAAGTAATATAGTGATACCTAAAATGAAAGTTTTTTATAAAAAAAAATTATAAAGTAAAGACCATTTCTATTTTTTACTTTAATTTTGAAGAGTAACAATTTTCTTACATCTAAAACCAAATTTAAACATATTTATAAAAGCTAAAACATTTATTCCATTCCTCTAGAAATTGCTGTGATGTGACCTTCATTCTACAAGATACAATTCTCTTTCATATAGGAGAACTTCACTATACTTCACTATTTTAAGCTATATAATAATACATGGTTGTTTGATGCATGATAACCAAATTCAGTTTTCTAAAGCTTTAACTCTTCACAAAACACATACAACATTAGTTGGTGACATGGATACATACACTAACATGTTTATGGCAAGAAGAAGCCAACATGTAAGTCCTACTCTACATCTTTTTGGCACTTTTGCCTTACACACTGAAACTCTATATTCTATTTTTTTCTTCTTCTTCTGATACACATAAAACCAGACACCAAAAGTGAGGACCCTACTTGCTCCACAATGAGTGGTTCCAAGCAGGCACACCTTGCACCTGTACCACTTTACAAGAAATGGAAACATCTCTCCATTGGGGAGGGGAAGAAAATGTACAAACTTAGTAATAAAGTTTGAGAGAAGATCTCATTATTTGCACATGTTTATGATTCTCCCTCCCTGAATTCATTCTGCTTCCTTTGCTTTCTCATATCCAATAGTGTTCTGTTTGCAAAACCTATGATGGAGGATGACACTGAAGCTTTCTATCATCACAAGATTGAGGAAATGGTTATTATCATTTACCATTATTATTATAGTTATGGTGCATCCTATTTTGCTCAGCTTTAACAGCTGCAACTCTGGCTGTGTTGGCTGCTTTATTAGCTGCTGCCACTACTGTATTCATCCTGTCCTCCACCTTTGCCATGTTGTAAGCTTTCTCAGCAGCAGAATGAGCATCCTGCAAAGAACTAGAGAAGTAAATACCACGGCTTAAGGTCCAACAGACTGCTCACACAGCTTAAGCAGAAAGCCAAGTTGATGCAGTTGGGGAAAATTTAGATTTCTTCCTGATGTTGTTATTTGATCATCTTCATAATAACAACCAGGAAGAAACAAGGAAAGCAACTATATTATGAGAAGCAAAACAACATGAGGTTGTACAGGTTTTCTAATGTGAGCATGGAGCCAAGAATACAAGTATTTATATATTGAAAATACAAAAACTCATCCAATGTTTACTCTTTCTTTTAGTAATTTAAAGTATTCAATCAAGTGTATTTGCTTTTTCATACCTTGTGTCTATGCTTACACATTAGAAAGGGGGTTTAATTATATGTATATCATTGTTTTTGGTTTACCCTTTTCCTAATAAAAGAATAACTCATCCCTGATTCCCTTTCTTTTGCAATCTATTGTGTTATTGGTAAAAGTTACTACACACATATTAACCCATCATAACTGCAAAATATAACATTACCTGTACTGCATTGGAAACCTTGGCATAGTCCACATCACATGGAGAACCATTAGGACTATTATGTCTCTTAGGATCATCAAGAATCCCATTCTGCCAATGACCACATTGTGTTTCCCCGTTTCTGAAAGTGTAAATTCCCAGTCCTTGTCTTCTTCCTTCATGCCATGCCCCCTCATACTGATGGCCATTCTGAAATTGATACACTCCAAAACCATGCATCTTGTCTGCAAAATATTCACCAGCGTACACGTCCCCATTTCTGCAGTACACATAAAATGAGACTGTAATAATGACACATTTAAAAGATACTTTTCTTATTTGTTGAGCAATGCATTCGATATATGTAGAGAACCAAAGAGACCACAGCATTAATGAAAATAACAGCCTTGCATTGCACCACCTTCAAAAGAGATTGTTCTTTGATGCATGTTAAAAGGAAGAGTGGATCAAATTCATTACAGGGTTCCAATTATTGAGAAAAACATACCTGAAATGGTACTGTGCATGTCCATGTTTGACACCCCATTTGAACTCCCCAACATAGCGACTCCCATCACTGCAAGTGTGGACTCCAAAGCCATGACACTGCCCATTAGACCACTCACCACCATACACATCACCACTGTAGAACCTGTAGATCCCCATTCCATGCCTCAAACCCTTCCTATACTGCCCTCTATACCTGCTCCCCCTTGCCCATGTCTCAACACCATACCCATCATACTTCCCATCAACCCAATCACCCTCATACCTCCCACTCATGTGATAGTGATAAACCCCACTCCCCCAACACTTCCCCTCCTGAAATTCACCCTCGTAGACATCCCCATTGCTGTAAACTTGCACCCAACACCCCCAACTCGTGCTCTTCACTTGCGTAGGGTTCGACCCAATAGACCACACCACAGGGTGAGCAGAAGGGGAGGAAGAAGAAGCAGAAGAAGACGATGACGAGAATTTGGCGGGGAACAATCGAGTGAACAGCAACAGTGCCAGATTGAGGGAAATCAACAGAGCTGCTGAGAAAGCAATCACGCAGAAGAAATCGAAAGGGGCAGGGTTTGAAAGGAGAAAGTAGAGGGAGGGAAGGGGGAGGAAGATGAGGAAACGGAAGCGAGGGAGAAGCTTCGAAGTTGGAAACTTTGCGCCAAAGGGTGTCGGAAAGTGACGGCAAGGGAGGGTGATGAGGGGTATTCTCTTGCGGGGCGAGGTTTGAGATGGGTTGTCGGAGAAGCGTTCATGGTAAAAGGGAGTTTTTGGTGAGTTTGGTGGCAGTGGATGGGGAGAGGAGGGAGAAACCTGAATTGAGAAATGGGTTTGGGATGGGTTTTGGTGAGTTGGGGTTGAAGTGGCATCCTCAGAAGAGAGGTGAGAGTTGTCTTCTCCGATGTGGTGGTTATGCATCAAAACACAGAGAAAGTGACAGAGACAGTGCTGTGTTGTTTGGTGTGTGAATATCTATGTATGTGTGGAAGAAGAGTGTTAAGGGATTGTGATTATGATTGTGTTTTTGTTACTGTGAAATTGGATTCTGCTGTTGATTCTGGTTTTGGTTGATCTTGTTGGAAGAAGAGGAAACAGAAGAGGGAAAGTGCAGTCTGTGTTTGTTTTGGAGTTGAATGGGAAAGGCAGAGCCAATGGGATGTGAGCAAAAGAGGGATTTTCAAAGGTGTGCTTGTTAAATAAAAGAGACCTTGTTGTTGTGAATTTTCTAATTGCAACTTAAAATATAATATCTATTTTTTAGTGCAAATTCTTTTTTTATTGAATAAATAAAAATATTATTCTAGTGTAAATTTCATGTATCTACATATTATTTAATTATAAATTAAAGAAATAATTATTTTTTTTATAAGAAATTATGTAAATAATTTTGTTAAATATCGACTATAAATTCAAACATTTCATAATATACGAGTGAATGCAAACATTACCTTAAGTCGGTTTTATAAAATTGAATTAGATTTAAATTTATTGATATGATACTAGAGTCCTTTAGAATTAGTTTTATGAGTCACCCTACTCATAAATATATAATTTTTACACACGGATTAAATCAATTTTAAATAATAATTTTATTCTTAAACAACTCTTATCAATAATTCTCATTTTAATAGAATACTTGAATATAGTTTTAATCCAATTATTTGAATTTGAAAATATTTTAGTCTAATATACAAAAATCATTTAGAGATTATTATAATAAAAGTTTGTTAATTTTATGAATCATTCGTTATTGGACTACTCATAAATATATAATTTTACACATTAAATCAATTTCAGATAATAATTTTATTTTTAAACAACTCTTATCAATAATTCTCATTTTAATAGAATACTTAAATATAGTTTTAATTCAATTATTTGAACTTGGAAATATTTTTGTGAGTGTATTTCATTTATATAAAAGTATCGCTTTCAAGGTTATAAAATGCATAAGACAATCAAGTTAATTAATTAAAGATATTAATTAGTCTAATATAATTGTTTTATAAAAGAATATAAATTATTCCAGCCACGATGGACTTATTTGAGATCATAAAAAAGATTTTTTTCAGAGACATGTTCCTCAATCTTTTAATACCATAAAAGAAATTGTTTTATGATCCATTTCAGTCAAGGATCAATTATAAGATACCAACATAATTTAATATTGTAAAATAAGTAAAACAATAAAACTAATTAACTAAAAGTATTATTTAGCTAAATATAAAATTTTACAAAAATATTTATAAGAATATTTGCATAGTTATATTTTATAGATTTAGATTTCTATGTCCACCCCCACCCCTATATAAGTATTGTTTATTTGTAATTACGTCTTCCTTTTGTATTAATTAATGAGTAAAATATGAAAATATTATCTGAGTTTCGTGTGTTAGTGAACCAGCTACATATAAAAAAATTTCATGTGAATGAAATTTCAATCTTATCATAATTTTTAGTGATTTTTTATATTGTGAAGTTGTTGGTCAACTCTTTTGAATATAAGCATATCCTACTTATCTTACCATATATTCAACACACAAATATTCAAGAATCATGACTTCTTCATACAAACCATTTAATAAATGAATTATTTAATAAATCTTACTATATTTCATAGAACATGTTGATAAGTCATTTTAATAACATTTATGTTATGTTTGGATAGAGTAATTTGTTTTTTAAAAAATTAAAATGTTTTATAGAAATATATCATTTAGATAAATAATTTAGAATGCATTAACATTTTAAGAGTACTTTGATTATTTAAATTGTAGAATCTTAAATTTTACAAAAGAAGTAGAAGGTAGAAATTTTTAAAGCCTCCCTCATTGTGTTTATTCTATCACACTAAATGATTAGCTAATATTTATTAAAAATTTAATTTTAAATATATGATTATATTTTC
>Ga0123341_1005435_pt1 | contig 11366 bp, 6 predicted proteins | sample Turbeapinknodule_FD_89959 | JGI IMG/M metagenome (GOLD analysis project Ga0123341, IMG submission 89959) | Root nodule microbial communities of legume samples collected from Mexico - Turtle bean Mexico pink nodule | ecosystem: Host-associated > Plants > Roots > Nodule | place: Mexico: Nepantla... | reverse complement strand
CGAGGATGAAATCGTGGAACAGGAAGTAGTCACCGGCATCGCCTATGCCAAGGATGAGGCTCAGATCTCGCTTCGCCGTCTTGCCGACCGGCCGGGCGTTTCCGCGGCGATCTTCGGACCGCTCGCCGAATCCCATATCAATGTCGATATGATCGTCCAGAATATCTCCGAGGACGGCTCGAAGACCGACATGACCTTCACCGTGCCGTCGGGTGACGTCGAGAAGGCAATCAAGGTGCTCGGCGACCATAAGGAGAAGATCGGCTACGACGTCGTGCAGAACGAATCGGGGCTGGTGAAAGTGTCGGTCATCGGCATCGGCATGCGCAGCCACGCCGGCGTTGCCGCGACCGCATTTCGTGCACTTGCCGAAAAAGGCATCAACATCAAGGCGATCACCACCTCCGAGATCAAGATTTCCATCCTGATCGACGGTCCTTATGCAGAACTCGCTGTCAGGACTTTGCATTCCTGCTACGGTCTGGATAAGAATTGATTCCCAGTGGGCGGCCTGCCCCTTCAGGTTGAGGAGGCGAAGGCCGGCCCGCCGGGACTGAGTGCGTTGTTTCGGGAGCTTGAGACGCCATGAGAGACCTTTCCGGCGGTCCGCGCGTGCTGCTCAGGCGGCTGCGCGAGTTGATGGCGGAGCCGCTGGAGCCGCAGGATCGTCTCGACCGGATCGTCCGCCAGATCGCCGGCAACATGGTGGCCGAGGTCTGCTCGGTTTACGTGCTGCGCGCCGACGGCGTGCTCGAACTCTATGCGACCGAAGGCCTCAACCGTGAGGCCGTGCACCTGGCGCAATTGAAGATGGGGCAGGGCCTCGTCGGCACGATCGCGGCCTCGGCCCAGCCGCTGAACCTTTCCGACGCACAGTCGCATCCGGCTTTCCGCTACCTGCCGGAGACGGGCGAAGAGATCTACCATTCCTTCCTCGGCGTGCCGATCCTCCGGACCGGACGCTCGCTCGGCGTTCTCGTCGTGCAGAACAAGGCAAGCCGCAACTATCGCGAAGAGGAGCTGGAAGCGCTCGAGACGACGGCGATGGTGCTTGCCGAGATGATCGCGACCGGCGAGCTGAAGAAGATCACCAAGCCGGGCCTCGAACTCGACCTGACGCGTTCAGTGACCGTCGACGGCGACACTTATAATGACGGCATCGGCCTTGGCTACGTCGTGCTGCACGAGCCGCGCATCGTCGTCACCAACCTGCTCAACGAAGATGCCGAGAAGGAAATCCGGCGGCTGGCCGAAGCCATGGGCTCGCTCAGGATATCGATTGACGACATGCTGTCGCGCCGCGACGTGTCGATGGAAGGCGAGCACCGCGAGGTGCTCGAAACCTATCGCATGTTCGCCCATGACCAGGGCTGGGTGCGCAAGCTCGAGGAAGCGATCCGCAACGGCCTGACGGCGGAAGCGGCAGTCGAGAAGGTGCAGAGCGACACCAAGGCGCGGATGATGCGGTTGACCGACCCCTATCTGCGCGAACGCATGCATGATTTCGAGGATTTGGCAAACCGGCTGCTCAGACAATTGACGGGTTATACCGGGCGGACGACCGCCGAGGGTTTCCCCAACGATGCGGTCATCCTGGCGCGCGCCATGGGGGCGGCCGAGCTGCTCGATTATCCGCGTGCCAATGTGCGCGGGCTGGTGCTAGAAGAAGGCGCGGTGACGAGCCATGTGGTGATCGTCGCGCGCGCCATGGGTATTCCGGTCATCGGCCAGGCAGCAGGTGTGGTGGCGCTCGCCGAGAACGGCGATGCCGTGATCATCGACGCCGACGAGGGACATGTGCATCTGCGGCCGATGGCCGACCATCGGCGCTCCTACGAGGAAAAGGTTCGCTTCCGCGCCAGGCGGCAGGAACAGTTTCGGGCGCTGCGCGCCGTCGAGCCGGTGACCAAGGACGGGCAGCGGATCGCCCTGATGATGAATGCGGGGCTGCTGGTCGACCTGCCGCAGCTTTCGGAATCGGGTGCCGAGGGCATCGGCCTGTTCCGCACCGAACTGCAGTTCATGATCGCCTCCACCATGCCGAAGGCGGAGGAGCAGGAGCAGTTCTATCGCAATGTGATCAAACAGGCGGCAGGCCGCCCCGTCACCTTCCGTACGCTCGATATCGGCGGTGATAAGGTCGTGCCCTATTTCCGCGGCCATGAGGAAGAAAATCCCGCACTCGGCTGGCGCGCCATCCGGCTGTCGCTCGACCGGCCAGGGCTGTTGCGCACTCAGCTGCGCGCCCTGTTGAAGGCATCGGCCGATACCGAGCTGAAGCTGATGGTGCCGATGGTGACCGAGGTTTCCGAGCTGAAGATGGTGCGCGAACTGTTGCAAAGGGAAGTGCAGCATCTCTCGCGCTTCGGCCACGGGCTGCCGCGCAAGCTGCAGTTCGGGGCGATGCTGGAGGTGCCGGCACTGCTCTGGCAGCTCGACGAGCTGATGGAGGCGGTGGATTTCGTCTCGGTCGGTTCGAACGATCTCTTCCAGTTCTCGATGGCGGTCGATCGCGGCAATGCGCGGGTCTCGGACCGGTTCGACCCGCTCGGCAAACCGTTTTTGCGCATCCTGCGCGATATCGTGCGCGGCGCGGACCGGAACAAGACGCCGGTAACGCTCTGCGGCGAACTCGCCAGCAAACCGATCTCGGCGATGGCGCTGCTCGGTATCGGTTTCCGTTCGATCTCGATGTCGCCGGCCTCGATCGGACCGGTGAAGGCAATGCTGCTCGGGCTCGATGTCGAGGCGCTGGCAACGGCGATGGACGAGGTGCTGGACGATGTCCATTCCATGACGCCGATGCGCGAGGTGCTTGCCCGCTTCGCCGAGAGCCACAATATTCCCCTTTAGAGCGATTCAGCTTTTTCACGGAAACGCAGAACTGCTCTAACATTTTGTTTTTACGCAATTCCGGACGGAAAACCGCTTCGCACTTTTCCTGGAATTGCTCTAGGCAGACATTAACAAGAATCGGAGTGAAGGGTGGCGAAGCTTCCCGTTGAAAAGATGCGCGAGCTGGAACGCCGTTTCGGCGAGATCGAGGCGCGCATGTCGGCCGGCCCGGCTGCCGATGTCTATGTGAAGCTCGCATCCGAATATTCCGAGCTGCAGCCCGTCGTGACGAAAATCCGCGCCTATGAGAAGGCGAACGCCGAGCTTGCCGATCTCGAAACGCTCCTCGAGGATAAGTCGGTCGATCGCGAAATGCGCGACCTCGCCGAGCTGGAGCTGCCCGAGGTGAAAGAGCAGATCGAGGCGCTCGAGCAGGAGATGCAGATCCTGCTTCTGCCGAAGGACGCAGCAGACGAAAAGAGCGCGATCCTCGAAATTCGCGCCGGCACGGGCGGATCGGAAGCGGCCCTTTTTGCCGGCGACCTCTTTCGCATGTACGAGCGTTTCGCGGCGGAGAAGGGCTGGAAGGTAGAGGTTCTCTCGGCAAGCGAAGGCGAAGCCGGCGGCTACAAGGAAATCATCGCGACGATCACCGGCCGAGGCGTCTTCGCCAAGCTGAAATTCGAATCCGGCGTGCATCGCGTGCAGCGTGTGCCTGAGACCGAGGCGGGCGGACGCATCCATACATCGGCCGCAACGGTTGCGGTGCTGCCGGAGGCCGAGGAGATCGACATCGAGATCCGGCCGGAGGATATCCGCATCGACACGATGCGCTCTTCGGGCGCGGGCGGCCAGCACGTCAATACGACCGACTCGGCGGTGCGTATCACCCATCTGCCAAGCGGCATTGTCGTCACCAGCTCGGAAAAATCGCAGCATCAGAACCGCGCCAAGGCGATGCAGGTGCTGCGCTCCAGGCTTTATGATGCCGAGCGGCAGAGGGCCGACAGCGAGCGCTCCGCCGACCGCAAGAGCCAGGTCGGTTCCGGCGACCGCTCCGAACGCATCCGCACCTATAATTTCCCGCAGGGGCGCATAACCGATCATCGCATCAACCTGACGCTCTACAAGCTCGACCGGATGATGGAAGGCGAGATTGAGGAGGTCGTGGATGCGCTGATGGCCGATTACCAGGCAAGCCAGCTGGCGCAGCTCGGCGAGCAGCAATGAGCTCGACGGTTGCCGATACGCTCGCCGAAGCGCGCCGCCGCTTCACCGAAGCGGGTATCGCCGACCCGACGACCGATGCGCGGTTGCTTGTCGCGGGCCTTCTGAAACTATCGCCGACCGAGCTTTTGACGCGATCGGCCGAGACGCTTTCGCCTGAGCAGGCGGTGGTGATGTCCAAGGCGCTGGAGCGGCGGCTCGGCCATGAGCCGGTGCACCGCATTCTCGGCGAGCGGGAATTTTACGGCCTGCCGCTTCGGCTCTCGGCGGAAACGCTGGAGCCACGGCCGGATACGGAAATCCTGGTCGATACGGTGCTTGCCTATCTCAAGGATCTTGCAAAGGCGCATGGCCATCTCCATATTCTTGACATGGGAACCGGGACCGGGGCGATATGCCTTGCGCTTTTGAGCGAATGTCCTGATGCGTCAGGTGTCGGGAGCGACATATCGGCGGATGCATTGCGCACAGCAAGATCGAACGCAGAAAGAAACGGGTTGCAGGATCGTTTTCAGGCCGTGCAGTCGAGATGGTTCGAGAGCATCCAGGGTTCGTTTCACGCGATTGTCTCAAATCCGCCCTATATTGCTTCCAATGTCATTCACGATCTCGCTCCCGAAGTGACGAAATTTGATCCGGTCGCGGCACTGGATGGCGGCCCGGATGGGCTTGACGCCTATCACGCCATCGCCAAGGATGCGGCAAAGTTCATGAGGCCCGATGGGGTCGTCGGGCTGGAAATCGGTTACGATCAGCGCAACGATGTGACGGCGATCTTTGAAGCGAAAGGCTTCAGGTGCCTCAAATCCGTAAGAGATTATGGTCAGAACGATAGGGTGCTCGTGTTCGCGCTCGCGTGACAGGCGATAATCGCTGCCTTGAACGGGACATTATTGTTATTGCGAAGAAAAGGCTTGGATTTCCCAGGGAAGCAATATAGGTTGCGGTCACGTGTTGGGCAGATAGGAATGAACGAGATTCGTTCGGTACTTGGTTTGCCTCGGGGGTCCGCTCTTTTAAACGAGAGTTTCAACGGTTGAACACGACCCAACGCGTGAATCAGTCAAACTGACTTGAGAACCAAGCGGCAGGTCGGCGCAAAGGCGCAGTATGCTCGCGGCACAAAGGTCCTGACCCGGTTTTCCGGTCATGGCGGTTGGTGCCATGTATCCATCACAAACAGAGAATTCAGGTGAACGATCTATGAGGCCAGGACAGCAGAACAAGCGCGGTCGAGGGCGTGGTAACAACAATAATAACAACGGCGGCGGTGGAAATAACAATAACAACAATTTCAACCGCAAGGGCGGCAATCCGCTGACCCGGACCTATGACAGCTCCGGCCCCGATGTGAAGATTCGTGGGACTGCCCAGCATATCGCCGAAAAATACGCGCAGCTTGCCCGCGATGCTCAAAGCTCCGGCGACCGCGTGATTGCCGAGAACTATCTCCAGCACGCCGAACATTACAACCGGATCATCGCCAGCGCCCAGGCGCAGATGCAGGAACGCTTCCAGCGCGACGATCGCGGCGAATATAATGACGCCGCGGAGCGCGACGGCGACGACATCGATAACAGCGACAATGACGGTGATGATGTCGTTGTCGTCCAGCCGCCGCAGAACAGGCAGCATCAGCCGCGGCCGCAACCCGTGTCTCAGCCCCAGGCGGCTCCTGCTCCGGCGCCGGTAGCGTCGCAGGCCGAGGTTATCGACGGCACCGGGCCGCAGCCGGAGATCGACGGGATTCCGGCCGAAGTCGCGATGGACGAGGAAGGTGCCGGCGGCCAGCCGCGCGAACGCCAGCCCCGCCGCCGCAGCACCGGCAGCCGTCCGCGTCGCCCGCGTCGCGGCGCTGAGGGCGAAGCCGCTGCCGAGGGCGAGGGCGCTTCCGGCGAGGCACCGGTGCTGGCCGATGCCGCATCGGAATGAGGGTTTCGCTTCTCCTCCGGGGGACGCGTGAGCTTCATGCCATCTGCTCGAATTGCAATGAAAGTCCCCGGCCTCGCGCCGGGGATTTTCGTTTTATCGGCTCTTTAAACTCGCAGAACAGCTACCATATTCTCCTCGACTGCTTCGGCCAAATCAGAGATGGGCCAAGCGCGGCCTGCCTTTTCAGGGGGACGATCTCAATCATCGGTCTGCGCCTCATTAGGGCAGGGCGATCCATGGAGGTAGACTATGAATATCGAGAAATATTCCGAGCGGGTGCGCGGCTTCATCCAGTCGGCGCAGACCTATGCGCTGGCGCAGGGTCACCAGCAATTTTCCCCCGAACATGTGCTGAAAGTCCTGCTGGACGACGATCAGGGCATGGCGGCGTCGCTGATCGAGCGTGCCGGCGGCGATCCCAAGGCTGCCCGCCTTGCCAATGACGCGGCGCTGGCCAAACTGCCGAAAATTTCCGGCGGCAACGGCAATATCTATCTGGCGCAGCCGCTCGCCAAAGTGCTTTCGACCGCCGAAGAGGCGGCGAAGAAGGCCGGCGACAGCTTCGTCACCGTCGAGCGCCTGCTGCAGGCGCTGGCAATTGAATCCTCAGCCTCAACTTTTTCGACGCTGAAGAATTCAGGTGTGACGGCCCAGGGTCTGAACCAGGTCATCAACGATATCCGCAAGGGCCGGACGGCGGATTCCTCCAATGCCGAGCAGGGTTTCGATTCGCTGAAGAAGTTCGCACGCGATCTCACCGCCGAAGCCCGCGAGGGCAAGCTCGACCCGGTGATCGGCCGCGACGACGAAATCCGCCGTACCATCCAGGTGCTTTCGCGCCGCACCAAGAACAATCCAGTGCTGATCGGTGAGCCCGGTGTAGGCAAGACTGCGATCGTCGAGGGCCTGGCATTGCGCATCGTCAACGGCGACGTGCCGGAATCGCTCAAAGACAAGAAGCTGATGGCGCTCGATATGGGCGCGCTGATTGCCGGCGCGAAATATCGCGGCGAATTCGAGGAGCGGCTGAAGGCCGTGCTCAATGAAGTCCAGGCCGAGAACGGTGAGATCATCCTGTTCATCGACGAGATGCACACGCTGGTCGGTGCCGGCAAGGCCGATGGGGCGATGGACGCCTCCAACCTCTTGAAGCCCGCCCTTGCCCGCGGCGAGCTGCATTGCGTCGGCGCAACCACGCTCGACGAATATCGCAAACATGTCGAGAAGGATCCGGCCCTTGCCCGCCGCTTTCAGCCGGTTGTCGTCGACGAGCCGACGGTTGAAGACACGATCTCGATCCTGCGCGGCCTCAAGGAAAAATACGAGCAGCATCACAAGGTGCGCATCGCCGATGCGGCGCTGGTGGCGGCGGCGACGCTTTCCAACCGTTATATTACCGACCGTTTCCTGCCCGACAAGGCTATCGATCTCATGGATGAGGCGGCCGCACGGCTGCGCATGCAGGTGGATTCCAAACCGGAAGAACTCGATGAACTCGATCGCCGCATCATCCAGCTGAAGATCGAGCGTGAGGCGCTGAAGAAGGAAACCGACGTTGCCTCGGCCGACCGGCTGAAGCGGCTGGAGACCGAATTGACCGGCCTCGAAGAGGAGGCCGATGCGCTGACGGCCCGCTGGCAGGCGGAAAAGCAGAAGCTCGGCCTTGCCGCCGATCTCAAGAAGCAACTCGACGATGCCCGAAACGAATTGGCAATCGCCCAGCGCAAGGGTGAATTTCAGCGGGCCGGCGAGCTGACCTATGGTGTCATTCCGGATCTGGAGAAGCAGCTGGTCGACGCCGAAAAGCAGGATGGCGAACGCGGCGCGATGGTGCAGGAGGTCGTGATCCCCGACAACATCGCCCATGTCGTTTCCCGCTGGACCGGCATTCCCGTCGACAGGATGCTGGAAGGCGAACGCGACAAGCTCCTTCGGATGGAAGACGAGCTGGCGAAATCGGTGATCGGCCAGGGTGATGCGGTTCAAGCTGTATCGCGGGCGGTGCGGCGCGCCCGCGCCGGCCTGCAGGATCCGAACCGGCCGATCGGCTCGTTCATTTTCCTCGGACCGACCGGCGTCGGCAAGACGGAGCTCACCAAGGCGCTCGCCCGCTTCCTCTTCGACGATGAAACGGCGATGGTACGTATGGACATGTCGGAATATATGGAGAAACACTCCGTTGCCCGGCTGATCGGTGCGCCTCCCGGCTATGTCGGTTACGACGAGGGCGGAGCGCTGACGGAAGCCGTGCGCCGCAGGCCTTATCAGGTCGTGCTGTTCGACGAGATCGAAAAGGCGCATCCCGACGTCTTCAACATCCTGCTGCAGGTGCTGGATGACGGACGCCTGACGGATGGCCAGGGCCGGACGGTTGATTTTCGCAACACGATGATCATCATGACCTCGAATCTCGGCGCCGAATATCTGACGCAGCTCGCTGACGGCGACGACAGCGATACGGTTCGCGAGCAGGTGATGGAGGTCGTGCGCGGGCATTTCCGGCCGGAATTCCTGAACCGCATCGATGAGATCATTCTCTTCCACCGCCTGAAGCGTGAAGAGATGGGCGCGATCGTCGATATCCAGCTGAAGCGGCTGGTGGCGCTGCTCTCCGAGCGCAAGATCGTCATCGATCTCGATGAGGACGCCCGTCATTGGCTGGCGAACAAGGGTTACGATCCGGTCTACGGCGCCAGGCCGCTGAAGCGGGTGATCCAAAAATTCGTGCAGGATCCGCTGGCTGAGCAGATTCTGTCCGGCCAAGTGCCGGACGGTTCGACGGTGACGGTGACGAACGGCTCGGACCGGCTGCAGTTCAGAACGAAGCAGCCGGTAAGTGAAGCGGCATAAACCGGTTTTCCGGATGCATCAGAAATGGCGGCTTTGGCCGCCATTTTTCGTTGGCGGGTGCGATGACGACGAGGGACATCGGCTCGAGACTACTTGCTTGCCACCTGATCCGATGTCTGGTTGTTCAGCAGTGTATCGATGCGCTTGCGCTCGTCCTCGAATTTCGCCAGCGTCTCGCCCTGCAGTGATTTGCCGCCCGGCAGGCGGATGCGCAACGGATCGACCTTGGTGCCATTGACGATCAGCTCATAATGCAGATGCGGCCCGGTGGACTCGCCCGTCGTGCCGACCCAGCCGATCACTTGACCCTGGCGGATCTTGGCGCCGGGGGTAACGCCCTTGGCGATGGCGCTCTGGTGATTATAGGAGGATTCGTAGCCGTTGGCGTGACGGATTATCGTCTGGTTGCCATAACCGCCGGAATCCCAGCCGGCTTTTTCGACGGTGCCGTTGCCGGCGGCAATGATTGCGGTGCCGCGGGGTGCGGCCCAATCGACGCCGGTGTGCATGCGGGCGAAACCGAGGATCGGGTGACGGCGCATGCCGAAGCCCGATTTGAAGATGCCGTTCGGGACCGGGTTGCGCAGCAGGAACTGGCGGATGCTTTTGCCGTTCTCGTCGAAATAATCGACCGTGCCGTCGTCGGGATCCTGGAAGCGGTAGAAGCGTGTCTGCGTATCGCCGAAACGAGCGTTGACATAGAGCAGTTCGGAATCCTCGGTTGCCTGGCCGGCGCTGTCGGCGACGGAGAAGAAGGCTTCGAGACTGTCGGTCGGCCGCAGCTGTGCCTGGAAATCGACATTGCTGGCAAGCAGCTTGATGATCAGCGCCGTCATATCCTTGGTCATGCCGTAGGACAGGGCAGCGCGATAAATACCGTCATAGACGCGCGGCAGGTTCTGGCCCGGCGGCGGCGCGAAGGAATTGTCATCGAAGGCGGTGGCGATAGCGTCCAGCATCGGCGGCTCGCTGCCGGGCACGTATCTGCCCTTGTCGTCGACGGCGACGGTGACGAGATGGCGCGTGCCGCGATAGACGCTGGCCCGGATGATCTTTGCCTGCTCGCCCTTTTGAATGATGCCGATGCGCAGCACGTCGCCCTTGGCGAGATCAGTGGAACCCAGTTGTTGCGAGATAAAACCGGCAATGCCATCGGCATATTGCTGCGGATAGCCTGAATCCGTCAGCGCCTTGGCGATCGGCGTGTCGGCGCGAACGGGCAGGATGTCGTCGGCGAATTCCTCGGTCTGCGGCGTGATCGATTCCGACGCGGAGACGGTCATATTCTGTTCGAGCACGCGGGCGGACAGGCCGGCGGTCAGATCCACATCGGCGTCCTCGTTGGAGAAACGGCGCGGATCGACGTAATAGAGGGCTGCAAGCTGGGTGTTGCCATCCGTCAACACCGAGCCGTTGGAGCGCACATTCTCTTCGACCTCCTCCAGCGACAGGCCCGACGCCATCTTCATGCTGGTCTTGCCGGTCGGGAAGGAAATGGTCTTCAGGCTGACTTCGGATTCGACATCGGAGCCGTAAATCGCGCCGGTCCGGCTTTGCGGGGCGGGCTGCGGCTCGTCGGCGGAAAAGATCGCCAGCGGATCGAAGTCGGGATAGTCCTCGGTCGCCACATGGTTGGCGGCCAGCGTCATCTTCACATGTGCGAAGGGCTGGCGGCGCACCACTTCCTTTTCGCCGTCGTGGACGACGGTCGAAACTTCCATGATCGCCCGGTCGGACGGTTTTGCGGCGATGGCGGGCGCAATCAGCCTTCCGCCGCGCACCACTGTCGTATCCTCGTGCGCGTCCGCCGCCGCACTGGCATAGGCTTCGGCCGGAATCGCCAGTTGCTGGCGGCCGTCAAGGGCGGCAAAAAGCGCGACGCCCATCAGGACTGAGGATGTAATGCCGGTGAGGAACGTACCCGAGAGCCAGCGGAGAGACACTTCGCGGCGGTCGGGCGCACGCCTGCCGTCGGCCAGAAGCGGAGGCTCGTTGCCCAACGAGCGGATCATCATTTTCTCCGTCATCATGGCAGTCGGGTCCGCGTCCTTACATCAGGCGTCTCTGGAAGCATGTCTCGGCCATCCTGGCTGGGCAAAAGATGTGCATATTTTGGGCATGGAAGTCAAATCGCCCAGGGAAAGGCAGTCTGCCTGCATTTGCCTGTGTGAATCATGTGTCTCTTAAGACCAGCAGATTGTGATGATGTCGGGGCGCAGGGAGGCAAAAGAGCGTTCTTCTCTCGAAAAGTCGAAAGACGCTCGTTTTCTTGGCGGGGGTTGGGCCAGTCGGAATCCGGGAAACGACCGTATTTACGCCTCGGCTGAAAATTGATCTTGAAAAACAATAACATGAAAGAAAAATCAGTTTTTTCGAAAACGGCTGTTGACTGCTTGGGAGGGTTAGTTCTATAAGCCCACTCACTGAACGAGGGCGGCGGCGCTGCTGGCGACGAAGTCTTTCGTTCTCAAGAAACTCAAGCGGATTGGCGGATGCTGGTTTGTTGCTCTGGGCTTAGGTTT
>Ga0123341_1005434_pt1 | contig 11367 bp, 3 predicted proteins | sample Turbeapinknodule_FD_89959 | JGI IMG/M metagenome (GOLD analysis project Ga0123341, IMG submission 89959) | Root nodule microbial communities of legume samples collected from Mexico - Turtle bean Mexico pink nodule | ecosystem: Host-associated > Plants > Roots > Nodule | place: Mexico: Nepantla... | reverse complement strand
TATCAATTTAATTGATTAAAATGTGTAATAATAGATTAAATTTATCATATTTTAAACTATTTTTTTTATTTCTAATGTCAATAATTGATTATTCCATAAGGTTTTCATCCTAGAAATAAGTTTTATCTCTAGGATAATAGATTACATGGGAGCTTAATCAATCTTCAATAGTGAATTGTTTTCTGAAATTCACGTTTGCTCTAGGATAACTGATTATTAATACTTTGACTTGAAATTTTTCATATTTTCTTTTTAACACATGTTATATATCATAATTTTGTTGGTTTATCTTTTTTATAATGTCCCAAAGGGGAGATGTATGCATGTTGTATGTTGACTATAGTATATATGCACTTAATTTTACAAATAAATTAAAATTTTCTTTGGACTCCTAGTCTTGGTTCTTCGCTTGTTTTTTTCCTTAAACCTTAAGCAAAGGGCATGGACTAAGGGGGGAGTTCACATAGTAAGGGGAAATTCCTTGTTATGTCTTTGTACTTGTGTGATGTAAAGACTCAAAAGAAAGTTGTTTGACATCATATCTAGCATACAAGTCTAGAACATGCATTAGATGTGGGTCTTCATAAAAAATGGGGAGATTATTGATCTTGAAGAAATCCTCAAACCTCAAGTGAAAATATTTTGATGATGATGATGATTAAAGATGGAGATATTGATGTTTTAAAGTGTTTTCCTTTCATTATAATGGTTGTTTGAGTCCTTCACACAAGGTATTCACAAGGTTAATCAACACACAACATAATTACATGTGTTAAAATGAGTTTTAAAAGAGAACGATTATTTTAAAAGGTTCTATGAACATAATAATTTTTTTTTTTATAATCGATTAAGTTGTTCCCAATTTCTGAACAAGATAATTTATTATCTCATGTTTAATCAATTAAAGCAGAAAGTCGGAAACCTTGTTTCAACCTTTTAATCTATTAACACGTGTTTTAATCAATTAAACTAGAAAATGTTGTAAATAAATTTTAAAAAGAAAATTTGATTTACAACTTATATAATCACATAGAAACGTTATTATCAATTTTTAATTAGTGTTTTTAGGTCTCTATAAATAAAGTACGTGACCCAATATTTTCATATAACACATTTACCGTCAAAAGCATTCTATACTAAGTTTTTCTAAGCATTTTCTCACACTCATTTGTGTTCTCAAGATTTTCTAGTCAAGGTTGTGTTTTGTTGAACCTTATGTATTGCTGTCATGAAATTTTGGTAACATTTTTCTTTGTTGCTATAATTGGACTGTTCAAGTGTTTGGTTCTTGGTAATCAAGAGTTAATGAAACATAAATCTTTTTGTGTTGAAAAGAGTTAATAGGATTGATATCCTCTTGGTATTAAGATTTTTATTATCCTTTAGAAAGTGTTAAAGAGTTGATTGTATTATAATAACTTTTGAAGTTAGTGTAACCAACAATTCAATAGTTGAATTGTTGAGAGTGAATATAGGATCTTGTTTATATAAATTAATATACTATTTTTTTTCAATTTTTCTTTGTTTATCTTCTTTTAGTAGTCTTGAAATTCAATCTTTCAATATAATCGCATTCAATTTTCATTCTTAAAAGAATTTTGAAAAAAACTTCAATAAAATAAATATTTTCTAAAAAAATAAAAATCAATTCATACTTTCTTAATTTAAACAAGACATTAGTTTTTATAACAATTTCAACTCAAACCAAGAAGAAAAGAAAGAATAATGATATTTAATGTAAGTTCGTCAATCATGGTCATGACCATGATTACATGATTCGTCTAGGAAATTTTTAAGAAAATACTTTTCACAATGAAAAACACTCACTCAAAATAATTTTTTGATTTTTCAGTATTGTTAAACTTTGAATTAATTTGTCTATTAAAAAGACTAAAAATCATACATGTGCAAGTTTAACAATTTTATCCAATTAAAAATTGTTTTAATAATTTGAAACAAAAAATTATGGACTTGACAAAATTTAGCTTGTTAAAATGAAACTTTAACCACTTAAAAATATTCTTTTAGTGATTTTAATGTTCTAATTGATTAAAAGAACGTGAACTTCATTCTTAAAAAAATACTAAATTGATTTTAATAAACTAAAAGAACTATTTAATCAATTAAAATGTTATAACTTATAGAGACAATCAAGAATATTTAAATTGATTAAACGCATATTTAATAAACTAAAATTAACTTACATTCTAAACAGTTTAAAGACATATTAATACAAAGAAATCAAGATCAACATGAAAACTTACAACAATAAAAAAAAATATCAAAAATACAACTCAAATACTAAATTAACTACAACAATAAATCTTCAATGCATTCATCATCAAATCCAAGTACTTGAGAGCATCATATCAACTTAATCATTAAATCCCCTCTATTTAATGATAACAATCACTTCAACACATTTAATTGATCTTCTATATAAGTTGTAATTAGTAAAGAAAAAAAAAACTAAAAATCTCTCCATTATCAAATGTAAGAAAAGAATAAGGTAAGAGAACATAAAACTTGAAAAGAAAAATTACTAAATAATGTTAAACATAACTAGTAAAACTCTATATAGTGCAAGATATGTTATAAAATCCAACTAAAGGTGTAAACCATCAAACATTAATCAAATATACACAAAAGAAACTTTATTTTCACGTAATAGCTTCAAATCACCTTCACTATTTAAGTTTTTGAATTCTTACCGGTTTGAATCGATAATTATTAATATTTAATTTTATATTAGGTTATTTTATTCTTAAAGTGAAATCTAAACTTCTTTCATCCATAAACAAATATTGAAGTCTTACAAATAGTACTTTAATTATTTCTATGTAATTAATCTATATCTCACAACATTATACATAAATCAAAAGCATTTTTTTATTTGTCACCGGGGTAACATTCCAATTCTAATTATTTTTCCTATTTGAATTTAACAAATTGTTATAATTGTTATTTTTATTTGATTATATTGATATTTAAATTTTAATAGTCTATCTATTATTTGTAGCTAATATAACTATTTAAGTTTTTGAAATCTCACCGGTTTGAATCGATAATTATTAATATTTAATTTTATATTAGGTTAATTTATTCTTAAAGTGAAATCTAAACTTCTTTCTTCCATTAAAATATTTTATAACTTTTCACTTGTACCATAAACATGTAAATAAAAATAACAAAAAATGTTTATTCATGTTATAGAGAAAAATATTCTTAGTACCGATACAAGTTTGTTTTTGTTTATAACCTATGTAGTAAAAACATGGACACGAATACGAAAATATGTAAAATCTTTAAAATGTAGGACACGAGGACACAAATTTATATACTATATAATTATGAATTATATAAATTGACAATAAAGATTTATGTGCACAAGTTACAGATTATTTTTTGGAACATAAAAATGTTTTTCATGACTGGTTCACAAGGATTTGTTTATTATATTTTTATAATCATAATAACAATTTATATAATAAAGTTTGAATTTTTAGAAAATTATGTTAGAACTGTACAAAAATTGTCACAAATCTAACCAATACTTTTTGAATTTGACACTTCACGGATACATGTTCTACAAGTGTCATACAAGTATCGATATCTGATAAATATTTGATAAGTATCGGATACTGACACGTCATTTAAGAGGAGTTTGTGAGTTTCATGGTTTATAACATCTAAGGTGAGGATCGTTTTGTGCTTCTCAAAATTTTCAATAAAATGTAAAAATAAAATAGAAAATGCAGAAAGTTAAATAAAATAAAAAACCTACGAACGAAGTGCGCCTTCAACCACTTGAGGCTAGATTCGCTTCTTGTTCTACGAAGTTTCCAGAAGACAAGTTTTAGCATGAAAAATTTCTTTATCTTCATTTAGTTTCTCTTTCAATCATCATTCTTTTTGCGATAGCCTATGGCTGACAATCACATCTCCACCGATTCTCCTCTCTCTCGTCGCATAGTTCGTGCCTTCCTCAGCTTCCTAAATTCTGGTATTATTCTTCTCATAATCACTTTCCAATTTAATTGCCACTGCAAGATTTTATCTTCATTGCCTATGTATGCATATCGAGCAATTTTATTAACCGGGTCGTTTTTTGTTGTTGTGATTAATTAGGTTCGAGTTGCCAATTGTCATTTTAATCGTATTAAGTTTAATAGGGTAGAGAGAATTTGTTCGTTTATGTTGTCAGTTTTGTTTTTTGATTTTTTTTATTGCGATCAATGCATGCTTTCTGATTTGGTTCGTGTGGAATAGTTGAACTGGGACGTGGGGTTGATGCTGAGGGGATTGAGGTTGCTAGAGAGTGTTTGACAGAGGCTTTCAAGCTTAATTCGTCTTCTGTGGCTGGGGATGACGTGAAATCTGATTCTTTGATTGATATGTTCAAGTCTCTTGAAGCTAACAAGAAAAGTGAAACTAGGAAGTCAGATACTCGACGGAATTCTGCGAATGCTTCTAGTTCATTCTCTTCTGAGGCGTCAAAATCTACGGTTAATTGACTTCACACTTACCCTCTTATGCCGCATTAGGCCAGTTCGTTAACTTTTTTGGTTGTTATATTTTACCGTCTTTTGGTGGGGCCTTACTTTTTTATGGATTGAGTTAATTTTTTCCCTCGTCTGTTCAGCTGATTGGAATCTGCTTGTCTTTTTTCATGTTTCACACTTTTCTTGAATTGTTCTTGTTTAACTAGTGCATGGTGAGCATGCGATATTTCATTTACTCAACCGTTCAAATCGACATAGTTTAACATCTTGTTTTACTCGTGTACATTGAAATTATTGGGATTTACGTCGAGAAGGAAGAATAGAGAACAATCTTTGAATAATGGAAATATAATTTCAAGATTCACACTGGCTAACGAGTTGAAGCCTTCAAGAAAATCTATCATAAAGAGCTCAAGTTTTACTGAACAAAACCAGAAATCTGTCACTTAAAATAAAATTTAAATTCCTACCAGTAACCTAGCGACCTGTAAAAGGCCAGGGAAATATGTCTTCTCTGGCAGTCTCCTGCAGTTGGCATCAAAATGCTCAAACCTCATGCATCAAAGTTAACTCATCTGCCAGTAGGCTCAATGCCTTAAATTTTTTGTAAGTTACAAAATGGGTATGAAGTGCCACTATCCTTTTTCTCATTGTTTATTACTTGAGTGCAAATGACTACTTACCATAGTAGAAGCAAATAACAGCATTTTCTCTTCCACAAAGTTGGTACAGATAGCTGAAAATAATAGAAAAGGACATATATTTATTATTTCAGCATTAAGGTGGTAAGACCTCTTTGAAATCAAATAGTTAGATCATACTCCTGGTCTCCATTTTAACAGTGAAAAGATGTTGGGAGGAGGTGATGGAGCATTTGGGAACAATAATTGAAAAAAAAACAGTAAAAACCCAAGTGCAACTACAACGACTTATATTGGTTGGCTTTTGAACTTTTGGTTTTGTGTGTTGGGTCAGTGTTTTTCTCCAATTATGTTGAACTTGTGGTAGTGGTGATGAAAGCAAACGAGCTTGCTGGCAAGGAGAGGAAGTGCTTGCACTCCTGTTGAGCCTTTATGTTTGACTTGACCCTGTTTGGTGGGGCATCCATGAGTGTCATGTTTATGTGATGACATACCGCATAAGCCAATCTATTTTATTAAAATAATATTCCTCACTTATCCCTTCAACTGACATGAGGAACCATGTTTATTTCCAGGGACTTCTTTTTTAATTTCTTTAGTTCCAAGGACTAAGGTGACTGCATGTGACTAGTTTTTGGACTAACTAGGGGGTTTACTCCTTTATTTATTCTTACCTTAGACTATAAATTCTACTTTAATGAATAAACATATGATGAAATATAATGAGATATAAAATCATTCATGCATCTTCACTTGGCAGCATAAGTTTTTGGGATAGTTCGTTCATGACATGAGATATAGCCTCTATGACCTATTGTCATGACTTGTGCCTTCAATCCTTGTTGTACCTGTTCTTCTAATGAAAGGTAAATTTTAGCTTAAGATAGAATGAGCCTGTGCATGGTTCACACTTCAAGCTCAAGAATCTCTTGCTTGTGGGTGTGTTATTTAAAACCATTCATGTGACATTCCTAATAGCTTGAACTTTTGGTATGGATGATCCGTGAGTGTAGTATATATAGTTGGTTCATGGTTACGCTGCTGAGGAAATTAGAAGATTAATTGTAACCTTTTTTACTTAAGGAGTAATATTGGTTTTGCTAATAATAGTTAATAAACAATATTTATGTCCCATTGATGCCTAATTATTTCATGATGTATCTCTCTACTTTCACTGTTCTTGTAGCATATCAAACAATCACATTAAAATTGTGTATTGCTGAAGTTTTGATTCAGTTCTGATTTATTTCGTTATATGTAACTTGACCAGGTTGAAGATTCAACACAGGGCCATCGTGCTTTTGGTAGGATAATAGGTTCCCTTCATTTTATTTGAATTTTGAGTTATTGTATACTTTTAAACATTCATTTAGAGAATATTTTTATATTATTTATTGTCTCAAGGCTATCAATGACAAGACATATCTAGGTTTATAGTTTTGAAATTTTAACATTTAAAATCCTTATTTGTTATACCTTGAGAATGCTCTTGGATGTAGACCCCTTCATCAAACATTGCTATGTATATTAATATCTAAATTATTTTAGTTTTCTTTTACATGACAAGGACTAACACAATTCTTCCTTGAATAGTCATTTTTATGGAAGAAAAGATTGCAGATTGCTAATATTTTCTAATGACAATTTCTTAATGTGTTTGACATATCCATATGATTTTTCTGATTGTGAATGGGTAGAAAGGCAGGGAATAAAATTTTCATTGATAATCTAGATATTAAACAGCTACAAGGTGTTGCTTTTTGTTAATTATTATACAAAAAATTTATTGTTAATTTAGATTCTAGATGAGTCTGTTTAGGTTTTTTATGGTTTTCTTTAATGTGCTTCTTCATCATAGGGTAAGAAATAGACGATAGGAAAAATTAAATGAAATGTAAAAGCACGCTATGTTTTGAAAAAATCTGAAAATCATATAGAACTTCCTTCTTCTCTATTTCTGGGAGTAATGAATGCTATTTTTCTAATTTTTTAACATTTATTATTAAGGTCAGGTGCACTTTTACAAAAAAAAAAAAAATTAGGATAAAGGGAAAAAATTGAAGCAATAGAAAAGATGCTTCTGCATGGTTAGAAAGATGAGATATCCTCTAAAGGTTGATAATAACTACCAAAGGTGATTGATAATAACAACCCCAAGAGAATAATTTCTAAATTTATTTTGGAGTGCACTGGTTTCTTAAAATGTTTTAAGTGAAAAGTTACATTGATATTCTTAATATTTGAGCGCAGCATCTAAAGATGAACTGTGCGGACAATTCTTTGCTGCTCTGGAGAAAAATCACTATTTCAGGAGAAATACTGATGGGAGTGATGACCAAGTGCAACTGGAGAAAGCATGTTCTTTATTTGACGAGGCTTATAAGGTATGACATATTATATCATGCATGAACATATGTTGCTCTTACTGCTGTTATTATTTTATTAAATTTGGTTTATTTCTATCCTGATATACACAATTGATTCCCACTTACTGGAAAAGAAATGCAAAAATAAATTAATACTATACTACTGATTTGTAATCAGAGCCCAACATGATGCATTTTCTAACCTAACACTTGTTTGGTCAAGATTCCAACGTGTGGTTGATTTCTAGTTTTAAATGAAAGTTCTATGCATGAACCTTAGGTTCTATAACCATTCTGCTTGCGTTATATAACTCATAAAAATGTTGCAAGTTGGAATTCTGTGCACTCACAATTTGTCATGTCCTGAGCAACTTGAGGAAGCAGGTTGGAACTCCAGATTTTAGTTAGAGTTTTGGTGTTATTGGACTTTCCCTACTTCAAATTGTGAAAATCTAATAAATTTTATTCTGTACCACTTTATGAAATTTATTGTAGGATGGAAAATGGTGGTAGAACTTGTTAGAGGGATAAGGAAGACAAGAACCTATATGAGAACATTTTAACACAAAGAAAGAACATAGAGAAAACAAATTCTCATTGATTTGTAGAATTAATGCATGTTTGTTCGGCTTATTTTTTGCCTGGTTTCTAGAAAGAGCTATTTGAAAAATAAGCAATTAATTTTGAGAAACAGTTGCTAGTGTGTTTAGATAATCCCTGGACAGGATAGTTTTACCGATCTGGTTTGATTCAGTGCGGGTGCAGCTGTCTTTGTGTTCGAATTCAATAAATTAGGCTAGCAGTACAATGCAGTGCAATATACATTCCAGTTGGTTCGGAGATGTAATCATGCTCAAGTTGTTATAATCATTCCTACTCTTGATAAGATATCAACTATCTATTGTTGAGTCGTAACATGTCCATGGGATACAATTCCTCCCTCCCGCCTGAATAAAATGACAATCAGCTTCTGTTGGGTTTGAGGTAACAGCGAGGGCAGCTTGAATGTCCAGCAGAGCTTCATAGGTAGAAGGTGGCCCTTGAAGCTGATTTCATCAGTGCAACCCAATACACGTTTTACTTTGCATTTGATCTTACTGCTACATTTAATTTCTTGCTTTTCTAACAAATTAAATTTCCTTCTGGGAACACATGGTAACTGCTAGGGTTGTTTCTAATCTTTAGGAAAACTAGTCAAATTTGCAATAGGTGAACCTTGTAATTTGTTTCTCCTTTTCTCTTAAAATTAATTTGACAACCTAGGGCCCTTGCCGAATACCTTGAGATGTACAATATTATATCCTAATGATGACTTTGATCAGATAAAATGAATTGACTAACTATACTTTATAGGAAAGAGATGTCTCTCGTTGTGTCATAGTATGATAATTAAGTTTAGCAACGTGGCAGTTCAGATAGTAACTTCCATTATGTGCAATGAGTTTCACATTTAGAACCATTGAAGTGTCACAAGGTCTAGTTCTTATTGAGATAGAAGGAATTGTTTCTCTTGTATTGCACAATTTGTACAATTATTTACACAAAATTTATATCCCAGAAGTCTACTATATAAGAAAACTAAACAATATGACTGAGCTATCTGATACGCACTGGGTACTCGAGGCACCCACCCTTAAATGCAAATGCTAATTTAAAGAAGAAGAACCAAAGTCTTAAATACTCTACCAAGCATCCATACTACTTGTTGTGGAACTTAGACACCCCATAATACCAAATCCCTAGGGCTGCACCACCGATGAAAGTCAACGTCTTAGTGGCTCACACTCTGTATCGTTTCACTGAATTTCTTTTGTTATAATTATATAAATAAGGATGTAATCCTATATAATAAAAAATATTTAAATCATATATTATTAGGAGTATTTTTACTTATTCCCACATCATATCTTTGTTATTAGAGGATATCAAATATCCTCTATTTATTGTATTGATTCCTTTTTTCTCAATATAAATAAAACACCTGTGCTGACTCAGAAACATGCGATTTCAGTTCAATATTTCTCTCTTTCTCAAATTTTAACTTCCTTATTGGTTAGAACCCTCTACTAGTCAGAAGAGTCTTTCTTTGTTGTAGGTATCCCTTTTCAAGACACTGACAATCTGTTTGGTTACCAATTGGAAAGCACTCAAACACTTAGGAAACTCACCTTTAAAAGCTAGTTGTTAAGGGGAGAAAACCAAACACTTAAATTCACCATCAACCATTCCATACTACTCGGTTTCAGACTTAGACACTCTATAAAACTCAAGTTCCTATTATAAGATAAAATTAAAGTAAAATAGGGAAACTGGAAAACAGGGGATATTAAATTAGGGGAAATGCGGTTATAGAATCAAAATAACATCAAGGTTCTCAACATATCTTAACAATTCCTACTTGCCCACCTTAAAAGAGGAGATCAAGAATATGTGCCAACTTAGCTTAGAGATCTTAGTGCAGCTCAATATTTTAAGTCGACGCATAACCTTTAGCAACTTGCTTACTCTTGTCAATAGCAATCATTACCCACGCTTTTTTTAAAAATTTAATGTTTAACGATGAGAAAAGTAAGATCCCCTGTTTGGTTATGTTCAAAAGCTATCTTTTCCTCTTCCATTGCATTCCATTAAGTATCAGGCCCTTGGGGATTGTTTTTGGAATTGAGACAGCAGTAAAGAAGCAAAAACGGATTTGGTGGAAGGAGAAAGTTGCTCATATTGTATAAAAGGTGCAAGAAGATGTTGAGGGACACAAATGTACGTTATGGGAATTGGAAGATCTAAAATTGCATCTTGAGATGCAAGGATGATGGAAGAAGGGGTGGGTTAGCAGGAGAACCAGGTTCTTCCATTAATGCTTTGTTGAGGCGGGTAACAAGAGCTTGAGGATGATAAATATACAGTTGCTATCTCGAGTTAGTTAATAAAATGCAAATTATTATTTCTGCTACTATTCGTGTTATATTATGTAATTTGTTTTTAATATCTTGCTTTTTGCCTGTTTAATTCTACAACAGCAGTCAAGTCTTATACCACTTGATGGGGTTGGCTATGCAGATTAATCAATGCCATTGGACTGATAGGTTTCTATCAAAAGACAAATTTTAGTAAAACTGTGTTTAATTCTGATGAAATCTGCTTCTATGTAGGAGATGGTAAGATCCGGTTGTCAGCGGTTTTGTTTGGAGAGTTTGGCTGAATCACTAAAAACATTAGGTATGATAAGTGACTTTAACTTTAAGAGGTTTGATGTTTTCCGTGGATGAATCAAAATTCTCTCTCTTGAACAACTCAGCTGTGACTTAGGTGATGTGTAGTATGTCTATGACAAGAAAACCTGAATCAGTGGGTATCTATATATGTGTGTGTGTGTGAATAGATAGAGACATGGGGAGAGGGGAAGGATCAAGATGCTCTAAAAGTATTTCTAAGATAACTAGGTCTCATCCTTACCTTTTAATTTAATAGTTTTAATATGTAACTCAACCGTTATAGAGTGACGGTAAGGAGAAACTTAATCCTTCTTCTCTCACACGCATTTGTATTAGAGTTGAACTTTTATTTTTATACTTCTATTTTTTATAATTTTTAAAAATATAAATTAATTATTTAATTTCAATAATAATTAAAGAACAAGCTAAAAATCATACATTTAACTCAACATAATTAATTCTTAAAAAAATTATTTATTTATTTGTTAATTTTTGTGTATTGTTTGAATTATAATATAAGTGTTAACTTTATTACTTATTTAAAAATGTATAACTAAATTAAAATTGAAAAAATGATATGGTGGGTTTCCCAAACATGCCTAGATACCACCTTCATTACTAAGAATTTAATTATCCAATGTTTTTC
>Ga0123341_1005433_pt1 | contig 11367 bp, 5 predicted proteins | sample Turbeapinknodule_FD_89959 | JGI IMG/M metagenome (GOLD analysis project Ga0123341, IMG submission 89959) | Root nodule microbial communities of legume samples collected from Mexico - Turtle bean Mexico pink nodule | ecosystem: Host-associated > Plants > Roots > Nodule | place: Mexico: Nepantla... | reverse complement strand
TTCAAAATTTTAATTAACTCAAATCTAAAAAAAAGTCATATTTCATTATTCAAATATTCTTAAAGACAAAGGGTAAATTTGTGAACTTTCATTTTAAACCTTTTAAAAAAATTAAAAGTTGTTTCACAACCGTCATATCACTCATGGACTTCAATGAACGTTCCTCACACATACCCCCTTTAATATACCATAATCCAAACAAACTCACTCTCTTCACACTTTCCTTTCAAATCCTCACACTTCCACTCCCCAATCCAAACACAACATTAGGGTCTCCTTGATATACTAAATATTTTGAGAAAGTATCAAAAAAAGATTGAGAAGACAAATTTAGTTGAGAGGATGAATTGTGAATATGAAAACTCATCCTTGTACTAGTACTTAGTCTAATCTCCTATTAATAAGGAATATAACTTATCTAAAGTCTATTATAAGGCCTATTAATTATTACTAGAGACATTCAATAAAAATATTCAAAATCTTAGCCAAGAATAAAGGGATACCTACTAGTGGTACTTGAAATCATTTGATGAAGATATAAACTTTAAAGGTTAGATAATATTAGTTAAGATTTAGAAGATAACAGAAAAGTAACCAGAGCTTATAAATACATCTCTCATTATCAATAAGGAGACTCAACTTGAATGCTCTAATTTAAGACCATTTAAACTTTGAACCAGAACATTGACGCCCATTGTGGAACCTGAAGAAACATTTCCCAACACCTTTTTTATATTGAAGAACTTAGTGTAACACAGTTTCAGTAGATATGATGAAGTTTATTTCTTTCTTTTAGGATGGTAGTACAAGATCAAAGTTTATAGTATTTCTATATTTCAGATCTCAAGAAAAAGAAAACTATAAAACCTACAAGACGGAAGAACAATGAAGATCACCATTTCAATCCTCAATCATTCAAACTGAAAGAACCTCTTCCTTTACTTTTTCTTTGACACTTTTATGGGAAAATTCACTTGGGAAAGGGTTAGAATTTTTTTTTTAAAAATCCTAAACCCTTTTCTAATTCCTGCTCCGATGATTTTGCTCCGAAGAGTCTCCACGTACTGAACACTACCACCATTACAAACATTAAAAAGAAAAAGAAGTAGAAAAAGAAGAGGCAGAGAGAAAATGCCTCCACAATTGATCAAATTCCACTTGAAAACATGTTTTTTTGTGTGTTTTGGAACAAAAAGAAGGTAAAACCAAGGAAGAGGACACTAACGAAAGTGTTTTACTTCTTGCAATCTTAGTTTTGACATCATCATTTTCATCAAGAATGTTGATCTTGCAACATAAGGTTATCAAATACTCACTAAGATCAGTCGCACCAAAATTGACTTGTTGAATTTTAGCCACACTCTCAACTTGGTTAGTTGAATTTTTCTTATTAGTGATGCCCCCAGGTGGACTGGTTGAATTTTAATGATTAGCAGCACCTTTGGCTCATCTGGTTGGATTTTTTTGATCTGTCACGCCCCTAGGTCAACAAATTGTATTTTTGCTGATCAGTCGCATCCCCAGATCGACTAGCTGAATTTTGATGATCAATCATGTCCCCTGATCGAATGGTAGAATTTTTGTTGATCATTTGCATCCTCAAATGGACTGGTTGAATTTAGCTGATCAACCGCAACCCCAACTCGTTAGGTTGAATTTTGTTGATCAGCTGCGTCCCACATCGACTAGTTGAATTTCGATGATCAACTACATCCTGAGATTGATTGGTTAAATTTTTCTAATCAATCGTGCTCTTGGGGAAATTTTATGGTGATCAACTACGCCCCTCTCTCAGTTGGTTGAATTTTGCTGATTAGGTGCACCCCCAAATTTACTATTTAAATTTTCTTGATTAGACATGCCCTAGTTCAGCTGGTTAAATTCTTTTGATTAGCTGAACCCCATATTTATTGATTGAATTTTTGCTGATCAGTCGCACCTTAGTTCGACTGGATGAATTTTGATGATCAGTTGCACTCCAAATTAAATGGTTGAAATTTTTATGATTAATCACACCTTTAGTGGATTGTTTGATGTTTTGTTGATCAACCACACCTAGATTGTCCATTTAAAGTTTGACGATCAATCGCGGTCCTAGTTCGACTGATTAAATTTTGTTGATTAACTCCGACTTAGATCGATTGGTTGAATTTTTGTTGACCAGTCACGCCCCAATTCAGCTGGTTGAATTTTCCTGATCAACCACACCCCAAATCGACTAGTTGAATTTTTTGTTGATTAGCCACAACCACGACTCTGGTGGTTGATCTTGCTTATTAGTCGCATTGTTAAATCAACTAGTTGATTTTTTTCCTGGTCAATCGCGCCCTTAGCTCGACTAGTTGAATCTTTGCTGCTCAATCGCGCCTCTAGATCAGTTAGTTAAATTTTGTTGATCCGTTGTGTCCCAAGATTGATAAATTAAATTTTTGTTGGTCAGTCACACCACCAGATCAAATGGTTGGATTTTAGTAGATCAGACTCACCCTTAGGTCCATTGGTTGATTTTTTGTTGATCAGTCACCCCTAACTCAACTAGTTGGATTTTTCTAATTAATCGCGCCTCGAGGTTGACTGTTGAATTTTTGTTGATCAGTCGTTCCCTAGCTCGATGGATTGTATTTTTCTAATTAGTTGCATCACTAGTTTAATACTACTGATCAGTCTCACCCTTCGGCTAGCTGGTTGAATATTGCTGATCAACCTCACCCCAGATCTTATTTCCAAATTTGTATGTTTAAAAGGTAAAGTCTTTCTTCTTTCATAAATTTGTGTTGATAAATTGTTTTAGCTTAATTATTCTATGATGAAATATACTTTCTTAATTTTATGATTAAATATTAAGGAGACATATAACTTAAGTAAGAGCAAATGATAAGGGAAAATGAGCTTTTCCAAAAAAAATAAAATTTGGTTATTTTAGAATATGTTTTTTTTTTATATATAAAAGGCTTTGAAATGTACTTCAAGTTTCAAAAGCTCAAGCCTTGTATACCATGATTATTTCTCATTTTTTATAATTAGCATGCATGTAATCTTTTGCAACCTAAAAACTATTGGATCAAACTTGTAGAGCTTGTGATGTAACTCCAAAATACATAAAGATGACTAAGGATGCTAAACTTGAAGGGTCATCTCAACAAGTAAATAAAGACTTCATCAATAGAAGAAATGGACAAGGCCCAAAACATTTAAAGTTCTTCTTATTAGTCTTCTTAAAAGATGAAGCCCAAGCTCAATTAATATCTCTTTGTAATATCTTTAGAATAGTTTTTAAATAGAACATAAAAAGGAAGTATGAATAGGAGTATAGGACTTATGAAGAGTAGTACCAAAAGTCACTTTTTCATCGAGCATGTGACTTGTTGGACGACCTTTTCATTTGCCTTTCCATGCCTTTTATGCCTTTTCATGTGACCGGCCTCTGCACTATAAAGAGGTGCTTGGCATTTTTCTAAAAAGGACAATTGATATTAAAATTGAAAGTAGAGTTACTCTCCTCAAAATTAAGTGGGTTCTTTGTGAGACTTGTTCTCCTTTTTCTAGTCTTATCTTTTGGGTTTTGGGAGCTCTCAAGTGGCGACATTCTTCACTCATCTTGAAGCCATTCATCCTTCAAGTGGTGTGACCATTCCCATGTCTACAACCACATAAGTTTCTCCTTCATCTTTTTCTTCCATTTCCATGTCATATCAAAAATCTAAAACATGTTTTTGTTGTGGTTCTTAATTCCTATTCAGTAGAACTTGTTTGTTTCTTGTTTTGATCGGTTGGAATTGTTTGCTTGCTATTCTAATCAGTTCATGTGCTTCCAACTGAAGTTTCAATCGGTTCATGGGTTTCCATTTGGTTTAAAGTAGTTTGTTTCATAGTTCTATTCGATTCATCTTCTTTAATGGGTTTCAATTTGGTTATGGGTTCTTGATTTGTGTTCTTGAATAGTTAGTGAATCTTGATCCTAATTCTTGAAAGTGTTTATTCATGGTCATCTCCTAGTCAACTCACATCATGTGGTATCATGATCCATGGGTTTGTTCTTGTTTTGAGTTGATTTGACACTTTTAACTCAAGTACTTTTACATTCTTTTTCTTTAAATTCAAGTTTCTTTAATTTCTTGTCAATACATTCTTGTTTTTAATTTTCCAGAACCTTTAATTCTTGTGCAGATTTTTTTTCCTTGTTATATTCATTGCATTTTTTGTTTTGAATATGTTTCTTGTTGTGCCTTTTCATTGATCTTGCTTTTACTTTGTGTCATATGTTCTTTAGTGTTCTTATTTTGATTCTTCCTGCTTACTTTTAATTGTGACTCTTCCAATTCTATTAGAACTTTGTTTTAGTAAAAGTTGATGTTAAGTTCCAAACATATGATTGCAAGTGTTCAATTGTCTTGAATCCTCCAAAAATTTTGTTGTGAAATTAATTGTTCTTGAAACTTTGCTTGATGCAATTAGGATAAAAAAAATGCAAGGGTTTTGTATTATAATACCCAAAACAGTACCTAATTAACGTTAAAACAATGGTTATTTGTTTCCAAAATAGTGAACAATTATTTTTAAAGGCATCTTGCTTATTAATTGGTTTAGAAATTCATTTTTCACACTTTTGGATTCAACTTGATTGACAAATTGTTTTTTACTTTTGTGGAATTTTGTATCCTTTTGCTTGAACAATTTTCTAGTTCAAAAGTGTCATAGTTAAAGGTTTAGTAAGGTTCTTTGAGTCTTCTTCTGTGTTTTTCTTGATTGTCTTCTATTTCTAAGTTTTGTCACATCTCTTTTGTCATTTTGGTTTAACCTTTCTTGTTTTACACTTTTCTTGTTTGTCTTTTCTTCTTCCTTAAAGTTTTGTGGTGATTTGGCTTTGAGCAAGTGTGGTTTGCTTTGGCATCTTTCACTTGAGATTTACCCAATCCACAAGGAGACTTTGATTAAGGAAAGTAAAATTTTCTTGGAGTTGTTTTGTCTTTTCTTCTTTGGCTGTGAGCAATTTTTGCCATATAGCTTGTTTTCTTCTAATTGTTTGTTGATTGTTCTTTGTTTTTATTTGATAATATCTTTCTAGTGGTGAATCATCTAAACAACATTCTCCTAAAAAGCTTTCCTAATTGGAGATTGAAGGAAGCTAAAAAGACAATTGCACAAAAAGATGAAGAAATGAGACAATTGGAGGAAAGACTCCAAAGATTGGAAATGCGCCATGAAAGGTCTCTAAGACAAAGAAGACATCATCATAGATATGATTCAAGAAGTTCTCAAAATTATGGTGAATTTGATGAAGAAACCGAATGAGGAGGCACCACAATTATGAAGATAGGCGCCAAAATGCGGCAAAGCCTTATTTCCATATGTAAAATTACCTAGTTTTAGTGGAAATGGTAATCCTAATGTGTATTTAGGTTGGGAGGCTAGAGTAGAACAAAATTTTAATGTACATGAGGTCCAAAATGATCAAAAAGTTAGATTAGCTTCCTTAGAATTTATGGACTATGCCATGCAATGGTGGCACAAAACTCTCATGGACAATGGTTTAAACAAGCGACAACCTGTGGTCTCTTGGGAGAATTTAAAACAATGCATGCGTGCTAGATTTATGCCTCCACATTATAGGAAAGACCTTTTGTTGAAACTCCAAAGGTTTCATCAAGGCACGTTTAATGTGGATGCTTATTTTAAAGAGCTTGAAACGATGCTTATTAAGATTGACACGCATGAAAGTGAAGAGTCAAAGATGGCTAGATTTGTAAGTGGATTAAAGAGAATATCTAAGATGTGGTAGAATTACATGAATATTCTTCTTTAGAAAATTTGGTTCACCTTGCCATCAAGGTAGAATCCTAACTTTCAAAGAAAGCTTCTTTTCAAAAACCTCACGATGATGGCTTTTACCACTCTTCTTGGAAAAACAAAAACTAATCTTCTTCAACTTTTGCTTCAAATTTTAAAGAATCCACTTACAAAGCTAGAGAGTCTAAGCCTTCACCTTCCACTCCTATATCACCTACCAAGACCTCAAGTAAAAAATGTTTTAAATGTTTAGGTTTTGTTCATATAGCCGCAAATTGTCCAACAAAGAGAACCATGATGGTTAAGGGGGATCAAGTAGTTAGTGAACATAGTGATAACTCATCTATATCTAACTCCCCTTCCCCTTCAAAAACCCTTAGTGAATATGAAGGTGACATACGTTGTGAAGGTGACTTATTGATGATAAGACGAATGTTGGGAACAATTCCAAAACCTTTCGATGATACCCAAAGAGAAAATATTTTCCACACCCGATGTCTTATCACCAACAAGTTATGTTCCTTGATTATTGATGGGGGTAGTTGTACTAATGTGGCTAGTACAAGAGTTGTGGAGAAGTTAGCCTTACCCACTATCTCTCATACCAAACCCTATAAATTACAACGACTTAGTGCCGAAGGTGAAATCATGGTGAACAAACAAGTCCTCATAATCTTTTCAATAGGAAATTATAAAGATGAGGTTTTATGTGATGTTGTGCCCATGGAAGCAACTCATGTTCTTTTAGGAAGGCCTTGGCAATATGATAGACATGTTTTACATAGTGGCCTATCCAATATAATGTCTTTTTCCTTCCAAGGGCGTAAGGTTACCTTAAAACCCCTCTCTCCCCAAGTGGTTCATAAGGACCAAATAAAAATGAAATCTAAAAGAGAAAAAGAGAAAGAAAAATAAGGAAATGATAAACCGAGTCACACTACCTTATCAACTAAATCACTAATGTTGACTCGTGCTATGCCTCAACTTGATCCTCCAAGGTATTCTTCTTCTTTGTCTTTTTCCATTACCCAAGGTTCCTACTTCCACACCATCGTAGTTAAAGAATATTAGGGATGATTTTGTACGTACCTCCTAATGGTTTTCACCATTTAAGAGGACTTTTTCCAAAAAATATCATCATCCCAAACAATATTTTCCAACATGGTCTGTCTATAGGACCTCTTTTTCTGAACTCCCAACGCTTACAAATGCTAAGTCAAGTTTCCCTATCTCTTCTTGCATTCTCTTATCTAATTGCAAACTGACTTTGTCTAATGCAGGAGTACTAAATTCTTGGTCGAATTTTCTCCAACTTGGAGGGCATGATGTAACCCAAAAATACATAAAGATGACCAAGGATGCTAAACTTGAAGGGTCATCTCAACAAGCAAATAAAGACTTCATCAATAGAAGAAATGGACAAGGCCCAAAGCATTTAAAGTTCTTCTTATTAGTCTTCTTAAAAGATGAAGCCCAAGCTCAATTAATATCTCTTTGTAATATCTTTAGAATAGTTTTTAAAATAGAACATAAAAAGGAATTATGAATAGGAGTATAGGACTTATGAAGAGTAGTACCAAAAGTCACTTTTTCATGGAGCATGTGATTAGTTGGACGACCTTTTCATTTTCCTTCCCATGCCCTGTATACCTTTTCATGTGACCGACCTCTACACTATAAAGAGGTGCATGGCTTTTTCTAAAAAGGACAATTGATATTGAAATTGAAAGTAGAGTTAATCTCCTCAAAATTGAGTGGGTTCTTTGTGAGACTTGTTCTCTTTCTTCTAGTCTTATCTTGTGGGTTTTGAAAGCTCTCAAGTGGCGACATTCTTCACTCCTCTTGAAGTCATTCATCCTTCAAGTGGTGTTACCATTCTCATGTCTATAACCACATAAGTTTCTCCTTCATCTTTTTCTTCCATTTCCATGTCATGTTTTTGTTATGGTTCTTAATTCCTATTAAGTAGAACTTGTTTGTTTCTTGTTTTGATCGGTTGGAATTGTTTGCTTGTTGTTCTAATCGGTTCATGTGCTTCCAACTGAAGTTTCAATCGGTTCATGGGTTTCCATTTGGCTTAAAGTAGTTTATTTCATTGTTCTATTTGGTTCATCTTCTTTAACGGGTTTCAATTTGGTTATGGGTTCTTGATTTGTGTTCTTGAATTGTTAGTGAATCTTGATCCTAAATCTTGAAAGTGTCTATTCATGGGTCATCTCTTAATCAACTCACGTCAGCTTGTCTTTTCATTTGGCAATAAAAAGATTTGACCATTAGATGATGAGATTCGACAAAGATCTAAATCAAAAGAAATCATATGACCTATGTTTTGAGCATGGAAGCTTTGATGTTTCATATCCAAGATGAAGTTTGAAGCTCTACTGCTTTTGGTTTGGGTTTAGATTAGAATGTTTAGAATCTATCTAAAGATCAATTTTAAATCCTTGCACAAAGCTTGACCAATCTGATTTTAAGAAATAAAGTGTTTTTCTAAGCAAAGGGCAAACAACCGGTTGAATAATCGATATAACCGGTTGTTTGTCACTTAGTTGGCTTAATGGTTTTTGAAACTGTTTTTGACTTGGTTATGTAACTGTGTAACGAATTCAACCGGTTAAATCGTGGTTTTTGTTGATCAAGAGTGATCAAGTGCTTTGAAGAATCCAAATCCAAGGTGTTTGATGAAAGGTTAGTGTTGCTGCTGTGTTTGGGTGAGATCTGGGTAGAATAAAGTGTGATCCACTCCTTTGTTGAATCTAAAACTAATGTGATTAAAAACCTTTTTGAAATCAAGTGTTTTTCCAACTAAGTGAAAAACAACCTGTTGTTTTGTCGAATAAACCGATTGTTTTACTCTTAGGAGTTTTGAAAAAGGTTGGAAACTGTTTGGTTTGGTTGACTTAACTGTCAAGCCAAACAATTGGTTGTTTCGTGGTTTCAACCGATTGTTTCTTTGAAAATCCTAACAAAATTGAGTTTTGAATGATGAATCTACTTAAATGTTTTCCAACTGAATACGCTCCTTCATTAATTGCTTTGACCAATCTTTGGAAAATATAAATGATTTGTTTATGTTTTCAAATAAGTAAGAAAAGGTTTTGAGAAATTCAGTTTGACAGATTTGATTCTAAGATTTCAAGATTCACATCAAGCTTTGGGTTTTCAAAAAGAGTGGAATAGGATTGGAATTGTATTCAATTCAGATTGTACTGTGATAAGATGTAATTCTTTCTAAACCTACTGTATTTTTGGTGTAGTGTTGCCAAGGAGTATTGTGTGTTCTTGAGGTGTTCAAGATCAATACTCTTAGTGTGTTTTGACAAAGGTAGTGTGTTTCTTGAAGGGTTCAAGGTCACTCACTACTTTGGTGGTTTGTGTTTTGTAATTTGGTTTGATTGCTTAGTGAATTACCCAGTGGTATTCTGGGGACTGGATGTAGCTCTTGGCTTAAGAGTGAACCAGTATAAACTGTTGGTGTATTTCTCTCTTACCCTGAACTCATTTAATTTTTGTTTTAAGCTTTGCTGATATAAACAATCGATTGTTTCGAAGAAACAACCGATTGTTTTTCTGTTGCTTTGTTGTATAATTGATTAAATTCTTGGCTAACTTGATTCTTGTTCTGGATTTACACAAAGAATTTTGTTAAACCTAAAAAAGTTTTAAAAAACCCTCTTAAACAATTCACCCCCCCTCTCGTTTAAGGTCATGTATTATAACGGTTTCAACTGGTTAATTGTGTATTTTCATAACAACTTTTTAAAAACCTGTTTTAATTGTTTTGAATGTGATCAAAACCGTTTTAGCTCATTAATGTTGCCTTGAACGACTAGTTTTCAAGTGCTATAAATATAGCCTTTCTTTCAAAACAATATACAAGTTTTAAAGAGTTTGAAATAGAGATTGAGATTTGTTTTTGAAAGAATTTTTCAAAAGATTTGCAAGATTGTTGTTAAGCTTTGCACTAGTACAAGATCTGATCATAGGGTTTCCTGGTTTGTGTAATCTCAGGTCTTTTCTATCCCTTTCAAGGTTCTTCTAATTGTATTTTTATTAACTGTAAGTGCGTGTGAAATCCTGCAAAGTCAGAGGGTGTTTTGACTTGAGGTGTGTAGTGTTGCAAAAAGGGTGAGTGGGTCTTGTGGTGTTCAAGGTCACCTCTTTATGGTGTGTTGGTGTAATTTGGAATTGATTACTAGTGGAACTCAGAGGTCGTTCTGAGAACTGGATGTAGCTCAAGGTTGAGTCAACCAGTATAAATCTCGTTGTGTAAATCTTTCTATCTCTATCTCCTTATAATTGTTTGTGTTAATTTTGTTTCTGCTACTGGTATAAACAACCGATTAAAACGCAATTTCAATCAATTAAAATTCTAAAAACAGTTTCTGTATCTTTGGTTGATTGCTTTCTTTAATTTCTTAATCAATCTTTACGAAAATCTTTGACAAACAATTTACCCCTCTCTTGTTTAAGCCATCAATTGGAATCTAAGCTAGGTTCTTGAAAAATATTCAAGTTTCTAATTTTTTCTGAAAAAAATCGTTTTGGGTAAGGTGCTTCCATAAACAGACCACCACTGTTTTATGGTGTTAATTACTAGTTTTGGAAGGTGAGAATGAAAATCTTTATGCATTCAATTGATAAGGGTGTTTGGGAAACAATTGAAAATGATCCCTTTATACCTCAAGTCAGAAGAGATGAGGTTTTAATTGATAAACCTTTGGATTGAGGATGAAAGTAAAAAGCCAAGTTTGACTAGATCGCTAAGAATATAATAACTGCCTTGAGTTGTAATGAATTTTTCAGGGTATCACAGTGTAGCTCAGTAAAGGAAATGTGGGACATTCTTGAAATCTCACATGAAGGGACAAATTGTTGAATCAAGTGAATTCAAGCTTTGAATTGTTGTTGTGCTTTAGAGTAGGATCTCGGGTAGATTATCTTTGTAATCCACTCTTTGTTGAATCTAAAACTTAAGTGTTTTCAAATCTTTTAAAGTTTAAAGTGTTTTTCAAACTAAGTGAAAAACAACTTGTTGTTTTGTTGAAACAACCGATTGTTTTATACTTAGGTGTTTTTGAAAGATTTTTGAAAATGTTTTGGATGGTTGACTTGCTGTCAAACCAAAAACAACCGATTGATTCACTCTTTCAACCGATTGTTTGTTTGAAATCCTAACAGAATAAGTTTTGTTAGTTGAATAAGCTTTAATTGATTTCATAACCGAATACGCTCCTGCTTTAAATGCTTTGACCAAGATTTGAATACTATAAATAGTTTGTTAATGTTTTATAACAAACAACAAGAAAGAAAAACATATTTCAGTTTTTCAAGGAGCTTTCAAGCATTTGAGTTTTCACTTTGAGCTTTGGTTATTCAAGAGAGAAGTGAAATAGGATTATTCTGTATTGATTTCAGTTGATTCTATAACAGTGTAATTCGTTATGTAATTTGTGAACATTCTAGTGTTGTAAAGCCAAGAAGGGTTGTGTGCTCTTGAGGTTGTCAAGATCAACATTCTTGGTGTGTGTGCTGAGCCAAAGGAAGTGTGTTTCTTGAGGGGATCAAGGTCACTTCTTT
>Ga0123341_1005430_pt1 | contig 11368 bp, 4 predicted proteins | sample Turbeapinknodule_FD_89959 | JGI IMG/M metagenome (GOLD analysis project Ga0123341, IMG submission 89959) | Root nodule microbial communities of legume samples collected from Mexico - Turtle bean Mexico pink nodule | ecosystem: Host-associated > Plants > Roots > Nodule | place: Mexico: Nepantla... | reverse complement strand
TATATATATAGTTGAATTAAATTTAATTAATTTAAGTAGATTTATGTTTATATTTGAATTTTAATTTTTTAAACACTTGTTTGGTATCTTTTTCCCTTGATCGTGACATTTTCTAAAAAAAAGATTTTAATCTCCTCTTATAAAATAACTTTTGAAGAATATATGGAATCATCTTTGTGAGATACTTTAAGAGTCATTAGATGATTCTTCTCTTGTTTTGGTTCTTATCTTGAAAAGAGTTTTTCAGCGATGAATCTTCTTGCACTTGAGAATAATCTTGAAGGTGACATGTTCTTACTCCATTTTCTTCATTCAATCCAGTTTCTACTTCTTTTACAACTTGTTTTTGTTTTCTTACCTTGTTTTGTGAATGTCGCAACCAAACCCATATGTTATTCATACTTTTGGCATTAATGATAAAAGGCTTATGAATGTTGAAGAATCAGTGCGTGCTATATTTGATGAATGTAACAATGATGTACAAGTATTTAGAAATTATTATGCATGTGATGAATATCTACAAGAAGGTTTCATGAAAAATCTATAAATTCAAAGGCACCAACTAAAAAACAAACTATACATAAAGAACTTCCAATAGAGTGGAAAATACCCAAGGATCTTACTATGGAGAACATCATTGGTAACATTGAGAAATGAGTTACCACTAGACACTACTATGGATTTTGTATCTCAAATTGAGCCTAAAAATGTTTATGATTCCTTAAAATATGAAAATTTAATTTCTGTTATGCATGAAGAATTAGATCAATTTATCAGGATGTGTGGGTTTTGGTACATAAAACTAAAAATATGAATATAATTGGAACCAAGTGGATTTTTACAAACAAAATGGATGAACTATGAATGATTACTAGGAACAAAGTTAGATTAGATGCTAAGGGATATAACCAGAAAGAAGGTATTGATTATGATGAGACACATGCACCTCTTGCTAGATTAGAAGTTGTTAGACAAATTCTTTCCTTTGCTTATATGAGTGGATTCAAGTTATTTCGGGTGGATGTCAGAGTGATTTTCTCAATGGGTTTATCAATGAGGAAGTGTATATTTCTCAACCACCTAGATTTGAAGATCACTGATTTCCAGATCGTGTTTACAAGCTGAAGAAAGTCATTTATGGTCTTCAATAGGCTCCAAGGCAATGGTTTGAGCATTTACTACAATAAAATGAAGATATACTTTTAAGAAGATAACGAAACAAATTTGAGAATCAACGATCATCTTTAGAAGCCTATATAAAGAGAATGAAGAAGAAAATTGAAGAAACAAGAAGACATACAAGCCATATACAACATCTTCAGAAAAGATTCATTGTTTCTATCTACTAAGTAAAGTGTCTAGTATATCGGGTTGTGAGAAAAACTTTGTAATTCTTCACTGTGTGAAGCATTAACCTTGTGAGCCTTAATTGTGCTCTCTTTGAAAGTGTTTCTTTTTTTACCTTGAGTGGTCTTGATCTTAGAGGAAAATTGAGACAAGTAAAATCAAGAGTGGTTGGTGTACTCTTTTGTGACCTAGAGAGGTGAGTGTACTCATTGTAAAGAATTGTTTTGTTTAGTGGATACTTTTAAATTCTGCTTAAGGGAGAATTGGATGTAGCCCACGTTTTGAGGGTGAACCAATATAAATCTTTGTTATGTTGTTTATTGTGTTTAAGTTAGACGATCTAGTCTAGTTTGCCAAAAAGAGAGTTTACAAGCTATATTCAACCCACTTCTAGAGTTAGTTGTTTCAACAGGATAATTCTAAAATAATGAAGACTCTAATATATCCAACCATTTTAGTAGACTAGACGAGAAATCACATAAATTGGATGTTAGGGAAAAGTCCAACACCTATGATTTCAATTAAGTGCTAAAAATAACTAAGTGCAAAACTTGATCATGTTTCATTTGTAAGATAATAGTATTCGTTCAACAACAAATTATGTAAGACGTAAGTGTTTCGTCTGTTAGATGATAGAACATTGTGTTGTCTTCTTTTACATTTGATAAAATATTTAACATGCTCAAACGATATGCACATAGATTTAAGCTAACATCATACTATACAAATATACATATGTTCATTCTATGATGTAGGGAATGTTCGTTACCTTCGTCTGCCAAGAAAATCCATTTAAAAGCTCAAGTCACGTCAATGATCTCTTGGATGAAGAGCTAAAATTGCTTTCTTTAACAACTCCCTAATGCTAGCATTGTCAACTTGGGAAAGACCATAAACTACAGTAAATACCATATGATCTTGTGCTTTACAAAAATTAAAGTAAAGGTACATTGTCCAAGAAGTACATCCAACTATCGAGATGTTGCATAAAGAAGAAAAAAGAAATTAATGTTGTAGGAATGCATTTAATGCATCCTTCATGTTCAAGCTCATCAAATTCAAGGAAGACATTCAAGTTCATTGAAACTTTTCAATGCCCAAAAATGGATTTGCAATGACTATATTCTTCAACGCCTATATAAAGTCATTAACCAAGAAGAAGTGAAAGATCACATTGCATAGTGCAAAAACCATGCTCAATTTTCTACTCCATAAGAAAGTTCTTAGAGAACATTGTTCATGTTCACTTAGCAAATTATAAGAGAGTGCATAAACCTTGTATATATCAAAATATGGTATTCCTCTCTAGTGAGAAACCGTGTGATCTATTGATCACTACTCAAATAGTTTATTCATTTGTGTTAGAAATGGTTGATCAACAAAGAATACTCGTTTATTAGCCAGGACTGACTACTATTCAAGACTACTCTTAACCTAAGAAGAAGAGTAATTGTGAAAAAATAGTTTTATACACGCATTAAACAAGTAAATATGTTACATTATGAAATTGTGTTTGTCACATTACATCAGTCACAATATAGGTTAAAATACCATTAAAAGACCACTTGCCAAAAAAAATATCATTTGAGTATTCATTAAGACGATATTTACGAAAACTTTTAAAAATTTATTAAAAACAATTTAACCCTCCCATCTTGTGTTTCTCTTCAATAGACAATGTCATCTATAGACAAATGATTGGTTATTTTTTTACCTCGTTGTGGCTAGATATTCCGTTTGTTGTATACTTATGTGAACTTTTCTAATCTAACCATATAGAAATTCACTTAATAGTTGTTAAAAGAATTTTTTGATAACTTATTAGTACATCTAATATTGGTCTTTGCTATAAGTATAGAGAAACTTTCTGATTAAGAATATTATGATATAGATTATGTTGGAGACAAAGTAGAAAATAATAGCATGAAAGATGTTACTTCATAGGCGACAACTTCATTGAAACAATGAACAATTGCATTATGATTACATAATCAAAGTAGTTATGAGTTGTAAGTTGTTTCACAACTCTTTGAATCACTTCAACATCTATGGGAGTAACATTTCTATAAGAATAAAACACATTGAAATAAAACATTAATTAATAAAAGTTCATATCCAAAAGGGTATTAATTTTGTAATTTATAGCTTGAGAAAATTAACTTGTTAATATATTTACAAAATTGCTATAAAAAAGTACTCATAAAAGTGAAAAATCTTCCTAAAATGTCTTTTACAAAGGAATGATTTATTAAAAAGTATAAATGATATAATTGCTAGGAATTAGACGCATAATCAATATAGAAGATCGATGTACTAGTTTAATACACTTTTAATTTCAACCATCTTCAATATATTAGTTTTAAACTTTAGTTTGACGCAAAATATTAAATATTAAAGTGAGTCATATACAGTTAATTAGTCAACTGACTCGCAGGACAAAGAAGTTATAAAAGTGTTATTTTTTTCATTGATTGGTTTGACTTGATTAACTTTAGATCGAGATAAGTCAACCTCTTTTTTTATTTTTCTTGATATATGTTTTTTTTATGTTATCATGAATTAATATTTATTGATTTTTTATCTTTTCTATTTATGTATTTTTATTTTTGTATACTTTTAAATTATGTAAACAATTTTGTAATTCACTAAAAAGTAATTAAGATGAATTACTCACTTTTTAAATAATAAATAAAGTGGAATGAACTAATTAATTGACTTATCTTGTCAGATATAAGAAAGTTTTACATAACATATATGATCGTGCGTTAAATTTTATGTATATGTAGTCTCTTTCATTATTATTATTATTATTATTATTATTATAATACATGCATGTAATAAAAACTTAATTTTCAGTATATAAGTAAAAGGGTTCAAAATTTGAGTGTTTGCTAGTTTTGTTTATTTTGTAAATATAGGAGGACTCAATTTATCTCTTGTTCGTTTGTCAATTCAAAAGGAAGGGAGAAAGGTAAACCATTGGCATTCATAATAAATGCCAGAGTCCGACACTTGTCACGGCAATAAGAATGATTAAAACATACCTGTGAGAAATTGACTCTAATAAATATGTTCAGTCGATTCAAATTTATGTTCATAACTTACGATATAAAATTCACAGTGAGATAAAAAACCATAACATAATAAATGATAACTCTATTATATATTACTTTTATATCTCTTAAAATAATAAAATATGTGCATTATATATATGCATATTATACATTTTCAATTTATGTCAACTAAATTATTTTTCAAATAGGAAAAAAATTGAATGTAGTTTAACATGTTTTTAGTGTTTTTCAATGATAAAACTTGAGTTTCACTTTGATAATTTATAAATCAATAAAGATTTTATTTTAAATATAAATATTATTATTGTTATAATTGATATTTTGTTCACATGACTCATAATAGAAATGTTTATTAGGTCGGTTATGTAATGATCTAACTCGATCAAATCCAATCCATAATCCAATCTAATTGAGTTGAATTTTATTTATGATTGAGTCAAACTCAACCCGACCCAAACTAACACACACTTATATAATTGGGTGATAGGTTTAGTATAAGTAACACGATACCTAACCAAAAACTCACTCTTATACTTGTGTTATGGACACATTAATTGTATTATGTTTTTCTTTTCATGTCTTGAGACAATTAACTTACTTGAAGTCTTGAATTAATTTTTGTAAAGATTGTGATACTTTTTTTAATTAAGTTGACCACATGTTTAGTAATTGGGAGATATATATCAGAAAGCCTTAGCCCTCATATGAGATTCAAAGGGTCTACCATGTAATCTTGATATTTAAAAATGAACAAATTATAATTGATAAAGAGATGCATAATTTTTAGTAGCATTTCATCCCATGAAGCTAACTTGAAGGTCAAGCTCCATGATCACGTAACATTTTGTCCTACAAGATTGTGAAAAATAAGAAAACTTCATCATCTAATGTATCATATCAAACACAAATAGGAAACTCCACTAAATAATTTGTCTCTATTAACAAACGATTATATTGCATCTTATATCTAATATGCAAGCAGACTAACATAACAAAGTGAGTTTTCATAAGTATTTTCAACAAGTTACGTTTGATGAAATAAAAAAGATGCAACCACCACACTTCATATAAATCTCGTCAAACAAAATATTTGAAAACTTACTTTAACTACACCTTTTTTGTGTTTGAGAGGTCTCAACAACAGAGCTTTTGTAACTCAAACCAATCACTTGATTGATGTGTTTTCTAGTGTAACTTAACAAGTGATCAAATTATAGTTCTTGTGTCTCACAATAACTCTCCATATCATGGTAGTGCAAATGATAATAACATATAATGTAAAGGAAATAAAGAAGAAAGAAAACATACACAACAATTTATATTGTTAGTCTTTCACAGTAGACTACATGCAATTTTTGGCCAACAACCAAGTTAAACTAGTCATACTAGCTCATTGGGTATTCTTTACTCAAGTCATTCCTGGTTGACACCGAGTATTCTTTACTCAAGTCACTCTGGTTTGACCTAGAGTATTCTTTGCGTCTAGCCACTCCTGACTAACTAAGTATTATTTTGAATCATAGTCACTTTTGTCTAACACCGTCAAGGAGTATTATTTGTGCTGCTAGCTATTCTTGACTAGTCATTTGAGTATTAAGATGGTCTCCTAAATATCGATTCCTTGCATATTTATAAAAACTCATTATCCTTACAATTAGATGTTGATAACCATTAACATTTGAAATCTATTCCTAACATTCAATTATGTAAGCATTATCATTTAGGTCAAAAACTTATAAGTACTTTTCAGTCAAGTCTACGGATCAAAGTCATGATAAACAAGCATTACAAATAAAATGACAATACCAATCATCAATTAAGAACAAAGTGTTATATTTAAATATCACCTCAATACATAAGAGTTTGAACAAATTACTCTCAACCCCAAAGGGTAGAATTAACCACTCTTGTTGGTGAGTTTTTGGGCAAGTTCTGAGCATTCCAACCTTCCTTTTTCATCTTGTCTCCTTTAGCCCTTTCATCTCCATTTTTCCTAAAATCCTGAAATTAACACAAATTTGGGAATAAATTGTTCTTATTCATATTATAATCACAAAATATATAAAAAGGTTTAAATTCATAAATTAGGGGTTAAATTATAATTATTTTATCATTAAATACCCATAAGTGTCTATATTTTAATATGTAATATTACTAAATTATGACACTTATCATACGTCTAAGTTAATTGTATATTTTCGTAGAAACTCATCACACAAAAGGTGCTCATAGTTTTGGTTGCATTCAATATTCTCTCATTTTATCAATTAACTCAACTATACCTAAACTTTACCCGATTAACACTACTACTTGCATTATATTGCAAAAATTGTACAAGTTCTTTTACTTCACTTTTGTACTCATCACTTATGTTGATGGTAGAGGCCTCAGTTCAGGACCCATCACTAGAGTTATGACAAGGAGGATACAAGAAGATTAAGACTCTGCTATTTATGGTAGAGACACCCTTTTATATATGTTCAAAAATGTCATAACCTAGTGTGATTTTTTCTAGAGTAGAATTTATTTTCTTGCTTTAAAGTAGAGTAGGAAATTTACTTGTATTTTTTTCTTAAGTAAATTAGGGTTAGATTAGGCATCTAAAAACCTACATAGGGTATAATTAGGTCTTAATTGCAGCACACATTTACCCTAGGTTGGTCATTTAGATCTAATTAGGTCACATCGAGCACACTTGATCATGCTTGCCATATGACTCTATTTTGGCGCCTACTTTCAAACCCAAAACATTTGAATTTCCCTCTCAATTTGTGTAAGCAATGGCCTACCTCCTACACTATATAAGGAGTAGCTTGGTTCATGTTTTAATAAGATCAATTTTATGAGTGTTATGCTGCCAAATTGCTACCTAAACACTTCCTTGTCTAAACCTCTCTAGTATACACATCTTTGGTCTTCTTCTTCATCTCTTCAAGTGATATGACACAACCAATCACTCTCCCTGTTCTTATGCACCTACAAGGAAACCATAGCTTCATTGGAGCTCCCCTTGATCCATTGTCTCCATTAGCTTCTGCCAAGTTCCTCCAAAATTCAAGAAAATATGCAAACGACTAAAAGACACCTATCATGTGCATGTTGAATTAATTCAATCTCAATCCATATGCTTGAAAATCGTTATTGGAATTATGTGTTGTCTAAATGAATGTAAATCTTACTTTTAAAAGGAGAATGTGTGATCGTATATCATACAAGAAGATTCACTTTTTATAGTTGACCAGTACATAAATTTTAATCAATAGTTCTTATATTTCACAAAATTTTAGCAACATTTTGCATTGGTATTCAAGTTACAAGAAATTAAAGCCATAATATTAGATCAATACAACAATCATAATTTAGTAAAAAATATAATTCAAAATCGAACATAGAGTTAAAAACAATAACCAATGCATAATAGTATTTAAAAAAAAGAAAAAAAAATAGAGGAAGAAATGAACCAACTTGGATTTTGAAGTTCCAATGGTGGTAACAACAACAACAGTAAGAGTGTGAGCATAGCATGGTGCAAAGGGAAGAGTACACACACGGTGTGATGTTAGGGATAAGAGAGTTAACCAGAACGTAATGCAATGATGATGCGAACAATGTACTAAAGTTCGATAACAATGATGACAATAATGGGTAAGACAACAAACCTAGTGGTAGCAACGATATTAACCTTGAAAAATGATGGCAAATAAGAAAGTAATGACGAATGAAAAGAAGAAGGAAGAAGAATAAATGAGTAACAACAAAGAAGGAGAGAAGCAATGACAAAAAAATAAAATAAAATAAACAACACATTGTAACAGTGCAAGTATAGAAGAAGAAGAAGAAACATGTCCCAAAGAGATGTATAAACCAACATACAACAATAATCATATTTAAATTATCATCATAAAGAAAATACGATAATAATTCAAATATAACTGTGATATTAAATCATCAAAAACTAAATCATAAAAAATCATCATCAATTGTATTAGGAAAGCCATAATTATATGATCATCAATTTACTATTTTTTTTACTAGTAAAAAATATTTAAAAAATATATAAATCTCAAACAATAGTAACACTTATTTATAATTAATATAATTAGTTGATAAGGTTAAATCACCTTAAAAGCTATTCAATACTCAATCAAATACTAATTGGGTAAATAAAAATAAATTCAACATAATTTAAGTAAGGATTGAATGTATCGAGTTATGAATATCTCCACCTATTAATTATGCTTAGAAGAGTAAGAAAATTAATCTTAATTGACTATTTTAGCTCAAAAGCTAAGTAATCCACTTAATTAATCTTCAATCTATGTATGTATCGTGTTCTCTTCAATTAAACTATTGTCTTTAACTTGCACTCAAACTATCTTTTAAGTTGAAATAAAAAAAACAACAAATTCTTAGATTGAACTCTAATTAAACTAAAGATGCTTTATCTTTATGTAAGTTTTAAAGTTTCTCTTTGTCTAGTCAATGGCTGTTTACTTTTATCATTAACAGGACCCACGTCGCTTGATACTACTGACGCATTAACACTGTTGTAATAAAATTAATGTCTTATTTGTTACATACATAATATATTATCTCTAACGTTAATGCATTTTTTGTGTGGCTGTGATTATGGGATTAATCATTTTTCTTTTTCTTTTTCTAATATAAAGAAAACATTATCTATAATGCTTTCTCTAGCTTGTTAAGCAATATGATACGCTATGTACATACGGATACAGACATTGATACGACACGGATACAGACACAAAGATATGTATAATCTCTAAAATGTAGGATACGGGTACACAAATCTATATATTATATAATTTTAAATTATATAAATTGAAAATAAATATTTATGTGCAAAAGTATGTTTTAAATTTTTTTGAGAGCAGAAAGATATTTTTCATGACTGGTTCAAAAGAATTTGTTCCTTATTTTTGTAATCATAACAAAAATTTATATAATAAATTTGAATTTTTAGAAAATTATTATATTTATATCTTTTAAAATTGTGTTAAAACCGTGTTAGAATTTTCAAAAATCTAATAAATATTTTTTGAATTAAACACTTTACCAATAAACGTTCTACGAGTATCGTACGAGTATAAACATTGATACGTGTATTCAACACCGTATCGGACTCAGATACGCAAGAAGTATGTGATACTGATAATGCTACGTGAGTGTTATAAGAGGAAAATAGAAATTTGAGGTGAGTGTATTATTATGAGAGTTGAAAGCTGGTTTGATTAATTAATGAAAAAAAAGTTAAGTAAGAAAAGGAAGTACTAGAGCGCGTGATTTGATTAGAAGGTTGACAGCATAATAATGGCATTGGAAGCATAAATATGATTTGATATGGTGAGAAACAATGTCGATAATAATTTGAAAAAAAGTGTTAATTAGCTGGCACATTATATATTTATGGGGTCATTTGAATTTGTTGAAAGGAATCATAAATGTGATGACAACTGGTAATTGATATATGGATGATTTTGTTGTGGTTCTGTGGTAGAAAGGTTTTAATTATGATGGAAGCACATGCAGTAATGGGACGTAATATGGGATAAAATAATTGGCATGCGTACTAATACAATTCGCCAAAACTCAATAATTGAGCGTGGTTTGGTGGTACAAACTGTTTTCCATGCCCGTACTTAATAATGCATCTCTTGGCTTCTAGTTAAACATGGTTCAGATAATCACAACTGTTTCAAATCCAATTATTTAAAAACAATCCACCCTGAATATTAATTTTAATTCAATTTTATAAAATAAAATTTATACTCACTTATATATTATTATGATCAATTATTATATTTGAGATATTTTTGTTTGAGATTTCACATCGACTAGAGATTAAGACATTTTATTATATATAAGTGGGTGCAAACCTCACTCCCATCAACCGATTTTATAGGATTGAGTTAGGCTTAAAATCCACTTCTTAATATGGTATCAGAGTCATTTTGAGTCTATCCTAACGAATATTTGTTGGTCTTATCAGACTATCCGTTATCGAACTATCTATCATATATTATCCCACGCACGAACTATCACTTTCGGTGTGAGGGGATGTGTTGAGGATATTTCATTGTATATAAGTGGGTGCAAACCACACCCCATGAACCAGTTTTATGGAGTTGAGTTAGGCTTAAAGTCTAATTTTTAATAATTTTCATTTTGAAGATTGATATTCTCTATGATTTTATCTTTAAAAGATGTTTTACTGGATTGAAAAAGAAAAAATATAAATTCTGATTACTTTTAAAAAGATGTGACACTATATTAACGATACAAGAATTTTTATTTTTTAGTTGATGTAATGTAAGGAGGTGAGTAAGAAAAACACTTGGTAGAGATGGAAAGAAAAGTTAGGGTTTGTTGATGAGAATGGAATGGCTGGGATTTGTTTGGTTGGGTTGGTGCGTAGGGTAAAAGGGTAGGGGACGATGATTTCTTGTACAATAAAGGGAGATTTTGAGAGGAAATAAAAAAGGAGAAGAAGAAAAGGAGTTGACGGTAGTTTGGTTGGGAAAAAGACGAGTGTGGTAGGGAATTTTTGTCAGCTAGTACAAATATGTGTACAACATCAACGTGATTCTCAATAGTGCCATGTGAAGTCACTTATTACTCATCTACCTCACAAGTTACGAGGTTCAACTATTATTATTATAACTTATGTCATCCATTAAAATAAACCATCTACTAACATTTTTGGCAGATATTTCTCAAGTGATGTCAAAATTTCATAACTATATCCACCATCAAATAATTAAGCTGATATTGGAAGTTCTGTCAAAATCATATGAAAAATTATATTAGATCAATTTTGTTAAACGAAAATATAACCACATACGCGCTTTCTTTGATGCCCAAATAGTGACGTTATGCGTTTGAAATAGCTTATGCTAAAAGAATTGATTGTGATATCAGTTTGGTTC
>Ga0123341_1005429_pt1 | contig 11369 bp, 8 predicted proteins | sample Turbeapinknodule_FD_89959 | JGI IMG/M metagenome (GOLD analysis project Ga0123341, IMG submission 89959) | Root nodule microbial communities of legume samples collected from Mexico - Turtle bean Mexico pink nodule | ecosystem: Host-associated > Plants > Roots > Nodule | place: Mexico: Nepantla... | reverse complement strand
TATATTTTTGGTTTTATTTGTATTCAAAACATGCTTAATACATTATATACCAGTATAATGATTAAAGCGGCGCGAATGTTTGGACTCCATCAAATCGTTTTAAATTGACAATCTGATTTAAAAAAGTTTAAAGCAGATCACATAAAGTAAAATTTTATAATTTGATTTGGTTTTTACTTTTGAAAATTAAATTAATCAAATGTAACAGAATTTCATATTACATTGACTTTTCTTTGACATTTACGAATAAAATTACTTGGTTTTAATGTAATCTACACTTTAGTTTTGTTTCCTTAATATGATAATCTGTTATTTTATGTTCATACAAATTTTAAAATTGTATGAAACTGATAATGAACTAGTTTACTGTAATGTAGGTTTCATCATGTGCTTTTTTACTGATTTATTATTTGTAGTAATGTTAATGTTATTTTTCATAAGCTGTATATCGCCTGAATTTGTTTTATTAGAATAACTATTCAAAAATCAAATGGTAAAATATTTATTAAAAAGTTACAAGTATTTTTGTGGGAGACAATTAGTCTTGAACCGGGTGGAATCATTTTGTTCATAATCTTCATCATAAATCACTAATACATTGGTTTTAGATTGAACTTTACGATAAAAACTTAATTAAATCAAATTATATATTATCTTTTATTTATGTTTCTAATGAAAAAAATCTGAAACATAATCATATTGCACCGCTACTCAAACACCCTATTAATTGTTTACAAAGTGGAAATTTTGGCATGCTTTATGAGAATTAGGATTAAAGAGGACTATGATATTTGTTGGAAGTAATAATTTAGAGTTATTTTGGTTATTTTTTTTTTATTATTGTACCCATGCCGACAACAAATTGGCAAGAAAAAAAAAACAATTTTTTTAGACATTTTGTCTTGTTTGAGTTTGGGATAAATGTACTAACGAATATTGAGATTATGAGAATTTATAGTGTATTATCGAATACCGAGATGGAGAGATCCCATAATATGCTATCAAGTACTGAGATGATGAGGTTCCTTAGTATGTTATCGAGTACCAAAATGATCAAGTGTCATAGTGTAAGTACCAAGATGACGAGGACCCATTGTGTGATATCCAGTGTCAAGATGTTGTTCAACTCGACATCCCAACATCTTAACAACGTACGCGACAAACGTCTCCTAATCAAGATTAGAGGCTTAACAACGTAGTTAACAAGAATCATACAATAACCAACAAATCATTAATGGTACATGGGCCTAACCTAGTTATTTGTACAATATAGGAGATTGATATTATCACTATAAATAGGTGAACATCAAAGGTGAAAAGGTAATGATTTTTTGACTTTATTATATACCCACAACTCGAACCGATAACTGACTTGAGCGTCGGAGTATAATTGTAGGTATCCATGCCTAGGTCTCGAAGACTATAACTCGTGGGGATGACAATGTGGGACGACGGGTCGTGCAAGCCAACCCACAACTCGATAAGAAAAAATGTGTGACCTATTTTAACCCGCTTAGACCCGTCTCATAAAACCCGCAACCTGCATGGGCCAAATGCGAGGAAGGGCAGGGTGACCCGCATAACCCGCATATATTGAAGTTCTATAAAAAAAAGTTGTAACTCCATAATTTCTTCTTGCACCCCCATACTCTTAAAAATTCAAAAATTATCCATCCTATATTATACAATTTGAAATACAAATTTTTATTCAATTATACCATCAAAATCACAAATTTTAACTTCCATATTCTATAACCCAAAAAGTCTCTAGATTCCACATTCTAGAATTAAAGAAAAATCGTTCAATGAAAAACGTCACAAAATAATTAAAGACTTTTTTGAAGTATGGAGTGTAGGAAGAAATTGCCCTTAATCCCTAATTGGTAACACCTTCACAAAATTCGGTAAGGCTTGATGATTTTTTGATATTTAATAATGTGTATATATTTAATAAAATATTTTATTAATCAATTTATTAGTACAACTAAAATCCAAATTTAATTGAAAATCAGAACATCATTATAATTTTTTCTTACCCATATCTTATCATACATATGTCGTGAGAATAATATTATGAGACAATTTATCTAGTTCATCTAAATAAGAAAACGAATTAATTTAATAAAAAAATTATTCAAAAATTATTTTTTATTAATTTTAAAAAAATATTTTTTATGCTAGTTGACTCGTAAATCTGTGAATTGACTCTTATACCTGACGGTCAAAAGCAGGATAGGTCATATCGTATTATCATTCCTAATAATTCGAATATTGAGAAGTCGAAGACCAAGAATGACAATAATAAAAACAATTATAAAATATTATAGGTGTTTTAATTTAAAATTAATTGACATATTATGGTTATATTTAGTGATTTAAAATTAGTTTTACATAATTTTTAAACTATTGGACGTTTACTTCTTTTTTTTGAATTATATCTCTACAAAATGGTCTTAGATGAGAGCTTGGAAAAAATTATTACCAAATAATAGTATCGTTGTTTATGAAAGCTTGGAGCAATTTATGAAATTCATATCCTCCAACTATTTTTATTAAAACAGAAGAGCTAAATTATCTTATTATTTGATAAAACTATTAATAATTAAAAATTTATGACATTTATTAAAACTTAAAAAATTATATTTCAAATAAATTTTAATATTTACAATTAAAAAGAATGGTGCATTGTACAAATTAGTGTATGGAGTATTACATATGTATCACGACCCATGAAACATTAGTTTGAAACATTTTTTTTTTAATAATAAAAAAATTCAATGAGATATTTATAATTTGTTTTGTCTTTCATAACAATTTTTTAAATAAATTATGTATCTGGGTTGGAACTAAGAGAACGATTCGAACACTCCTTCAGTCGGTCGGTCAACTCTTCTTCCTTTCCTCTTGAAACAAACTCCTCGCTCTCCTTTTGTTGTTCTACTCTTTGTCTCCGTGAACTCCAAGCTTGAATGATACCTACAAAAGGCACTCCGACGCTTAAGTGAGAATTCGGTATTCGGCACTTGGCGCTATTAATAATGTATGATGACGTACTTGATTCTTGGAATCTGTGCCTATTTATACAATTACCATGAACCTTTGTTCTTGGGTCAGATTAGGGAGCTGGGTCATGCTTAGGAATGCATTACCTAACTTTTGAATGTTGATTAGTCTCGTTAATCCTATTTAGGTGTAACGACTTTGGTTGTGTCGGTCGATCTTGGATCGGAGGCCGAGTCAGAGTGTCGGTCGTGCAGACTGTATCGGTACATTTGCCCCCCCGGTTCGAGGATGGTTAATCCGAAGAGTCTTTATCCAAGGTCGTAGTGACAGTTGGGCTTCCGAGGTTGGACGTGACGGTGGCGGCGCCAAACACGTGATGTGACACATATTAATGACGAGGTTTTTTGGCGCCACTTGTCGTGAACCGTTAGATCAAGGGAGATCTAACGATTGAGATGAGAATGACGCTTCGTCTTCCGACCTCTCCAAAGGCTATAAATAGTGGTCCCCTCATTGTTTCGAGTCACTACTTCCTTGTTCCGACATCCGAAACCTACTCGTCCTGACGCACCGTCTTACATACCTAAGAGGTTAGTCACGTCTTCCTTGTCATCTTCTTCGTCCTCCTATTCGTCTTCCTCTTTTGGCTCCTCTACGACCAAGTCCATGTCAGTTAGGACGATTCAGGTATTGCTCCCTATGGAGGATGTTGTAAGGGCCGATGACCCAGAGGTGCTGCCAACCGGTCGGATCCCTTTGAGCAGTCGTTCCACCTCTTAGGTTTGACTGGGTAGACCTTGAGGTAAATAGATTTAACTCTACCTTCCTGGGTGGACCTTCGATTTCTTCTTTTATAGGAAACACACCATTTTGAAGCTGGATGCCAACAATGGTATTTTGGCTATTGATTATTGTCGATCAACCGATACCATATGTATGGTCGGTCTCTCGAAAGGGTCCCTTCTTCTTCATCTATTCCTTTTTTTTTCTGACCTACACTTTACCCTCCCTTTTGATGATTTCACCATGGGCGTCCTTTAGGCGCTCAATGTGGCCTGTTCTTAACTCCACCCAAACACTTGGGCTTCGCTCCAGACCTTCCGCTTCATATGTGACATGTTTCACCTCTCTCCGACTCCTTCTACCTTTTTGAGTTAATATACCTCTCATCTGACCGAGCCTGTTAGCTGGTTGTCGCTTATCAGTCGGTCGGGTAACATTTTGTTTAATCCTTACACCACCTCATACAAAAATTTCAAAGGAAAGTTATTCAAATTTTTTGTTGAACCTGAGGGCATGGGGCTTTTCTTTGTTGAAGCTCGTAAGTCCAAGTTCCCCTTATATTGGACTAGGAACCCTACCCGGTACAAGGAGTAGCCTCATTCGGCTCCGTGTGTCGAGGAGCAAGAGATTTTTATTCTCTCTTTGACAAGATCCCTCGAAGGCTCCACACACGGAAGTTGTTAATTGTGTACAAGTCGTCTCAACAATGGACCTACTTTCAAGGTATGTTTACATTGTTTTTTGTCTCGGTCGGTCAATGGTCCTTAAATTTTTATATTTTTTCTTGATGCAGATACTATGACCGTCTTTCGTGCCAAAGGCAAAGGCAGTATTGAAATGGTTGTGGCCAGCAACCCCTCATCTTCCGGACAGTCCTTCAACTGCTGTCGACGAGAGCGAAAAAAAAATGTTAGGAGGGCTCCAACACTACCAAGATCACTCTGTCTCTAGGTGGCACTCCAAGGCGTCCACTTCCTCGCTCCCCCATTCGGCTGGGGTCCACTTCACAGGTGGGATATGCCCCCTCACTCTTTTCTTTTTCTTCTCCCCCACTAGACTCATCATCTTGGTTGCTATACTCAACCCTCAATCTTAAGATCATAGTTCTCCTATTTGGGCATTGGGATGCTATGTGACCTCTTCCAAGACACTTAAAGCATTGGATGCCTCTACTGCGAGGTTGTGAGGTAGACACATATTTTCCTAAACTTTGGGGAGTTTCTTTGGTTTTATATTTTGATAAATTATCCTCCCTTTTCTTTTTATACTCTTTCTTGGGATAAGAGTTAGAGTAAGAACTCTCCTTGCGACTTGACCATTTTCTCAAATTTTGTTGTTCAACTTTTATACAAAGTTGGATCAAGTCATTCAAGTCAATACATGACAAGAGTTCTACTTTATCTCTTATCTCAAGATTAAGACCACTAAGTAACCTTGCTATGGTGGTGGGTTCTTCCTCCCTAATAGAGGCTCTCATCATGTAAAGCTCCATCTTTTTCCTATACTCCTCTACGCTCATGTTCTTTTGTTGGAGTCTTTGGAGTTTGTCCATTAACTCCCTATTATAGTAAGAAGGAATATGGCAGCGTCTCAAGGCTCCCCTAATATCATTCCAATATTATATGGGAAGGTCCTTGTGGAGGCGTCTATCTCTCTATAAGGTTGTCCACCAATACATAGCATTGCTTAAAGTGGCTAAGGGTACCTTCCTCTCCTCATTAATATGATGGCAAGCAAAAAGTTGTTTTATTTTCATTTCCTAATCTAGATAAGTTTCAACATTTTTCTTTCCATAAAAATGAGACAAGTCTACCCTAGTCTCTTTTTGGCTTTCTCTTATAGTTCTTCTAGGTGGAGGTTGATAATAGTCATTTATTCTAAGACTCCCCTCAACATGTGAGTCACTCAACCTAGAACTAGATGCATGTGAAGATTTTTTTTTAATTTTCTTATGTATTCATCTTTTTCTCTTACAATTTTCAACTCTTCTTCCAATATTGCAAGATGTACATCTCTTTCTTTTTTATCTTCCAAAATTTGAACCTCATGTTGTAATTGTCTAAGTGATAGTGATTGAAAATCTCTAGCCAATTGTTTCATAAGAGATTTTATGGATTTTCTATCACTTTCACTATGACTTGAAGAATGAGTATACATGTTTAGAGTTATGTGATAAAAGTAATTTCCAAAAAGAAAGATAGGTGGAGTGAAGGAGGTAATTTCCCAGGAAAGGGAGGTAGATCGCTAGGATCTCTTAAGTACCAAACATTTCCTTGCCAGATACTATCCCCACAACACTTTCACAAACCTTTCTCTAAGCAATTTACTTAGAGCACAATCAAAGATGAAAACAAAGTTTTATGCAAGAAACAATGCAAAGTAATAAAACACAATTGAAAAATGCTATCTAAAAAACTTTTAAACTAGTCGAAATCCTAAGGTGAGGCTTTTTGGCACTTTGAACCTTGAAGACACACTCACCGACTAAAATGAATTTTAATCCACTAACTAATCAAAGTCTTGCAAACTACAACTCAAAGAAATACAAAGAAAATTAGGTCAATAATATTTTATGCACAAAACTAAAGACCTATTCTATGCACTCCTTCACTTGTAGCTCATTTGTGTATATTTTTATGTGAGTTTGTTGTTGTCCCTTGCTTTGCCTCCTTAGGATATTCAACCTTAGATATTCGGTTTTAACCTCTTTAGTGATGTGGCTTACACAAAAAATTTGCAGCTCCACAACTCACCAAAGCGCAATAGGTTACTTCCACCAAAAGAGGCTAAACAATTTCAAAGCAACAAAACTCAAATTTAGAAATAAAGACTACTTAAAATGGAATCGGTAATTGAAATGACTTGAAAGAGTTGTCAAGAAATTCACAAGTAATAATTTAAAGTTAACTAGAAAAGGTAGCACACAAAATGGAATCCTAGTGAATGGAACTAGAATAGATAAATAAAACCAAAACAACACTACAATTTTTTTTTTTGTGAATTTTCTTTTAACTTGCCGAATTTATGTTCGACATATTACTCTAAATTTAAATTTGAAATTTTAACCACATAAACTTCAATGCTTAAGCTCAATGTAGGCACTGGAATTTCACAAAAAACATTACGCCAAATAATTGCAATAATTTTTTTCAAATTCACTACTGATTCAAATTTTCCATGGTCATATTTTTTGTGCACTCTGGCCGTTTGTCATTTACCATTTTTTTCTATTTTGAATTTTTATATACTAATTTTTTTAAACTTTTTCTTAACACATCAAATTGCTCAAATCCAAAATTTCAATTTTTTTTTTCACCAACACAATTAATTTTGATAAACATTTTCAACCAATACAAAAACTGTGAAACAGAGGAAAACCTATTCTAGAATTAAAAACAACGTTGGAAACTTCAAAAACATAATAGAATTGGATGGAAAATGAACTTGTATGGAACTAACAACAAGTATGAACTCAAATATAAAAAAATAAAAAGGCACTAAAGCTCAAATTGAGAATATAACTTGTACTCAAATTAAAATCAATCAAACAAAATTAACAACAAAAGTACTACATAGAATTGATGACAATTTTGGATGAACATGACATTGACAATACTTGAATGGATTCAAAAATTAAAATGACACAAATAAAATGTGAATGCACCGATTAAAACAGCAAGAACAACTCAAATAAAATAAAAACAAAACAGTTTACTCCATAGGAACCTAAAACAATTGAAATCGGAATGCTTAAGAACAATTAACAAAAACCACTGAACCGAAAATTTAAAACAACAACATAACATGAAATTGAAATTAAAACAACAAGAAAATTCAGAAACAATTGATGAACAACCCGGATATGAAGAAAACATAAAAATAAATGAAGAGAAGACACTTACTCTTGAAGAACAAAAACTCTAGATACCAAATGATGGTGTTGCCGTCATGACCGATTGTTTTATGGAATTTTTGTTGGAGTTAGTGGAAACTTGATGAAGGAGATGGAACAAAGAGGGCTCTAATGGAGATATGAGTTCCTTGAAGGTGCATGAGAGGTAGGGAGAGTGATTGGTTGGGCCATATCACTTGGAGAGGTGAAGAAGAAGATCAAGGTGTTTATCCTAGAGTGTCTAGACAAGAGAGTGAGAAAGCTTGCAAACTTGGGCAGCAATTCACTTATATATTGATCTTAGAATTTCATGAGCCAAGCACCTCTTTATATAGGGTAGAGGTCCGACCAATGTTGGGAAAATTCAAATGCTAGAGGTTTGAAATTGGCGCCTATTTTAGAGTCAAGGCAAACATGACCAATGTGGGTTTCATGTGACTCTTTTTAGATTTAGGACCAACCTAGGTTAAATTAGGAGTCTTCTAGAAACCTTTATTTAACCTAGGTTGGTTTTTAGGTTCCTAATTCAACCCTACTTAAAATTAAGAAAAAATACAAATAAAATTCATATTCTACTTTTGGCAAGAAAATAAATTCTACTATATAATTCTACATTAGGTTATGACATTTTTTAACATGTAGATGAAGGTGTTTCTGTCATCAGTAGTAGAGTCCCAATCTTCTTGTATCTTCCTTGTCATGGACCTAGTGATTGGTCCTGGGCTTGACCCTTCTTCCATCACTCGGGTGCCCACTCTCTCGCTCTAGAAGTCGACCACGTGATCATCATACGACTTCATCTTCTCCTCGGCTATTCTCATCTGTTTGAACGTCTTCCAATAGAGTATGTTCACTGAACTCCCTTGGTCCACCAGCGTTTTCATGATGGCGAACTTGTCAATATCGATCGATATCACCATGGGGTCGTCATACGAAGGGTCGACACCCTTGAAATCCCTATCGATGATTGGGGGCATTCTCAGTCTAAAAGAAATGGTGTTCACTTGATGTACTGCTCTCAGGTGCTTCTTCCTGGCATTGTTGGAGCTACCACCCCCAACAAATCCCCCAGTGATGGTGTTGATGACCTCTCGGCCACCCCTTCCTCCTTTCCTTCTTGGAGGGTCCTCCCTTCTCAGTCGACGCTCAGGTCGGTGGTCGTCTTCTCTCGTTCTCTAAGGGGAGTAGTCCCTCCACCTTATCGCCTCTTCCCGTTGTGGGGACCGCTTCGATCCCTGGTCCCCTTGCACAAATTGCCGAAGCTCCTTGACTTGGATAAGTTCCTCAGTCTTATTTTTCAGTGCTTGCCACTCCTCAGTGGTATGTCCACTGATTCTATGGTACCGACATCTATGGGTTAGGTCGACATTATGAAGGCATATGCAACCCTTCTTCGTGGTGGAGTTAGATCGACACTTAAGGCCTCATGTAGGACCTTTCCCCTGTCGGCGCTTGAGGGGGTGTATCTTGTGAACCGGTGCCCCCGGTTGTCTCTATGCCTATCTCCTCGTCTAGCCACTAGTCAGTTCTGGCTCTCCTCCTTCTCTTCTTTCCCCTTATCCCCACCTGTCTCGGTTCGGGCCTGGTTCCTGAACTCCCTTAACTCCTCCAGCTACATTTAATTTAACGGCCCTCCGCCTAAGCTCGTCCAGGCTTTCAGCTGGCTCCATGCACAAGTTGTCATCAAACGGTCCCAGTCGTAGGGATATGACCATGTGATGTATGCCTACGTCCAGGCTCAGATTCCAAATGTTCATGGCTACTTTACCAAACCTATCTATGAACTTCCTCAAAGATTCCCCCTTCTTTTGGTGAATGTTGATCGGGGCGATAGAGGTCAGGTGATGCGGTCGGCTGGTAGCGAACTGTGTATCAAACGTGGACACTAGGGTCTCAAAATAGTCGATAGAGTTTAGAGGAAGATACGTAAACCAGCTTAAAGCTCCTTCTTTCAGCGAGGTGGGGAAAATGTGGCACATAGTTGCATTGTCTGAGGTGTACAAGCTCATGTGCGTGGTGTACATGTCTATGTGCTCATCGAGGTCGGTCGTACTGTCATAACGATCCCTGTTAAAGCCCTTCCACCTAGGGGTACTCCGATTATAGAGTCGATGAATGGATGTTGGCAGGTTGGATCCAAAGTATTAGTCGTAGGGACCAACCTATTCAGATAGGACTCACCGTCAGCCTCTTGGGGTGTGGATCTTATCGTTCGGCTCCTCAACAATTTTGGGGCCGGTAGGGGGTGGTGAAGGACCTCCCAACAGGGTTGGTCGGCCTGACACATGGACCCCCTTCCACAAACTTCTTCTTCATCTCTTCATTCTCATTTTCGAGAGTTAGAATCTCATTTTCATTCTTCCGCTTAGTCTCCTCGTTCCTTCTCTTCATCTTAGCCATCTCTTTTTGCAGAGGCATAAAGAGCGCCATCTGCTCAGCATCAGACATCTTCTCGTTCACCATACTTCTGGTTGACACCATCTACTTTCTTTTTCATGCTAATTCTCTCGGTCCCACGGTGGATGTCAATTGTTCTCGAATGGGGTTGGAACCAAAAGAACGGTTCGAGCACTCCTTCGATCGGTCTGTCAGCTCTTCTTCCCTTCCTCTTAAAACAAACTCCTTGCTCTCCTTTCGTTGCTCTACTCCTCGTCTCCGTGAACTCCAAGCTCGGATGGTACCTGCAAAAGACACTCCGACGCTCAAGTGAGAATTCGGTATTCAGTACACGGCGCTATTAATATTGTATGATGACATATCTGATTCTTGGAATCTATGTCTATTTATACAATTACCATGGGCCCTTTGTTCTTGGATTGAATCAAGGAGTTAGGTCATGCATAGGAATGCATTACCTATCGCTTGAATGTTGATTAGTCTTGTTAATCCTGTTTAGGTGTAACGGCTTTGGTTGTGTCAGTTGGTCTTGGACTGGATGCCAAGCCAAAATGTCGATCGTGTGGACCATATCAGTACACTATCAATTTTCAATATTTACCTAATAAAACACGTGTACATTCACAATTTTAAATATGTAAGAAAAACAAGTATAATAAATTCATTATTTGATTTTCGTAAGTGACATATAAGTGGTTAAATGGTCTTTATAGAGGTATTTTCTTTTTGCTTCTTAACAAAAGTATTATGTTGTAGTCTTTGCACAAAATTATTGTTTTAATATTTATAAGAAAGGAAAATAACACCGGAAGCTGTTCAGTGCTTGTTGAAAAATAATTAACATAAAATAAAATGAAACTTGCAACGAACAACAAACAAAATTATTCACTATCAAATGAATTAATTAAGAAGTTTTTGAACGAAACACTTGTTAACTAAGTGAGTATATTGGTAACAATGATGCAATTTTTGGTTTCCAAGCATTGTTTTCATCCTTCTTCTAAAAAATATATTTGATCTATTAAAAATCAAAACAAAGTGTTTTAACACCAAGCTACGCTTCATTTATTTGAAGCATTTATTATTAAAAGCGGTCAAACGATAGACTTACGAGTCATTTTTTTTTTCTAAAATAAAAAATAAAATGTCACACAAAATTATGTAATATAATTATATAATTTTTATAACTTTGCTTATGCTGTTAACCTTTCAGCGAAAAATTTATTACAGGTGTGACATATATACAAAATTCATCATTTTTTAAAATGATACTGATATTTATAGATTGGTATAT
>Ga0123341_1005428_pt1 | contig 11369 bp, 6 predicted proteins | sample Turbeapinknodule_FD_89959 | JGI IMG/M metagenome (GOLD analysis project Ga0123341, IMG submission 89959) | Root nodule microbial communities of legume samples collected from Mexico - Turtle bean Mexico pink nodule | ecosystem: Host-associated > Plants > Roots > Nodule | place: Mexico: Nepantla... | reverse complement strand
GTTGGAGATCCCACATCGACTAGAGATTAGAGCCTTTCATTGTATATAAGTGGGTGCAAACCTCAACCCTATGAGCCGGTTTTATGGGGTTGAGTTAGGCTTAAAGTCCACTTTGTAATAAATACTTTGGTCTGTTTGTCCCATTGTCGTAGATAAAAAACCTGGCTAACATCGTTTGAAAAAATTTCATGTTAAAGTTGACATACAAAACTCTGACTAATGCTGGTCAGGAAATAATCTCAACTAACATTGGTAGAAAAATAACTTTGGTTAGTGTTGGCCCAAAGACAACCCCAACTGAAAAATAACTACAGTTGGCTTCAAGTGGAAAAAATTGTTTAACATGAGCTGAAAGACATTGTTGATATTGATAAAGAAAAGTCTAACAGTCTAACTAACATTTTCTGAAGAATAACCACGATTGACTTTTGCCTGGAAGAAACCCCTACCAACATCAATAGAAGAAACGATGTTGAGTCAAAAATGCTCTGGCAATGACCGAGTTGATCACATTTAAGTTTCAGTGTAACCAAAATTGAACTAATGACGCACGAGCTGAGAAAAGAGTATGAAGAGGAAAGACAAATGTAATAAGAGAGAAAAGAGTACGGAGTTTCAAATTCTTACTTTTTAAAATGTTTAGAATTTCTATTTCTTTCAAAATTTCTTACTCAAACAATATATTTCCTAATAAAATATTTCTAATTCTCTAAAAAAATTACCCTTTCAAAATTCACCATCCGAACACATTGTTTGGAATTTATGAACTAAACGAAAATCCTGGTTTTGGAAATGTGGTTGGACCCAAACCCCACAAATGCCTCCAAAGTGATGTGGGAAAAGTTTGGGAGCAAAAGAAATTGATCTTGGTATGGTTGGTGCTAAGCCAAGTTTGGTGATTTTGGTGTTTTGGCTAGATTTTGTGACTTGGTGGTGTGGGAGGTGAAAAACGAAAATCATGGTTTTGGAAATGTGGCTGGACTCAAACCTCACAAATGCCTCCAAAGTGATGTGGGAAAAGTTTGGGGGCAAAAGGAATTGACCTTGGTATGGTTGGTGCATAGCCAAGTTTGGTGATTTTGATGTTTTGGCTAGATTTTGTGACTTGGTAGTGTGGGAGTGAAAAACGAAAATCATGGTTTTGGAAATGTGGCTGGACTCAAACCTCACAAATGTCACCAAAGTGATGTGAGAAAAGTTTGGGAGCAAAAAGAATTGATCTTGGTATGGTTGGTGCATAGCCAAGTTTGGTGTGACATCAAATTAGAATTCCATCAGTATGTATTTTAATTGGTTCTTCCATGTCAGATTTTGCTTTCAAATTGGTCCTTAATGATATCAAATTAGTCGTTGAAGGACAAAACTAATGGAATTATCATTGAATGACCAGTGTGATGTTTCACCAGTATCGTGTGTGTATGTGTATGGTGGCCTGGAATGAATATTTAGTTGTTAAAAATAAAGTTATTACTTTTCACCTTGTTTTTTCAATTTGTGTTCCTGGTGGGTGAGAAGCTTATGGCTAATAGGTTACTGTTTAGTCAAATTTTACTTACTGGTTGGCTATTTTTCTCTATCAATCTCTGACAATTTCTTACATTTTAGACAACCTTTATGCCGCATAACATTCCTATGTTTAAATATGTTATTGTTTATTTTCTCAGGTCCTGGTTCTTGGCCGAGAGAAAGAAGGTATACCTGTAGATGTAATTCATATTTTGGATGCTTGCATCGAAATTCCTCAATTTGGTGTTGTTAGATCTCTTAATGTTCATGTCAGTGGTGCAATTGCTCTCTGGGAGTATACTCGACAGCAGAGATCTCAATAGCCCGTGACTGAGACTAATTTTGCAAGCCAATTACGTTGTAATACACATATGTAAAATAGGTGAAACTCTAGGAAATTCCTTCTTGTTGTAACAAATGTGTTTTGGTTTTGTTACTTTAGAAACGTGCAAAAGAGTCCTCCAAAATTTTGAAGTTTCACATTACTGCCATTTTGAAAGTAACAGGATAAAAGCACGTCAGATTAATTATAGGAGAGGTTTTTCGAGGTTAGGGTTTCCCCTTTGAAATATTTGTTGTATTCTATACTTACAAGAGTGGTCAAGCGCCACAAGGGGACTATCAACGCAAGTGGTACAGTACGTGGTTTATATTTCCAATAATTTTGTTGATCCTTTAAATTTTGTAAAGTATTTTCACATATGTGAGTATAAGATAAAAAGTAAGGGATATAAATAGATTATTATTAATAACCATATATTATGTGGATATTTTCATTTGGTTTAAAATCACCAAAAACAGAGAAAAGTCGGAATGAAAGAGGTGAATCCCACTTTTCTTAGTCTGTGCTTATACCAGAAAAAGATGTGGAAAGTCTGATTGTATGTGACACGCACTTATGATACGCATTCAAATAAGCAGCAATAATTGAGGGCCATTGCAGTGATTAGCGTGATGGAAGATAAGAAGTTGAATCCAATTAAATGATATGAACTCCTATGAGATTGGTGACATTGTACCTCGAGCAAACTTGCGTCTTGTTGATAATACATTCCGAATGAACCTTTTCCCTCTCCATACCTCAGAAGTTAACATGCTCAAGACCTATAACAGCATATCATTTTCATTCCATTTCCTGAAAAATCTCCACAATTTTGCTTCTTATTCTTCTTATTTTTGGCTTTTGACCATGACCTTAGGAACCTTGGAATCAGTAGTTTCCAGCTGCAGCTTCCAAGCCATGTTGGCCTTTTCATGTTGGAAGGGGTTATCTGCAAGACAAGGTAATGTAATAATAAATTCAGGCACATCCTATACAAAATGGGTCAAAAATTATTTTCAATACATTTTCAAAATCACATCTTTTTGTTTCTTTATTTAAGTGTAACTTCTCCCTAAAACTTCAGATATATTAAGTACGTTTCTTGATAAATTTGAAAACACGAAGGTTGGAATCATATATAAACTCTGATATTAACTAATAATTTAAGGTATGAAACATAAAAACTCTTGATAAATTTTTAGAAGATGATAATGCAATATAGAATGTACTGTACCTGGGTTGGTGGGTGGAGATTGTTGTTTGTAACCCACTTGGAGAATGAAGGTGCTGATAATGCTTCTTTTGCAGACTGACGTAGCAGATGAGAGTAGCTAAGCAACCCTGCTCTTCTTCCACATCCCATACTAATAGGGCCATGAAGCTGATGCTGAATTGAAGATGAGTTCTTCTTTCTTGGCTTCTCAACGTATACCCTCACTACCACCTTTTTATCACTGCAGTAACTTACCTATATATCATATCATATGTCAGAGCTCACACATCACACACCACAAAGCCACTCACATAACACCAACAACTCATTTACCTGTTTCGTTGGCATCTTAGGATGATGAAGGAAGTGAAGGCTTTATGAGAATTGAGTTATATATATATATGCATCATGCAGGCCTAGGACTAGGACATGTTACTAATTAATACCAATGTTTATGTAGAGTTTATAACTGTGTATGTTTCTTTGGGTGGAACGAAATTCCACTTGACGTAATTATCAATTTATTTGTCGTGATCACCTATGATGGGGCCCCAATTATGGTGCGGCGACCACATCAGCTTAAACCTGGGATCTTATGGGCAGCTTGTGCTTTGCTTTGTTTTTCCTCAACAAGATTCATTTGATTGTTACATTCACCCACACCCCACACACCAGCTTCAATACTTACATCTTCAACTAACTTATTGAAACTGCTAAATCATGACTAATATACTTATTTAACTTTAACTCAATCATATAAAACCGATTTTATATATTTATGACAGGTTTGATAGCGAACTGATAGCAGTGTACTAATAAGTCCAACAAACTCATATAGATTCTAAATGACTTTGAACCATCTTAAGAAGTAGATTTTAAGTACAGATGCACACTCCAAAATGTGAAATATTCATCTTCATTGGAGCTTTTTGGTGGTAGTCGTGACCAACAGCCATCAGCTGTCGGTGTGTGTAGGGGTTGTGTTTGTTCGCGATAATGGATTCCTCGTCAAGTAAGTTTGAGGGGTGTGGACACACTTGCGCGAATTCGGGTAACGGCTACAAGGGATAAATCGAAAGGAAACTGTACCCAACCAGGGATGGACGTAAAGTCGTAAGCTACCGAGGGTAGGGATAATCGTCCAGGTCTTATTGTGAAAAAAAGCCGCCCCGCTCATAAGATGATGTTATATACTATAAAATATCTTATTTCTAATAGACGTGAGATTTCCAACAATTTTTGTCTACTTGATCAGTTCATTTTTGTTTACTTTTTCAGTTTATCAATTCTTAGACAAAATACCAAATGAACAAGTGTGTTCCTTATTTGTTATTTGTATTCTTTTTTTTTAATAACATTTTATCTTGTTTTAACATTGTTCAAAAGACTAATAACTTAAAGTTCACATGACAACACTTATTGCACCTCTTTCATAAACATGTGGGTTACTCAATGTAACATATTTATAGGAATACGATTATCATGTTTCCTTCTTACACACAAATCTTTTGTGTACATAAGATAAAATAATAGATAATATAATAATATTTAAATAATTAATCTCAATTCAATTCAATTTGATTTTGTTTCGAAATTTCAAAAATAACATTCAATTTTGAGAAAGAATTAAATCAATCCAAAAAATAATTATTTTAATTAATTATCAATTCTTTTAGATAATTTTTAATTATTTTTTATTAATTTGATTCTGAATACTCTCCTTCCCTTTTTCATCTTCTTTTTAGAGAGTGAGTGTGAAGTGCTTAGAAAGGTTATAGGCCCCTACTGCCCTCTTCAGTTTCTTTTAATGCAAAATAAAATATAATTATTTTTTTGGTTTGGTAGCAGGCATTAGATTTAGACATTAAATGTAACTTAAAAAACTTTCTTTGTCTTCTTTTTATTGATATATAATTATATTGTATATTGAACATATCCAAATATAAAATATAATGTAATTTGAAAATTATATTCAACCTATCCAAATATATAATGTAATTTGAAGATTATGTTGAAGAAACATAAAATATAATGTAATTTGAAGTTATAAATTGTTTTGGATTGGATTCTAAAATTTTTTCTCTATGTATTGGAATTAAGTCTAATACAATTTTATTAAAGTGACTTATTGTAATCATCAACAGAGAATCTCCAATCTATTGAACCTTTTAATTTAAAAGATATGAATATATAGCAATTTTACAACACTGTTATTCCAAAACTTTTGAAGAGACACCTACGAAAACCGTTATTTCGAAATAAATTATTAACAATTTTAGAATTCCAGTTCTGAAAATAATTTTTTAAAAAAAAAATCTATAGTACCTGTTTCAAAAGGTTACGGACACTGTTTTACTACTAATGATTTCAATTTTTTTCACATTTCAATTTATTTTCACAAAGTTGCAATGAAGACAATTTCTCCCTCCACCATATCAATTTTTTAAATTTTCAAAACTACCTTTATTCCAAATTAAAAAATCCAAAATAATAATTATAATTGAGAAATAAAAAAATACATTTTGAAAAAAAATTATGAACAAAAAACTAAAAATACATTATGGATAAAAAATTTCAGAATATGTTCCAAAAATTGAAATCCAAAATATTTCAGATAAAAATTAATAATTTTTCCCATTTTTGTGTAAGGTTATTTTCGTCATTTAGAAGGGGTATTTTTGTCATTTTTTAGAGCTGATTGGGTGCATGCTGAAATTGATATGGTGGAGGGAGAAATTGCCCTGCGATAATTAGATTGACGTCCTTCCTTAATCACCAAGGGTCGGCCCAAGCCCATAACCCAACGGTATTTAAGTTAGTTTCTACTGACAAATAATTTTTAAATTTGTATTTAATTAACTATCAATTTTAGAATCTAAATAATTGGTAGTTAAAATTTTAGTAACTAATTAAATACCAATCTATAAATTATTTATCAATAATATAAAATTAATTTAGATACTAATAACACATTTTGTCTTTAAAATAATATTTAATTTAATTAATATGATAATTAATTAACTTTTATCTTGAAAATTGATAAATATGATGTTGTAGTAGTGGAGACTATATTAGTGAGAAATGAAGATATGACCAATATTTACACCTAGAATCTTATTGCTATTGCAAAGTTTCCCTAACTAGGAACTCTTCAATTGGTGCATTGGCAATGAAGATGGACATAATGCAACATATTTTTCCTTCTCCTTCTTCTTCATGATAACTTATCCTCCTTATATAGATGCCATAGTTGTTTTCATTATTTTGTTGTGGAGATATTTTTAGACTTGTCTCATGAGATTTGTGCAAAGATAATTTTATTTTGGTCTTTCAATCTTAGACTAAATAATATATAGTCACTGATAATGTAAAAATTAAAGTTATGAAAGTTTGATCTAAGCATAAAATGTTATGTATAGTAAGTTTTTTATTGTTATAATACTTAAGTTAATTATGATAAGATGATTTTTTTTTTATTGGTTGTTAGTGTAAAAGCTTCTACATTCTTGAAATGTTAATGGGCATTGAAATCGTAAACACCCCTTATCTTTTGTTAATACAACTTCTTCTGAAGTATTCGATACGGATATGCAAATGGGAAACAGAAGCTTGAGGACCTCCTTACAAAATGACCGAGCTCAATCAACATCACCACTCATTGTGGCAATCTTAAAACAGAACAAAGGTAATTTTTGTTCTATAATTGTAAATTTTCTCTTATCATTCACTAATCAATTTATTAACAGGATAATAGATCTGAACACTATCTCTCCACTTTCTTTCTGTGTAGATCGAGTAATCAAATTTTAATAAAGCTTAAATATTAATAGGGATGATTTTGATTTATTTAATAATTTTTAATTAGGTCCTTAGAGTTTTGTAATTAGATTATTCAACTTGTTTTGTCTATTAATTGAGCATTTTTTAAACCGTTGTTACGATTGTAAAGATGTACTTTTGATTGAGAATTAATAACAAGTTCAAAACGATGACCCATAAAAAGTGAGAATCATCGTTACTATATGCCAAAATGTAAATATCATATTTATAGTTAGTTTTCTATAATGAAAATTACACATAAATACTTAATTAAAAAAATATTTTACAGAATAATTAGAAAAGTGTTTTTTGAGAATAAAAAATTCCGTAGCTTAATTGAATTTATTTTAATTTTAAAAATAATAATTAAATTATTTTATTTTCAAAATTTTGTATTTACATGAACAAATTTATTTATTATAAAGAAAATATTCATTACTGAAGTTTCAAAAATATGGTGAATGAAGAGAGAGAAAATTTTGTATGCTATGTTACTTTTTTTTCCCTTTAAATTTTAATTTTTTTCAAAATTTCCTTTCTCAACTAGGAGATTTTCATTAGGAAACTATCAAATGCAAGGATAAGATGATGTAACTCGTTAACTTGTTTTGCCAACGATATTTATTTATTGGACATGTTTTTTTTTTTCAATATTTCTTATTTTCTCTTAATAATATGGCATTCGATATTTGTTGGTGAGATTCTACTTATAATTGGTTATTCATAAAATGTAACAGGTATTCTAGAGAAAATAGTAAAGAAAAAGAAAGATGGATTCATGATAAGAATAACATAGGAAGAAATGCTCTTCACTATGCAGCATCTATAGGTTACTTACATGGTGTTGAGTACTTGCTTCAAAATTGTCATACCTGCAATATGGAAAGAGACATAGATGGAATTTTTCCTCTTCATCTGGCTTCTGCATTTGGACATATAGAAGTGCTAAAGAAATTGCTTGAAAATTGTCCAGATCCCAGAGAAATAGTTGATAACAAAGGTCGAAATATTGTTCACATTGCAGCTATAATGGGAGAGTTTAATGTGGTAAGATACGTCTTGCAAGATGCAAAAGATGAAGTAAAAGATATGATAAATGGTAAGGATTGCGATGGAAACACTCCGTTGCATTTGGCTGCCTCACACTCTCGTCCGAAAATTGTGCAAGCCTTGACATGGGACACAAGAGTGGATCTCCATTGCCTTAATAACAACAACCAAACAGCTCTCGATGTTTTTGAGCAATTTAAACAAGAAAATAATCCGCCCTTCTCCCAGGCAAGTATATATAGAATATTATGTTTGTTAAAAAATTCAAGATTTAAATATATTTTTTTAGTTTATAGTGAATGCTATGAGAATATATGTTCAATTGGGTTCTTAATTGATCAAAATTCATCTAAGATGATTATGTTGAGGGAAAGAGTTTTGTTTTATTTCTCATTAGCCCTCACTTTTTCTTTCTTTCTTTCTTAATTTGTGGTAAATTCCATGCACATAAATTGTCTAAATGTCCAAAAGATTAAGTAGCGTCATTAATACTCTCCTTACACACTTGGACTACTTATTTTTCCATTTGTTGAATTTGTAACACAAACTTATATATGCAGCGACTAACATGGTGCCAACTAAAATCTGCTGGTGTACAAAATGCTAAAAGAGGATTACAGTCTATCGAGATCCCCAATCCTCGCAAACCAGAAGCCAAAAACACAGATTTTTATAAAGACAGAATCAACACCCTTATGTTGGTTTCAACCCTTATAACTACTATAGCATTTGCAGGAGGTTTTACTTTGCCTGGTGGAAATGATAGTTCTAGTCCAGAAAAACAAGGCATGGCTGCTATGCTAAATCGCATGTGGTTTAAACTATTTATTTTATGCATAACAATATCCATGTATGGTGGCATTAGTGTTACTATTATACTCCTTTGGGCTCAATTGGAAGATATAACTTTGGCTCTTTTGGCCCTTAAAGTGGCAATGCCCCTTTTAGGAGTCACTCTCGCAACCCTATCGGTGGCATTCTTGGCTGGTGTCCAACTTGTTATAAGCGATCTCAGTTGGTTGGCCACTACTGTTCTGATTTTGTGTGTGGTCTTCATTCTCCTGCTTTTGTTACTGTACACTCTTCTCTGGTTCCCCTCAAAATCAAGCAACCTAATAATGCGATACATTTCTTTCTATCCTTTTCGGCTTCTCACATGGTTAATTGAAGATTCAAGTGAAGGTAGGTAGTTTTGAAAACACTACCGATGTTTGTGCATCTTTGTTGATTTGTTTTCTTCTTTATCCTTTCCTTACACGAAAATCATTAAATAAAAACTAATTTTAAAGACAAAATAATTAGTTATTATATTGAATAAATTAGAAACCATTTTATAAACTAAAAAAATAATTGATATTTAAAGTAGTTTTTATTATTAATAAAAATTTATAAAGTAATTTCTAAATTTATATCTAACCATTAACTATCAAGGTTTTAGCTACTAATTACTTTATATTGTAAATTAGTCTCTATTATTCTTTTAAAGACTAATTTAGAATAAAAAATATTAGTAGTTAAAACCTTGGTAGCTCATTTAGATACTAATTTAGAAATCATTTTATAAATTTTATTAATAATAGAAACCACTTTAGATCTTAATAATTTTTTAGTTTCTAAAATAATATCTAATTTAGTCAATATAATATTTAATTATTTTTACGCTCTAAATTTAATTGTTAAATATATTTTTTTTAGTGTCTTTGAGATGGAGATTTAACTTTGTTTTCATGTGCATCTTATTTGGAGTTTTGTATCTTATATAATTGCATGCTACTATAATCATCATTTTTATCAATGTTTTATAATCAAGTATATCATAATAATGCTCTTTGAAAAGAATTTTATATATACATGCATCCATCATTAAAATAGAAATAAAAAATTACCGTGTCTAAATAATAATAAATATTGATAATTTTTTTTATCAATAATAAATTAATAAATATTTAAGTCTTGTATGGTGATTATGTACATTTTTTTTATCAAAGGATTTTTCTGATCTGTTAGTTTCTATATTCTGAGCAAGAATGTTAATTCTTCCTGTTATAAAAAGTATACTAGTAGCATGCTTATGCTGCAATGCCATGTTCTTTTTTTTTCATGAATTTAATTATTTGTTTATTGAGTTTAAGAAATGAATATGAGATTCCTTAATTGGAATTCAAAAAGACGAAGTTGTTAATGATTCTACATTATCAATTTCATAAGTTTATAATGAATTGTTACAACAAGGTGCCATGAAATTATGTTGGTGTGATGAAATTTATTTATTTTTCTATGAATGATTTGCTTTATGTTTTCAAAAGAAAGACATGATTGATTACATTATAGTTATTATAGTTGAATTTTTTTTTTATTGATTACATCTGCTAACTTTCTTTCAGCTGAGATGAAAGGCCCCACAGATGATTAAAGAGTATCCATGATCAATATCTAAAGTTATGAACTATGAGTTTGGTGCATGTTAATTAGCGTGTTCGAGTTGTTATTCGACATTATGATATTATTAAAGGACCTAATAAGACACTCCCTTATGATATTTTATCTAAGTTATTTGATGTCATCTATATATGGTTATGTGTTTGTAAGGACAACATATGTTGATGGAAACATGCAGTTTTACATAAACTATTGGTCATCTTTATACGTAATTAAGATTCTATATTAGTTTGGTTATGTATGCATTTATTTGGGTAACTTCAGAAAATGTATACTTCTCTGAAGGGTGTACCTTTCCTACGGTCGTTCACTCTGATTGCTACTAGGTGTTATTTTAGAATTTTCAAAGCAAATTAATTTGACAATTTTTCATTGCTTTCACCGTTACATGTCTTTGATTTGATGGGTTTATTATTTAAAAATATATTTAAATTTATTGAATTTTGAATCGATGTTATTTTAAATTATTATTATTTTAAATATTTTGTTTTAATAAGATAAACTATTTTTTTTGAATTAATTTTCTCATTTGGATAAAGTATATTAAATAGTAAATACTTTAATAATTCAAAAATATCAACATTAATAATTTTTTTTGTCAGTTTTAATTGATTCTATTCTTTTGTAAAAAATTTATTAAGATTTTTTAATTGAATTAACAAATTTTTTTGGGTCAATGTTAATTTATGAAGCCAAACATGAGTATAACAATCATCTTAATGACTATAACTTTATATAGTCTCTTATACTCATACTTTAAACATTCTTACTAACTTAAACATCGAATAGTCTTGTGCAGATGAACTTCATCATTTTTTTTATGATCAGTCAATACACACTACAAGAAAATCATTAAATATAAATTAATTTTTGGAGACAAAAATAATTAGTTGCTATATAGGCTAAACTAAAAACAATTTTAGAGACTAATTTTTTATTTATTTTTAAATTACTTTCTATTATTGTTAAATAGTTTGTAAATTGGTATCTAATTAGCTACCAAGGTTTTAACTACCAATT
>Ga0123341_1005427_pt1 | contig 11369 bp, 9 predicted proteins | sample Turbeapinknodule_FD_89959 | JGI IMG/M metagenome (GOLD analysis project Ga0123341, IMG submission 89959) | Root nodule microbial communities of legume samples collected from Mexico - Turtle bean Mexico pink nodule | ecosystem: Host-associated > Plants > Roots > Nodule | place: Mexico: Nepantla... | reverse complement strand
ATTTAATTTTATTTAAATATAAAATGTAAACAATACGTATAGGGGTCCATAAATAGTCGAGTATATTTTTTCGCGATATCCTTTAAACAAATTTCATTTTAAAGGATCACACCGATTAGTCATCACTACCTATAGCACTTTTATAATCAAGGTTATAATTTGTGAAAGACTTAACACTCTCATTACATAAAGATACAATGTGAAAGCAACCTTCTTTAATTGGTCTTCAATGATATATGCCATAATTAATTTTGTGACATATAATCAAACTAATTTTTTTATTAAATTAAAAGATTAAATATTATCTATGCATGTAATTTTAAGCTCAAAGTAATTTTAATAGTATAATATTGTAAATAAAAATGAAGCTGAAATAATCATAGATAAGGGAGAGAATTTGGAGATGAAGTTAATAGATATTTATTATAAGAGAAAGGTAGGTAAAGCTTTACAACAAGTAGTATCCATACATAACACAGATATATTAAAGAACTGCAAGCTTATTTTATTTTGATCAAGAGCGCACCTGAAGTGCCTCTGTTTGCAAAATATATTTGTTTATTTATTCTCTGGTACGAGGAATTATGCTAATCAGGGATCATCATCATAAGCACGTGCCACCAAGTGCGTCTGCACTTTCTACGGCAATTGGGCTGGTTCAATGTTCCATATCTCTCGGGCATATTCATGAATCGTACGGTCACTGCTAAACTTGTATGACCCTGCTGTGTTCAATATTGACATTCTTGTCCATTTCTGTATCCACATCATTTACAAATGTTAATGTTAAAAATAACATGAGACCAACAAGCATGATGCATGAAGGAACAGAACAACCATGGACAAAAGAACTATAACAACTGAATACAATTGATAAATACATTGCATCACATAATAGAACATGTAAATAAGTGAAAATACCAACACCTTCTAACATACTGTGCTATCTATTGGTTAAAATTTGTCTGAACTACATAATCACGAGTAAACTAATTACATATGAAGTTGAATAAAAAAAATCGATTGATTCAAAAGAATGTGTTGCTAGCAAGGAATAGGTGCAGGCATCCAATAGGCTAGCAGGGGAAACGAATATTTAATAGCAAATAGGAAGAAAGTCTACAAACTCACTTTTTGGTCTCTGTATGCTTCATCAACCTTCTCTTGGCATTCTATGTAGCTGGGGAAGTCCTTGCCCACAAGGAAATAATCTGCACGACCAAAACCTTCATTTCCCTCTAAGGATCCAATCAATTCGTCATAGTTGTAAGATCCAAAAACACCACTTCTGACAAATTCTTTGACTTCTTCAAATCGTGGATCGGGGACAAACTGAATTAAAAAAACATAGCGGGTTAACATATAATCATCTTAAGTTTTTAAGAAACCCAAGACCGACATTTCCTCAAACAACGATCTTTGTTCAAAATTCTTGTAACCTTATTATGAATTTCTTTCAACCATTAGCATTTGAAACACAGTAGAATACTTGTTCATGTGGGTATGCTCCAAACAGCATGGTATTAACAATGCTCCATAGTAATTAAAATGCACAAGGGTCTTAAGACAGACCTTTCCCTCTGCTCTTTCTTTCCTCAGCCCAGCAATTTCAGGAGCCTCGGCACCAAAGAGGAAGAAGTTATCTGCACCAACCTCTTCCCTAATTTCAACATTGGCCCCATCTAAAGTTCCAATCAATATGCAGCCATTCATTGCAAATTTCATGTTGCTGGTTCCACTTGCTTCCATTCCAGCAGTACTACACGAGAGAAACAGGGAACACAGATTAGTATATGTCTGTTTGACCTGTATCCTATTTCACAATGCACATTGAGTGCCAAGCTCGCTCTCACATGTCATTGGTGCTCGGTATGACTGGCTGGATTTCCAAACATAGTATTAATTTGCAAAGTTGCATTGCATACAACAATGCATAGGTTATGAAGAGGAGTTGGAGAGGTGAGATTCATGCTGTTGATCATCATGTTAAATTTTCCATGCACGAAATAGGTAGCAAAAGTTTTTGAATGAGAAACATCTTGATTTACATATGAATATGAAACAATTTGATGTAATTGACTCAACTTTCTATTTAAGGCTATTCATGTCAAAATTTGAATAGTTGCAATTAGTACAGTTGACAGTATCATGTTAATTAGTACATCTAGATCACCATTTACGTGAAATATAACTACCTGATATGTTGTGACAATTCACTTGCCGGAATAAGCATCTCAGCAACACTGACATTGTAATCAGGGACAAAAATAACCTGATTAAATATAAACACAAATTAACAATAACTTCATCCATTTGAAAAAATATGATACTGAAAACATGTAGGATCTTAACAAAGTATGAAGCTTTAAAGAAATTAGGTAAACCATTCCTTCCAAAACGACTCCCCTCTGGAGAAAATTTTCTATAAATTAAATGGCACAAACAGAGCAATTTCTTCTTTATATTTAGTATATTAGAAAACTTAATTATATGATTAAAAATCTTATTTTTAGATAGCCTAAAATTCAAAACAAGTGAATGGAATATGGATCTCTGCACACAGCAGCAGGGGGGATGACTACGGATCCTATCCAATTAAAAATAATTGGAGAGTCTCCCGTTTCACAATTTAGTCAATTAAAGAGCCAAATAGTCACAATTTAATCATTTAATCCATTAAATGGTAAAATAATTGATTATCCACTTAATATAATTGATTAAATTGTGAAAATAGAGACTCTAATTAAATATAATGGGGAAGCGATGGAGACTCTAATTCCATCTAATTAATTATAATGGGAAACATTCCAAAATTGTTTTATTATTTTTACAGGACCAAAATTATCCACTGAGAGAAATGTATCCAAGTGTGGAAATTTAATGATTTAATAGTCAAGAGAAGTCCTTACATATGTGTGTATTTTGGAAAATCCCATGAGTATACAGAGTTTGATGATATATTATGTTATCATCCTCTGTGGGGCCGTTGGTTTTTTCTTTTATATTTGCATAGTAGAATGTTTTACCATAAGGACTTGCATAATTGCATTTGTAATGTGGTGTGTTCATGCTAAATTATACTAAAAAATCTTTTTATAAAAAATGCACATTGATTTTAAATTAACATAAGCAACTTGCTTATTGCTAATAAAAATCAAATGTAGAACCTAAAAAAGATCCTGAGGCCCAGGTACTGTTAAAGGAATAATGCTTTACATCTTTATTTTCAAGAATATGCCTAAGAACTGTATGACAAAACATAAACCAACAAGTGAAAAAGAAACAGTTGGACTCGTGTACCTTGAGTAGATCTCCTATTTCAGGATCATGATTAACGGTTTCCCCAACATCTGTAATAAATTTCACAATTCTCTTGGCTTGCACATACGTAGCAAATGCTTTCCCCCCAAATATACAAACTCTAGGAACAAAATTTGCTTTCCTTTCCACAGGACTCATTTCTTTCATCTTCTTGTACCGGTAAACAATTCCAAGTATGTTCATTAATTGTCGCTTATATTCATGGATTCTCTTCACCTAAACCAAAGTAATAGAGCCAGCATTGAACAGTTTAGCAACATAGGGAAAAAACTGATGGAATGGGTAGAAATTGAATCCATTGTAACTAAATTGTTTGTCAGCAGAACAAAAATTGATGTTTAAAAGTAACATATTATCGGGGAGGGAAATAGGAATAGGACATGCAGCCTATCAATGACCTACAGCCTGGCCTAATTTCAGCCTGTGCTAACCTAGACCATACATCAAACAAGGCACACTTGGGCATTTTGAACAGGTCGTCTTCATATACATTACTTATGGTGCTTTGTACATTGTATAGGCAAAACAGAATCACTACTTTCTTAATAATCTGCCTTGATTGATAACTAAATCACACTAATCACAATATGACCAATAACCACTGAGAGACCGTTACAACATTTTAAACTTTCCATTCTATCGTTGAAACTTAGAGCCCAATCAAAATTGGTGTAAAAGAAAAAGAAGAAAATAACCAATATAAAGGCATCATCTTACCTGGATGTCAAACATTGCATCAGGACTGACAAAATACCCTGTTTTTTCTCTGATAAATGCCGCAACTTTAACTTTGTTACTCCTCTTTGCTTCCCTCCACTGCAGTTGTAGATCCTCATTCTCTACAAACTGTAATAATTTATACCAGTATGATCAGGTTTAATGACAGGAATTTGGAAAATAGGCTGAGACTAATATGATCAAGTGATGCTTTTGACATACAATGGAAACACAACGTAGTCTACAGCACGCTCAATGCTAATTACCCAATTTCAGAAAATACCCATAAAATTGAAATCACGATACCATATTAATTCCTTTGAGATCAAGCAGCACGAGGATACCAAATTTACAATTTAGTTGAACGGAATTAAGCTCATCCCGGAATCCATAAGAATTCATATTTAAAAGCTCAACAAACCAGATATTCCATCCTGAATAGTGCGTCACAAGACATAGTTTATTCCATTGGAAAAAAATTTGAAGGAGCCCAGTAAATGCAAGATAGTTAGATTTTATAGCTTAGAAGTAATTACAATTCTTATTTATAGCTTAGAAGTAATTACAATTCTTATTTATAGCTGGTTCTTTGGGGATAACTTGTATCATTGATTATAAAATTCCAAAATTGAAGGCCATTTGTTTCCAAGAAGCATTAGGCTATGTGGTAGTATAACTGGTGCCACCAAACTTGACATTCATAAAAAGGAAATAAAAACTATAAAAGAGGAAAATGCAAAGCCATGAAGGAAAAATTCAAGACTAGGATAAGATTAATAAAGCAAATAAGGGTAACAACCTTCCTTAGCTCGGCTAATTTCTCTGTATTTAGGACCCAATCCTCTGTGCCTATCCACTCCGTTATTATTTTACTCAGAAGCGGATTGCAGAACTTGATCCATCTCCTTGGTGTCACACCATTTGTTTTGTTTTGGAATTTCTCAGGCCACAACTACAAAAAAATATGGCATCAATTATATAAACAAATTTCCTAGATCTTGTCATAATCTAAAGAAAACATAAAATGATGAAGAGCTATTAAAGGTCCAAATATTAAATACATATCATTAGAAGTGTGAGAAGTTTCTTTCATCTTTTAAAAGCAGTATGCATGGAGCAATCACTTTGAAACAAAACAAATGAAGAAATATCCATATTTTATTTATAGTGCTATTATGCCCATTGGGCAAGAATGAGTTGTTTCCTCCCATTGGTCAGATAGTAAGAGTTGACTGCTAAGAGCTATTTGGTAATTTCTATTAGGAAAAAGCTAGCAATTTAGAAACATAACTCAGCTATGCACTACGTCATACTGACAGACCAACGAAAAATTTACCTTATAAAACGCATTGAAAACTTCATCTTTTACAATTTCACTGTGTATCTCTGCAACCCCATTCACTGCATGACCACCCACAACACACAGATTTGCCATACGAACCAATTTTGGTGGTTCTGGTACTGGCACAGGCAACTCTTCTTTCTCATCCTCAATGGAACTTTCATCCGTTCCCTTCTTTTCAGCAAGGGCTCCTTCCACTTCGTCGTTATCATCATCTTTTTTTTTTTCTTCTTCTTCTTCTTCTTCTACTTGTTCAGAACTTTGCGGCTCCTCACTAGGAATATCAGTCGTCTCTTTCGACTTAACCAGTACATCTGCAAATTCTTCAGGCAATTCAACATTTTCTAGTATTCTCATTTCCTTCAATTTATTCTCCAACAAGTCTGAATCTGCAGTGCCATATTCTGCAATTATGGTCCCAATCAACTGCAAAGCAGGAATACCATCAACAACTAATGCATGTACCCTGAAAGAAAGATGTTTATGAATGTATTTCAGTATTACCTCCTCATCAATCATTTCTATTATCTCAATATGGCGTGGAAGCAGTTTCTGCATAAGATCCAAGCTCCATTTCTCTAGTGCCTCGGGAAGAACAGTATGGTTTGTATATGCTACAGTCCTGAATCACAGTAGCAGATAGTAGATATTCAGTCAACCAACTCGGATTATGCATTAATAGATAATAAGAGTTCACCAGACACCTCTCTGTGTAAAATACCTTTGTGTAATATTCCAAGCATCTTTCCAACTTAAACCCTTTACATCTATTAAAATTCTCATCAGCTCTGGGATGCACAAGGTTGGGTGCGTATCATTCATCTGCACTGCAACCTTTTCAGGGAACTCTTCCCAATTCAAATTTGCTCCTGATCTTCTCTCAAAACAAGCAATTATGTCTTGAAGAGAAGCAGAACATAAAGTATATTGTTGCTTGAGACGAAGGGTCTTGCCCTCTATTGATTCATCCCCAGGGTAGAGTATATAACATATCTGCATTTGAAAACAAAAATACCATATATAATGAATGTCCTTTTATTAACTTGCATTCAGACTGTATCAAAATTGAAATTAACTGGAAAGCCTAAATATCATCAAAAGTAACTCGTATTTTCTACACATTTACACAGGACTTAGTCCAAACTCATATAGGTCATTAAATGTACACAAAAAGAGAGAAACCGTAAGATTTTAAAACTGAATATTAGAATGGTTACAAAAAGGGATTCTAAGCTTCTGCACAAGTAGTATATATAGAGCAGAAGGTGACATCTGACACTTGGGACAACTGGCAGCTAACAGAATAAACCTAAACAAAATTAAAGAGAATTGATATTCTCTTATATCGGTGATTATAAAAAGACACTCCAAAGACAAAATATGAAAAATACACATTACACTCAAATGTATGGAGAGGAATGATTTTTATGATACTTATTTTCTGCAATATTTATTCTAACACTTATTCAATTGGTCCCTTTTTTAGAATGTGAGTTAAAACTCAACTAAACAAAATTGAGTTATGAGGTGAGAACTACTCCTTCAGTCTCTAGCCGATGTGAGACTTAGGTTTAAAACTGGATCGTGAGATGAGGGTTGTCCCTCTCTTAAATACATATTGCAAAACTCTATCTCTAGTCAATGTGGACCTTATTTTTCCAAATACATTTCAATAGATACGTATATCTCTTGCTGATTATAAAGAACTTTACACAAGCTATATCATCTAAACCTTTTCAGCGTTTGCTAGAGCCTCAGACGCTTCATTGTGTCTTCCAGCATTAAAAGCATATAAATCAAATTCTTCCTAACCTTTTCAGCATTTGCTAGAGCCTCAGACGCTTCATTGTGTCTTCCAGCATTAAAAGCATATAAATCAAATTCTTCCGATGCAGCTTTTGTAGACCAAAGTCTCAAGTTGATTGTAGTCTTAGTTTTATATCCTGGTATTGGAACATCATGTGCAACAGCTTTTATTTCTTCTCCTCCAATCCAGTGTTTTTTACCATCTGACCCTGATACAACCTTGCCATAGAACTTTACAGGATATGAAACGTCATTTCTAACAATCTCCCAGGGACTGCCCATCTGTTAGACGAGGTCAGAAAGAAAGAAAGAAACATTAACAGAACAGAAAAAACATAGTGAAAACATTATAATTTTAATTTTTAAGTACATGCCATTTATCACTTATCAATAAATAATGAAACATACCTCAAGCCAATCTTCAGCGACTTCCTCCTGCCCCTCTTTGGTTATTCGTTGTTTAAATAAACCATACTTATATCTCAATCCATAACCCCAAGCTGGATAGTTCAAGGTTGCCAAAGAGTCCAAGAAACATGAAGCAAGTCGCCCCAGACCACCATTTCCAAGTGCAGCATCTGGCTCCTATCAATAGCCAAACAAAATGAATTACTCAACTATAGTAAGTTGCAACCAAATATTAATTTTGCTTCAATTACTCCTGTTGCTGTAGCTGTTCAGCAAAATAAAAAGGTTTGCGAGTTTGCAATGTCTTTAGGGAAAATGTAGATAAAGCAACTTAATAAGAGTATGATATGATCCATATCAATTGATTTTCTCCATCGCAAATATGCTATTGGAACAACATTTGTTTTGAAAAGTGCATCAGTTTGTTTACCTAAAGAGGTTATTTCATGTGGACTTACGAGGTTCTGGTTATACAAAAAGTAACTTTAAGAGAGCACTGAAACACTCAACATTTTAGAATAAAAATAAGAAAGAAGAAGTACATAGGGAATGTCACACCTGGAATGCCACATTTTCTAATTTATACCCAAGCTTGCTCAAAGCCTCGGCATAAGCACCAGTTAACTCTAGATTGCCTATTGCATTTAGTAATGCTCTACCCTGCACGATAAAATAACAAATAGAAACAAACATTAGACGCCAGAAATGTTCCAAGTTATTCAAATAATTATTGTAGCACCAACCTGCAAAAATTCCATCGAAAGGTAATATGCCTGCTTAACATTCAGCTTCTCGTAGTAATCATAGGTGGCATTCCAGTTAATAATGAGAGCATCGTGAACACTCTGTGCAGTTGCAAAAAAAGCCTGTGGTAGATCAAAATTATGTGGAGAAAACAATGGAGTGAACTCTGCATGGTATTTAATACTCGAGGCAATAGATGAAGCATCTGGCGTCGAGGAGCTGAGAGAGCTAGCGGCTTCAAAAAGAAACAATAAATAAACAAACACATAAGATTAATCAGGTCCTAATGAAGTTGTTGGACAAAAGATAGCTGCTGGTAACTTATTAAAAAGTCAAGAGCTGGGAATAATTTGTCAGAAGTCCCATCCTTATGCTACCCCAAAAGCGAATATAACAAAATATTATTGAGCTTTGGATAATGATTAGTAACTACATGTTTGGATGTAGAGAAAGAAAATAATTAGTTTTTTTTTTTTAAATTGAAATTTTCTACATTTTGGTTAAAAGAAAATTCAAGAAACATAATTAGCCATGCAAGCTTTGCCTTGATTTCAAATTTGAAAATTTTCTTTCCTCTTTTGGTTTCTTCCATTTCATCAAAACAATAATAGTGAGGGAACCCGGGTATGCATCTCCAGAACACACAATGTATTTCCATGTCAACATAAAAAAAAGGATCCCAATCCATAAACTCCTGAATAACTTCTAAAAAAAGCAGTAATAATAGCCAGCTTAATAAGATTATTTTCAACCATTGTACCTACAAATAAGGGAGTGAGGGCGTAAAAAACATATCATAAGAAATAAATAAATCCCAAAAACTTCTTTTTCAGTTGTTAAATCAAAACGAATTTAATGCATCCATTATAGAAAATTGAGATATCATACACACTAACAAGATACCACAAAGAAGGAGCATGCATATTATATCACACACAAATCAAATGAGAGGGAAGTTTCTATTTGAGGATGCAAAGAACAATCTTGACCATTTTAATAAATGATCAAAATTAAAACGTAAAAGTAACGAAACTTTTTAAAGTGATCATGTGAACTTTTAATAGCCTTTACTCCTGACTATATCTGTAAGATTGTGCGGTCACAATTTACTCTTCTCATTCTTGAAAATCAAAACAGTTCTCTCACTTTATACACACACTCCAACTTATTTTCTAGAAAGTGTATTTTATTTTTGGGAATATTTTAAGAAATCCAAGTTGTAAATATTTTTAACACTTCAACTTTATTTTAAAAAATAAGTGGCAGTATCTTAGCATCCTCAGTACTATTTCCTTCCACCTTTTCCATAGCATTTTCACAAGAGTTATATATTACCAACATATATATTATAAATGAATTTAATTATTAATCATATATGTTAAGATTAAGACTTTCTTAATTATATAAATACTAACATAAATGGATGATTAACAAGATTATTTTAATTAATTTCAATCTTAACCATCCACTTGAATAAGATTCAAGTTTATAATTATTATTTCTCACGATGACAAGAATTCTCACATGACATATACATACATATATTACCAGAAAAAAAATTATAAGCAAAAAAAAGGTGAAAAAATGAAAAGCGAGAAAACATTTTATTCACGAACAGACAAGATTGTTTTAATTAATTTTAATCTTAACTATCTATTTGAATTATACTATTGAGATTCGCTCGGTTTACCATCTCAATAATCGAATACGATAATTCAGATTCGTAGTTCACATTACAATAATAAACTTTTAATATATATATATAGAGAGAGAGAGGACATGCTGCTCAAAGGCCTTTCGTTTCAGAGGATGATCATTGGTCACAAATTACTTTTCCTATCATCAGTTAACAATTCAATACTAAACTGCAACTCTCACTCTACCGCAACCAAATCCACACGCTTATTTAAACTTTCAAGAACTTCACAGAGCTAAAATTAGCTTCAAACTGTTAAACGCTGTTAATTCAAAGCGAGAAGAGCCGAAAGCAAACCAAAAAATGCAGACTGACAGACAGTATATAAATATATATATATAGAGAGAGAGAGAGAGAGAGCGATAGAGAGAGAGAGAAGCAAAAACTTCAGACCTTGTTGCTGAGCCACGGGATCGTGTAGTGTCTTCCTGGCCTCGCTACCGGAGACGCACTTCACAGCGGAGAAAGAGTTCCGCCTCCGGAGGAAGCTCAAGTTGGAGCTTCTTCCGATAAACCTGAGCCTCGATTTTGCGGAGGATCTCGCGGAGACGGTTAAGAGCACGGCGAGGGAGTTACGGCGGGGAAGCGCCTGAGCACCGGCGGAAGTAGCGGAGAACCGCATTGTGGTGGAAGCCATTGCGAATCGCAAATCGCAATCTCTCTTCTCCCGAGATCAATAATCGCAGAGAGAGAGAGAGAGAGAGAGAAGGAGAAGTTTGTTTGTTTGTTTGGTTTCTCGGTCACGAGCTTTGGTAGTGTGAGTTTGTAAGTGAGGGTGTTGTGTGACTATAATGAAGATGGAGGTGTTACTGTGTGTACGGCGTGTCGAGATACGATATGACCGATAAGTAATCGAATCACGAGCTTCTCACTCCTTCAGACTCTTATGTGATTCTCTGTCGTTAAGCTCACCGAATATCCTCTGCAACTGCTCTGTTGGCGCTCTACCAGATTGCCACGTACTTGCTTTCCCTTCCACCTTAACCTTCCCTCCTTGTCCTCACCAAAATTTCCGATTCCAATTTTATAAATATAAAATATTAAAAACAATTAACCTTATCTAATATTTCGTGTATAAAATAAGGGTAAGAGGTTAATTAGTCTCAATGATGTTAAATTTTAGTTTTAAAAATTAACTTTATTCTAAATCAACTCACTAGAATGATGGTTCTAGACTGGACGTACAATGGTCGATACTTATCCTTTGTTTGGATTAGAGAGTGGAAATGGGGAAGTGGATTTGAGATGATTTGAAGGAAAAGTGTGAAGAAAGTTAGGGTGTTTGGATTAAGGTAAATAGAGTGAAAAGTGTAGGGAAAGTTTATGAAAATTTGT
>Ga0123341_1005425_pt1 | contig 11371 bp, 11 predicted proteins | sample Turbeapinknodule_FD_89959 | JGI IMG/M metagenome (GOLD analysis project Ga0123341, IMG submission 89959) | Root nodule microbial communities of legume samples collected from Mexico - Turtle bean Mexico pink nodule | ecosystem: Host-associated > Plants > Roots > Nodule | place: Mexico: Nepantla... | reverse complement strand
GATTATTATTGTTTCTAAAGTGAAATTTCAAAATAATTCGAAAATCAAAATCTCATTCTAAAAAAATGTTCCAAAATAAATAAAAAATACACTTTGAAAAAAATTCTGAAAACATATTTCTGATATAGAATTAAAAAAAATACAGAATATAGTTTCCGAAAAAAAATTAAAAACACATAAATGTATTTTAAAACGAGTTTTTCATAATAGAATTTTCGAAAGTGAGTCATCTTCATCTTCTTCCTTTCAAAGAGTGTAAAGAATAGCGATAGTGCTGCGGCGGTAATGACAACTGCAATGACGACATTGGTTGTGTGATGCAGTGAGGGAATTTATTTTTTTATTTTTTCTATTAGTTAAGGGTGCAGTTAGTAACAATGGGAATGTGGGAAACGAAAGTCTTAACAAACTTTATTATTAATAAAACAAATGCTGATATTCTCTTTTGTCAACTATGCTAATAAATTGAATAGCATAACCACATTATCTTTTACGGGTGAACATTTAAAATTAATTTATTATAAAATTGGATAAATTGTCTGTAGTATTTTCACAAAACAAAAAGTAAATAAAAATAAGATTTGACGAATTTATTAAATAAAGACACCAGTTTAGATTTTGGGCCACACGTTTCTGAATATGACACCTAGAAAGCGTGTCTACGTCACCGTATTGTAGTTTATGCAAGTGATCATTTTGAAGTCACTTTATAATAACAAATGAAAAGGAGATTTTTTTTTTTATTATTATTATTATTATTTAAATGTTATTTAATATAAGTAAAACGTAAAAAACAAAAAAAGAGAGAAATGAAACAAGTTATTGAAATATTATACTATAAACATAATAATCCATATCTGTAAATTAGAAAAATAGCAGCATAATGGTCGGTTAAAATAACACTAAACCTGAATATCTTAAAAAAGAATTATTAAAGTTTCGTAGTATGATAGACCAAATCCGATAACATAACATGCTGATACGTATATTCAAGACTAATGTATCAATAGAAATACAAAGATTTCAAATAAATAATTTCTATTATTGAATTAGTTCAGTATCAAGATTTACAGAAAAAATAAGATGAATATTTTCAATATATAATAAAAAATACATGAGATAAAAAGACAGATTATATACTAATAATTAAGAGTACATTTATTAATAAATGAATATTTTAGATTTGAGACTCATGAAATACTCATGTATGTAACAATAGATAATAAAATTTGTTGAGAAAATTAGTGATCATAGTATCCCAGAAAAAGTATGCACAGTAATGAGAAAAAGAAGAAAAGTGATTTGTAGGTAAAGGGTAGAAGCGTAGGAACTAGAAGTGAAAATGAAAATGGTAAGAAGATGATGCATAACGACGACCCCAGCACCCTTTGGCAATCATCACACGCCATACACAAAAGTCCAAACCTGGCCCTCCCCTTCGACCCTTCCCTTGGAAATCCCGATTAAAGTACTAATACAATACTGTTAAATCAAACACTTGTGAAACTCCCAAAAGAAACCTTTGAATTTCATCATATACAACCCTTTTTTTACTCTTTTCTACAATGTTAAAGTCTCTTTCAACACAACTCCGAACTTACCTTATCATACGTGTGTACTGTGACATGAGTTTCACTGGAATTGGTCTTGCTTCTTGTAGCTGATAGGGAGTTGAAGTTTTGTAGCTTGGAACAATCAAATGGATGCAATCCAAACAGAGAAAGTCTATGTTGCTGTTGGTAATGATGCACAGGATGGATTTAAGACTTTGAATTGGGCTCTCAAGAAATGGAATTCTCATCCAATTTCCGTTGTTATTCTCCATGTCACACACAGCACTCCCATGGATTGTGTCTATACACCATGTAAGTTGGACTTGTTTATCGGCTTTGTTTTTATTCTCTGCATTGAAATTCAATTGGGTTTAGCTTAGTTTTGTGATTGTTTTGCAGTTGGGAAACTTCCAGCAAGATCTGTGAGTGAGGAGAAACTACAAATTCTCAGGAAAGACGAGCAAGAGAAAATCAACAAGCTGCTTTCCAAATATGTTGCTTTCTGTGGCAAGGTGTGTACATTTTAGTACTTCAGAAGTAGTGTTCAATTACTGGGATGATATGAAATGATGTTATAGTTGCTAAGTCTTACTCAGATCATATGAAACGAAATTATGTTATAGTGGTTTAGTTCAGTTACTTCTGTTTCTGCATGTTACAGGTGCCAGCAGATATTCTTGAAGTTGAGAAATCGGATGAGCCATTGCAAAAGCGAGTCATAGACTTGATCTTTGGTCTAGGAATAACCAAATTGGTCATGGGATTTTCATTCATGAAGCCCTCCATGTATGAAATTTCCTAGCGTTTCTTATCAAAGAATTTCAGTTTTCAAGTAATGCTAAATTGTCTGATTTTTCCTTGATATTTTTAATTAGGAAATCTAAAGGTGCTATAAGTGGATTGTTCTATGTTCATCAGCACAAACCTTCTTTCTGTGAATTGTTCATTATTTGTGGGGGGAAGCAAATTTTCCTGAGTGGAAAAAATGATGAGAAAATCATGGAGGATGATCAAGGAGTCATGGTTGCAAGAATAAGAGATAAGATAACCTTCAAAGATTGGTTAGATAAATGGTTCCATGACAAAACCAACGATTCTCTAGATAAAAGTGAATCACTTTCCTCAAGCAATTTGGAGTCCCCAGTGAACAGAAACCGGTGGGAATTTTACCTGCAGGAAATTGAAAATTATTATCAAGAATTGTTATCTTCAAAGTTGGAGGAAGGAAACTGCGGGCTAGATAATGACGAGTCACAGATTGGTCCAAATGAGCCACATGTTACTGAACACAACAATTATAATAAGGTAACTTTACAACAACGACAGATATTTTTCCTGAAATATGTGTGTGGCCTTGATTAATGCTAATATTTATCTTCTTTGTTCGCTTTCGTTTTGTTTCTTCTAGGGAGTTGTTAGCTGATTGGTTCACTTTTGCATATATGTGCATATAATGTGATTTGTTTTCGTTGTACAATATTGAAAAAGAAGGAGCCTGTTTGTGAAAGTCAAAATACCCATCTTTCTTAAGAAAACTCTCACTTTGACTCTTGTTAACATTTGATATGTATGTTGAAACAAATTGATGAACGTTGGTATTTGTGCTAATATCTTGTGTTTAGTTTTCAAGATATGGAACCAATTTTCAACTCTGAATCTTGTCCTAACTCTATGATTTGGTTTGTGTAAACATTGAATATAATCATTTACTTTATGGATGTCCTTGTTCCCTTTTGAATGCACGTGGTGTTGTAAAAAATAATGGCTAACATTGTACCCTAATCAGAGTGGTGCAGAGAAAATTGAGATTCTGAAAAGTAAGCTGAATGAAGCTCAGAAGACGATCCTATTGAAGAGGAAAGAGGCGAAAGATAGTAAAGAGAGGCACGCAAAAGCTGAATGGGCAATTTGTCTATGCAACAGTCGAGTAATACTCTGTTATACTCAAAAGTTCTTAAACTACCCATTTGAATTTTGTTTGAATTTATATTGATATGTGGATTAAAGAAAAGATTAAACATGAATACATGTAATGTTATAGTTTGTAGGGATTTGTTTATCTGTTTGTTGTTCTTGCATGTGAGATTCACGTAAATTGTAATGGTTAGGCTGAAGAAGTGGAAGGTCGAATTCGAGAAGAGGTGAGTGCTAAGGAGGAGCTACGGAAGGAATGGGAAGCGGAGAGAGAGCAGACGGAGGAGATGAGAATGGAGGTGGAAGAGAGGAGGAGGAGGCTCAGTTCCCTGACGGAGGTGCAATCGGAGCTCTCCAACAGGCTTCAAATATGGACGCTAAGCAAGACGCGAGCGGAGACGCAGCTCGAGAGGGCGGTAGGGGAGAGAAGGGAGATGGTGAGGGAGATCGAGGAGCTCAGGCGCCAGAGAGACGTGCTCAACCGAAGGATCGAGTTCTGCAAGCAGAAGGACGCCATTGGAATGGCCGCTAGGCTCGCCGACACGTGCTGCACCTTCCGCGAGTACACGGCGGAGGAGGTCCGCTTGGCCACCGACAACTTCTCCGAGCGGCTGAGGTTGAAGTCCGGCGGAGATTGGAGCAATGTGTACCGAGGACGCTTCAACCACTCCACTGTTGCCATCAAAATGCTCCCTTCTTTCTCCCTCCAACATTTCCAATCCAAGGTGCATGTTTTTTGCTAGATTCAATTCTTATACAATTCATTCAAATTCCACGTTCAAAGCTAAAAAAACTATATAAATAACTGGTTCTGTTTTTAGAAATCAGAATCGATTATAGGAAATTAGAAACAAAAGTTAATGCACATTGAATACTAATTTAGACTACATTTTCAGGTGAGAGTTCTTGGTGATATTAGGCATCCTCATCTGATTGCTATGGTGGGGTTTTGCTCCGAGCCCAAGTGCATAGTTTTGGAATACATGCGCAACGGAAGCTTAACAGACATGCTGTTTTCTAGGAGAAAAAACCGCGCTCTAAGATGGCACGACCGAATACGAATTGCCTCAGAAGTTTGTTCGGGCCTGGGCTTTCTCAATGCAGCAGAGCCAAGGCCTGTTATTCACTGCCATTTGACCCCACCCAAAGTACTCCTAGACCGCAATTTGGTTGCAAAGATCACGGGCATTGGGCTCCATGATTGCCGTGACGAACAGTGTAACGTTGAGTCAGATTTGCGGGCTATAGGGGTTTTGTTAATGCATCTTTTGACAGGAAGAAATTGGGCCGGGCTCATTGAGGAGGTGATGACAGTGGATATGGGTAGAGAGGCTTTGGGTAGCGTTCTAGATGAGATGGCTGGGCAATGGCCACCAGATCTAGCAAAAGAACTTGCAGGGCTGGCTTTTAGGTGCATGTCCTCCAAAAGCAAGCCCAACTCAGAACTGAGCATTGCAAAGGTCTTGGAGGAACTGAATGAGATAAGGAGAAAGGGAGATGAAATAGTTGGAAGGGAAGGACGAAAGGCAATTATTGGTGGGTGTATAGATAGAGAGGGATCCAGTGATGTGCCTAGTGTTTTTCTTTGCCCCATTCTTCAGGTTGGCTTCTTCATCTTTTAAGGAAGTTTCTTTTACATATATATAGTATGTTGCAAATTTGCATGACTGGTCCTGATTAAATTCGAAAAATCCACTAGCCAATTGATTAAAATCAATCATCTGTTGAGTCCTACACATAATGTTTGGACAGACAGGAAAAAGTGGAGTTAGTTTTTTTGTTTTGTAAAATTAAGGTTGTGTTGTTGTGCTGTTGGCTGCAGGAGGTAATGAAAAGCCCACACTTGGCAGCAGATGGGTTTTCTTACGAGCTTGAAGCAATAGATCACTGGCTGCAATCGGGGCGTGACACATCACCAATGACAAATTTGAGGCTGAAACACACATTCCTCACCCCGAATCACACTCTCCGTTCCCTCATTGAGGATTGGCAGACCAACAAATCACCTAAACTTACACACTAATACCGAATTCTTTTTTTACTAGTGCTGATTTTTTGTTCTCATTGCCACCGGTGGACCACTACCTCCAAATAAAAAGTTACCAATTGAATTAGCCAGTCATGGGTAGGTTCAAGCCTAAAACTTTCTCCCTACTGACTTACCATTCTTTTTTACTGTCAGACTTGCTACAACTATGAAGTATTAACTAAATATGAAACACCAAAATGGAATATTTATATATGTGAATATATCAATACGTAAGTACAATATTTGGTTTTTCAGCAAGACAATTTGACGTGTTAAAAAAATGCAATTTCCCAAGCATAATAAATGATCTACAGCTATCAGTCTATCACCAACCTAATGTTGCTATAGTTATATTACACTGCATAATTTACGTTTGATTGCCTTCACGAGCGGCAATATCTTTCTAGCCCACGGAAGAGAACAAGGAATAATAGGCATATCCCAGGAGTGACCTTTATCTTGAAGGAATATTACCAAGATTAAAATGTGAGACTGAACAAAGCATTAGACTCCCAAACATTTAAAATTGAAACAACAGCAACACCGGGCGACTTTCTTTGACAGCGAATATTCAGATAGCAGAGAGGGATCAGTGGAAATGTCTTCCGCTCTTGACCAGACAAACACCCCTCGCTCTTCTTGTCTGCCAGGGACAGTGTTGTCCAGTAGGAATGCCACCAACAGTGTAATCACCATGTTCAAGGACATAAGAGCATTGATTGCAAAATCAAGCTTCAAGATTGAAAATGACAGGTTAGCTCATATGCATCCCAAAAGAAACCAGTTATTGCTTAATTTGCAAGAAAAACAAGCTAAAATAAAGATTTATCGTTGATGACAAATCTGCATGTTACCAGTTTCAATAAAGATAAATCATCTAGGATGTCTTAGAAAGCGTGTGGTTAAGTAAAACTTAAGATTCACATTTTCATATAAGCTATCCAACCAGTCCTCCTTTTGTTTGTTCCTTTTCTCTTTACATTTAAAGCTAAAGATACTTACTTGTTTAATGCCTGAACGGAATGGTCCACTTGATGCTGCTGCATAAGGAACCAGATAACTGGGCAGTATCAGACTTGACTCAGCCTGGTATTGTTGAAAATAAGCAGGGATAGACATGCCAAGGAACAGTGAAACGCCAACTATTGTAATGTTCCTGAAACTGGTTGATTGACTATACCGTAAATTAGAGAGGCCTAGTGCTGCAGTGAGAGCCCACATGAAACATAGTACAGAAGCAGCCAAGGCCTGTGGAATGGAAGCGAGAAGAGCACCCACTTTCCCTACAAAATTATATTTAACAGTCGTATTTTGAAACTCAAAAAATGCACCAAAATAAACCACTGCACATCCTTAGATCCATCTCAGCCAGAATGAAGAGGAATGAGAACGTATAAAGTTGGACAAGAATTTTGAAGAATGGATTTTGGCTCCAGGAGTTGTTATTTACCTATAAATGAGAACAAGATCAAGAAAGTAGCTCCTACTACCACTACCTTCCGACTTGCCACCTTGGTGATGTCAATTGTGTGCATGTTTTCTGTCAAGGTTGTGGAGCCAGTACCTGAACCCCAAAGACCAGCCAATATGCTACAGAAACCCTCAAGAGCAATTCCTCGGCTAACAACACCAGGAGTAGGAGGCCTTGAATTAACTTGCAGAGAGGTAGCACGATAAGTTCCAACCTGGAAAAAGAATATGCCATTCATATAGTTACAATTGCAGTTTCATCTCCTATTGATGTTTGATCCCTGCTTTCAGCTTGAAAATTCATCTTAACATTTAAATGAGATTAGGACCTAGACAATATGATACTTACTGAATCCACAGAGGCAACAAGTGCCACTATGACCATGATTATGGAAGTCCTAAAATGGAAAATAGGGATGCCCCATTGTAAAGGGTAAGGAATTCTGACCCATGCAGTAGCCAATGCATTGGAAACATCAGTCCTGCAATGCTGCATGGTATATGCATGTTTTCTACATGCATCCAACAGAATGTTTGAACTTGGTATATTAGGATTGCATCCTTTGTAATTATATGCTCCCCCAGCTGTTAAAAAGGATGCATATATCCAAATTATTGTCAAACTCAAGGGAACCTGAAAATATTAAAAAAATTAAGTTATAAGAATTATTACTACATACACATGCTAAAGGATACTTAGCCAGCACTATCCAAAATTGCTCAAGAAAAACAAAAATGAGAGAATGACATAGGTCATCAATATTAAAAATGAACAATTATCATCTTAATTTAAGATACTTACAGCATAAATTCGAAATAAATGGCGCCCAAAGATAGATATTCCTCGTAAATACTTCAAACAAGAGAAAAAGAATGAGAATGAGATTTTGAATGCTCCTGAAATCATTTAATAAACAACCAAAAGCCCATGACCTGTTTATAACAGAAAGCCTCTAACATACAAGAAGTAATTTTACAAATTACAACAATTAGAAAACCGTTTCAGATACAAAATATCCTGTATTGGTGCTGCTTAAAATGCACATACGACTCACCAAAGTGAATATCAGAATTAGTGCTATCTGTGGAATTGTAATTTCTGGGCAAGTGCCTGCTTGTGGAAAACCGTAGCTGAAGAATGCTAATCCTACAGCAGCAACAGTTGGGGCAACCACAATTGGGTTGATTAACCTAAAATTGTAAAGAATAAACAGATCAGGCTAAGTTGTTTACAGTCCTCAAGAGATAAAAGTTCAGTAGCTTCTACAACTTCACTGATCAATATAGATTCCCTTTATGCATATGATCAGTCAGTGTGCTAATGCTTACACATGTTAAATATTAAGCAAGGAAGTAATGCAGCAAATTAACAACCTTTACTAAATCAAGCACAAGACAAAAGATATTTACGAACTTAAGATATGGCATGCAACTTCGTACCTGAGTAGAACAGACATTAAACCACTAAATCCCAGGATAGATTGGAATATTGAACCAACAATTATAGCTCCTTGGAGTTCCCTCATTATGTGTCTAAATTTCTGCAATTACAAGGCTTTTACATGTAAGCTGAGAATACATCCAAACTAACAGAATAAAAGTCAAAGTTTTATGTGATTTGTGAATAAAGAGGTACATAATAGGAAAAGTCTGTTAAAAGATAACTGATACATAACAGCAGAAAGGATAAAAGAAAATTTATGCTGGTGATTCAGATATATGCAAGTTTAAAGGTAAACAAGTCATGTGAAAATTAACACCTAACTATAGTTTCTGAAGTAGGTGTACTTGAAAAAGCATATAGTTTAAGGATTTAGATAATATAATTGTCTGCCTAAACTAAAAGGGCCTGAAAGTGATGCGCTAATGAATTAAGTAATGAACTTACATGCTCGGTAAGATTCCGATATTCTTGAGCATTTATGATAACTAATGCCGGTGCTAAATACACAAATGAGCTCCCTTGAACTAAGGGCAGTCGAGTACCAAAGTAGGAGTGCAGTATTGTGGTGATGCCAGAAAGAAACAGCATTGTAGAAATTACGGAAGCAGTATCCTTCTGTCCTCAGCAATTAATGTAAAAATAAAATGAATAGATACGAATACGAAAAACTATTGATTTTCTTAGAGTAACACGCAGTAAACAGTACATAAAAGCATATACTTACATCGGTTCCACCCATGACCGGTACCATAACTAACGGAATCAACACAAGAGAACCGGTTAATGATAGATAGTGCTGCAGGCCATAGTAGATAAGAGGTACTGCAATTAAAAAATGCAAAGACTGAGTAAAACAAGGAAAAACAAATTTGCCACTTACAGAAACATGACTATGCTAGTTAATCTTGTAAGTATTGAGATAATAATTAGTTAAGAGAATGATATGGAAGAAAGAACTGGGAAAATGGGTTCTTTCAGAAAGTCCTTTAATTTTGTGACTAGTATCTCACCCATGTTGAAGGAAATCAAGAATTGGTATTCTTAAATGAGATTTGTCTTCACTTCCTTTGACTCTATTTGGAAAGAAATCAAGGGGTTCGTCTTGCAAGTAGAATGGAAGATGTTGGTTGCAGACAAGCATCCAACCTTACTAAGGCCCAGGTAGGGTTGGACTCATTTGGAATTGGAGGTTTAATTTCTCAAGAAGGCATGGATGGTGGTAGATGCTGAAAGGGGGATTGTTGGTTGCCCCAATAGAAAGAGTTGCAACTTAACTAACACAATCCTACAGAAACCAAAGACTGATAAAAAGGTCATGTTTATAAGAGAAAGGCATGAATGTAGCTTTCCATCAGTTCTATGAAATCCTGTAAATAATGGACATCTCTTCTCTCACTTTCCTAATTTTGCACACATTCTTATTTTCTTTCTCCTCTCGGAAATGATCCTCAGTCAGTCACGGAAAAGAAATTAGCAACTGGGGAGTATTCTTTCTCTCACTGATGGAACACACCACTACAGACCAATTCATTCATGCAGATATAAAATGAACTAATTGGCAAGCATCAAAACATCTAACATGGGGAAGTTAGCAACATACCACTCACATTGCTCAACTTACAGCATTATAGTTAAAAAAATATAAGATAGAAAAAAACACGCCCTAGAAACGTGAATTTTTCCACACACATTCAAATCAACCAGAAATTTTTTCCAAACCATCCAAAATTGGCATCCTAAAACATAAACTCATAAAAACTAAAGAAATGAAGGGTGAAAAAGAATCTACAACCGACAGAAAAAAGAAGAAGAGCACAAACTAACCAATCCCCGGATTATCTTTGAGCCCGCACTCCAATGCCAACGGTCCCCGCCACCCTCCATCACGATGCTCCTCCCCTTCCGGAAACACATTGACCTTAACATCCCCATTTCCCTCCTCCCCCTCCTTTTCCTCATTCACAGGAGCAACTGCGGAGACTCCATGCCCATTCCCCTCCCTATTCACCACCCCATTATTGGCATTACCATTCAAACCAACTTTCCTCTCACCACCATCACGTTCCTTCTCTTTTCTCCCCCTCTCATCCAAAACAACACCATTCTCAGCCCTCGTGGCACCTCCACGAGACTCTGGTTCGATCTCGTTTCGTCTTGTCCTCCCCACCACTGGATCTATCTCTATCTTGGGAGATGACCCTCCTCCCTTCCTCTCAAAAGCTTCAAACTTTGCACTCCCACTTGTCCCTGCTTCCCCTGAGTAATCAGACACGAAACCCGTTCTTTTCGCCCACGACCGTAACTCTCTCGGGTTGTGCTCACTTTGTGCTACAAAAGGTTCCACTTTGCCTGCTACTCCACCTTGTTTCTTCCCAGTGCCACCCCTCACACTCATGGCCACGTTTCTGTTCAATGATTCCGAGTTCAACGACCCAGTTTCCATTGACACCCAGTGACACTGCTGAACTCTATCCAATTTAGTATAAAGTACAAAGGCGAGATTGCGGAAGTGCAATGGAACTAAAATGGTGTGAAAACGAAGAAGAGAATTCAGTGTGTAACAGTTGAAAGCGACGGTAGAACGAAGGAAGGAGTGGAATTACCGAAAAATCCCTGTGGAACAACTGTGGCTCATAGTTTATTGAGTGGAAATGATGAGATTTACTATGTCTGGCTCTTTGCTTATCCTTCAAGTAATCTTCTTCTTCGGTGACCAATTACAAGCTTCTGAAGTGGCTCAGTTCAATTGATTCACACATTATCATGAGAATGAGATGATGGAAAATGGAAAATTGAATGATCACAGCTAAATCGGTCCAATACCATGGCCATCATAGTTACTTCATTAGTATCTATCTTTCTATCTACACGTTTCTTCCTTTCTACCATTTTCAAATCCTTTCAAAATGTTAATTAAATTACTTATTATTAATTATGTTATAATTCCAAAATTACTCTTCT
>Ga0123341_1005424_pt1 | contig 11371 bp, 14 predicted proteins | sample Turbeapinknodule_FD_89959 | JGI IMG/M metagenome (GOLD analysis project Ga0123341, IMG submission 89959) | Root nodule microbial communities of legume samples collected from Mexico - Turtle bean Mexico pink nodule | ecosystem: Host-associated > Plants > Roots > Nodule | place: Mexico: Nepantla... | reverse complement strand
CCCCTAGCTCCTAAAGCTTTGAACATGCTTCTTGTAAGCCTTTGAGGTGGGCTTTGACCTCCATGGGCGTCCTTCATTTGTGCCTCTACCTCTTCTTGATCTTGTTGATTGGCCTCCATGTCCACTTGAGTTTGATCTCCATCAGCTTATGTGATAAATGTATAGCATGTAGGAAGGCTAAATCTAAAGTCCATCCCCATGGTTTATATACCCCTCTTCCTATCCCAATAATGCCTTGGGTTGATATTTCTATGGATTTCATCTTAGGACTACCCAAGACATCGAAGGGTAAGGATTCCATCTTTGTGGTAGTGGACCGTTTTTTTAAAATGGCTCATTTTATTCCATGCCACAAAGTTGATGATGCTTGTTACATTGCAAATCTCTTCTTTAAGGAAGTTGTTCGTTTACATGGCCTTCCTAGAAGTATAGTATCCGATCGGGATTCCAAGTTCTTAAGTCACTTTTGGAGGACCTTATGGGGCAAACTTTGCGCAAAGCTTTTATTCTCTACTACTTGCCATCCCCAAACTGATGGTCAAACTAAGGTGGTTAATAGAACTTTGGGTCAAATGTTGAGATGCTTTATTTCTGGGAACCCAAGGGTTAGGGAGAATTTACTACCTCATGTTGAGTTTGCATATAATAGAGTAGTAAATTCTACCACTGCCCATTCTCCTTTTGAGGTTGTTTATGGGTTCAATCCCCTTACACCTCTAGATCTTCTTCCCATTCCTGTACTTGATGAGGTTTTATGCAAGGATGGTTTTGAAAAAGCTTCTTTTATTAAAGACTTGCATAACCACATCAAGCTGCTAAATTGAGCATAACCACATCACTAGGAGCGTGGCTAAAGCTTTGGGTGATGAGCATCATTTGATGACTCTTCTTGTAATTACTCTTGTATAGTTTTAGGGAGGTGTACAAAACAAAGTCACATCTTTCATGCGACTTAAGGAGATGGTGTAGGAGTACTTTAGGAGGTACCAAATTAGGAAATATGTCACACCTTCTTCATGACTAGTTTAGGCGTCGAATTTGAATTAGAATTAGGAGGGAATCCTGAATTTGTTTCACTTTCATTTCAACCCTCTAAAGCTATAAATAAAGGTGCTTGGTCATTGTAAAAAACAAGTTGAATTTTGAAGTAAAGATACTATACTCAATTTGTGAGTGATTGGTGTGAGACTTGTTCTCCTCTTCTTTGTCTCATCATGTGATGCATTGGGAGCATTCAAGTGGCGGCCTACCAACACTTATCTTGGATCGTCACCTCCAAGTGGCGTGTCCATTCCCAAACCAAGCTACAACCACATAAGTGTCATCTTCTTTCATCTGCCATAATCATTTCATTTGATAGTTTTGATTCTTGCCTTGTTCTTCAATTTCAATCGGTAGCTTTAGTTCTTCTTCAATTATGTTCGATCAATTGTGTTTGTCTTTCAATTTTGTTCAATAATTGTTGTTCTAATTGTTGTTCACAAGGAGATAACACTCTTATTGAGTTTGGTTCATCATTTTGGAAGACTTTGTCTCCATTGATGATTCCTTAAGCTTCCTTGAGTTCAATTCTGTTTTGTTGATTTAATTTCGGTTTGAGTGTTTTAGTATTCATTTGTACCTCTAATTGTTGTCTTCCTTCACATATAATATTGTGTTCAAGTGTATTAAAGTTTCTATGCTTGATTTAACTCACATCACTTCGTCCAATAGATCCAGGTTCACCTTCCTCTCTTCATTGGACTCTTCAACCACGAAGTTCTGGGATCGTGGCGAGTTCTCCTGGATTTCTACTGGAATCATCGCGTCTGAATCATACAACAAGCTAAAAGGTGCTTCTCTGGTTGTGGACTGGGAGTAGGGTGGTAAGCCCACACAATTCTAGGAACTTCTTTTGCCCAGGTCCCTTTGGCTTTATCTAGCCTTCTCTTCACACCTCTGAGCAGAACTCGGTTGGTAGACTCGACCTGTCCATTTGTCTGGGGGTGTTCGACATATGTAAACACCTACTTTACTCCTAGCTCCGCACATAGTTTGCCCAACTGTTGGCTCGCAAATTAGGTACCATTATCCGACACCAACCGTTTTGGGATTCCAAAGTGGCACACTATGTTCTTCCACACAAAGTGTTGGATCTTATGGGTTGTGATCTGCGTTACTGGCTCAGCCTCTATCCACTTTGTGAAATATTCTATGGCAACCACGAGGTACTTCATCTTTCGCACTGCTAAAGGAAAAGGCCCCAGAATGTCGATCCCTCAAGTATGAAATGGCCATGGGCTATAGATCGATCTCAGCTCCTCTGGAGGCACTTTGTGCCAGTCGGCATGTTATTGGCACTGCTTGCACCATTGTGCATACCTCGTGCAATCAACCCTCATGGTTGGCCAGTAATATCCTATACGAATGGCCTTCGGTGAGAGAGAACGGTTGTCGATGTGGCTACTGCATATCCCTTCATCCAGTTCTGCCATAATGCGCATGCATTGCTCACCACTTACACACACCAAGATAGGGTGGGTAAACCCATGCGTGAACAACTTTCCATCGATCAATGTGTACTTGCTCTAATTTTTTTTTCTGGCCTCTATGGGCTCTAGCGGGAGTATTTCATCGGCCAAATAGCCTTGGTAGGGTGTCATCCAAGTATCTCCTGTTTCGACTTGGTAAACCTGCGACGACCTTTCCCCAGCAACTGGGTACACGCTTATTCTAGGCTTTTTAATGTTTCTTGCGTTAACGACCGATGACTCCTCCTCACCCCTTCCGATGTGCTGATCTGCTGGACTTTTGCCATGTTGTCTGTGGTAGTTCGAGGTGTCCTCAGGGTCTCCTGAATCACTGTCCTTTGTTTGCCCCCCTTGCCCGAACTGGCGAGCTTTGCAAGCAAGTTTTCTCGGGCATTCAATTCTTTGGGTACGTGTACTAACTCGAACACCTCAAACATTTGAGGGTTTTTAGCCTAGTATTCCTCCGTGACCTGACCAGTGACTAACAAGGAGTCAATATTCGCCAGCAAACCTTTCGCACCCATCTCTTTTGCTAGCAGCATTCTAGCGATCAGGGCCTCATACTCTGCCTAGTTGTTACTGGCCTTGAAAGTGAACCGCAGGGCCTGCTCAATTAGCAACCCATCTGGTCCTTCCAAGATGACACCACCCCACTACCTTGTTGGTTGGAGGAACCATCTACAAAGAGTACCCATCTGAAACCTGTTCCTTTTTTATGTGTGGTTGTCGAGGAGAGCCCTACCATGAAGTCATCATAAAACTGGCCTTTAATGGGGCCTCTAGGCTCATACTGCACATCGAACTCTGATAGCTCTACCGCTCATCATACCATCCTTCCTACCACATTTGGCTTTTGTAAGACCTTGCGAATTGGAAGGTTTGTCATCACTATTACGGTAAAGCTCTGGAAGTAGTAGCGAAGTCTTCGCGTTGAGAACACTACAGTTAGGGCTGCTTTCTCTATGGCCTGGTTTCTCACCTCTGGCCCCTACAACACTTTGCTAACAAAGTAGATCGGCTTCTGCAACTGGTCCTGCTCTTGCAGCATAACTGAACTGATCGCCTTTTCTGTAACTGCGAAGTACAAGCGGAGTGGAGTACCTAGTTGTGGCTTGCACAACACTGGTGGACTGGCTAGGTACTCTTTCAACTTTAAGAACGCCTCTTCTCACTCTCTGGCCCATACAAACCTGTTGGTTCTCTTCAGGCACTGGAAATAAGGATGCCCCTTATCTCCTCCTGCTGATACGAATCTAGACAGAGCGACCATGCGCCCTATTAACTGTTGTACCTCCTTAACTGAGATTGGGCTCCTCATGGATATTATTGCAACGCACTTCTCAGGATTCACCTCTATCCCACGTTCAGTGAGTAGGAACCCCAAGAACTTTCCCGCTTCTACCCTGAACACACCCTTCTCTGGTTCAGCTTTAACCTGTACTTGGCTATTGTGTGAAAAGCTCCTTCAGGTCTGCTACGTGTTGTTCCCTCTGCTGGGAGGTAACCATCATTTCATCTACATATGCTTGGACATTCCGCACTAGCACGGGCGCTAACACTTTGTCCATCAGCCTTTGGTACGTTGCCCCTGCATTTTTAAGCCCAAAGGGCATCACCTTGTAACAATAACAAGACAGCTCTGTCATGAATGCTGTCTTGCACTCGTCCCTGGGGTGCATCATGATCTGGTTGTAACCAGAGAAGGCATCTAGGAAGCTGAGTAGCTGCAACCAGACGCACTGTCCACCAAATCTTCTATAATAGGCAACGAGTAGGAGTTCTTCGGACATGTCTTGTTGAGGTCTGTGAAGTCAACGCACATCCTCCATTTCTTGTTTGCCTTCTTCACTAGCACCATGTTGGCCAGCCACTCAAGGTACTGAATTTCCTTGATGTGGCCAACCCTCAGCAGTTTCTCGGTCTCTTCTCTGACGACCCAACGCCTCTCCTCGTTGAACTTTCATCTTCGCTGGTGAATAGGTCGAACCTGGGGGTCCATGGTAAGATGATGACATAAGAAGTCAGGATCTATACCAGTCATGTCAGAGGCAGACCAAGCAAAAGCATCAAGGTGTCGCCCTATGACTTCGACAATCTGATCATGTGTCTCTTGGCCTAGGGATTTGCCAAGCTTGAACATCTTCCCACCGATCTCTCGCTCTAGCACGTCTTCGGCAGGTTTGGACCATCTCTCCCGGGCGATCTCTACACGGGTGACCCCTTCTTCCGTTGGAGGCTGGATGGTAACAGCAAACACTCCTCTCTTCGTCTTAAGGCTATTTTTGTAACACTTCTTAGCCTATTTCTGATCAGACTTGATGGTGATCACCATACCCTCAAGGGAAGGCAGCTTCATCTTCATGTGCTTCGTAGAGGCCACCGCTCCAATACTGTTCAAAGCAGGCCTGCCCAAAAGTATATTATAGGCTGATGAAGCGTTAACAACAAGGTACCTGATGTTTGCGGTACACGAGGTTGTGCCATTCGTAAAGGTTGTTTTCAACTCTATGTGCCCACATACCTCCACCTGGTCTCCAACGAAATCGTACAAGCAACCGGTATAGGGCCTCAACTGGTCTGGTGACAACTGTAACTTTTTGAAGGTCGACCAGAACATCACATCGGCCGAACTTCCCTGGTCCACGAGGACGCGATGCCCCCTTCTCTCTGTTGTTACTACTGAAATCACCACTGGATCGTTTTCGTGTGGGACGAATTCCTAGCGATCGACCTTGGTGAAGACGAGGTCGACATCGGGAGTATTATCTTCCTCCCGCACCTCTACTACCATCACTTCTCGCGCGTACTTCTTCTGCTGGGAGGCGGTGAATCCTCCTCCTGAGAATCCTCCAGAGATGGTGTTAATTTCACCATGAATGGGCACCTCGTGCCCCTGATCTACCCCTGCGACCACCAACGCCTGATCTTCCTGCGGCTCCTAGAGTTAATCCTTCAAGAAGCCGTTTTTTACTAACTCGTCCAATTGGTGCGCCAGTGCCAAGCAGCTGCGTATGGGGTGGCCATATGCTTGATGGAATTCACACCAAGTGTTCTTGTTGGCCCCCATCTTTCTTTCTGTTTTTCTTGGGGGGCATCTTCAATCTCACCGCTATGTTAGGAATAGCGATTAGCTCCTTTACCTCCACACGAAACGTGTTCTTGGGGGTCGGTCTCTCCTCGTGCGCGCTCTAGCCTGAGGCTTCTCGTAGGGTTGCTGCTTACCCGCGCCCTTCTTCTCTATGGTCGCCTCGTGCACCCTCATGGGCTAAGGTCGACCTGCTGCTTGAGGTCGGACAGGACCGACGAGGCCACGTTTCTCGTGACTCGATCGTCTGCGGCGATGTGCGCCAAAGTCGACGCCTGATCTCGTTGAACATCTTTGGGTAGAACCTGAGCAGTGATTCATTGAAGGGTCCTAGAAACATTCCCTTAATGAAGGCATGCACCGTCATGGCCTCATCTATGGGTTTCAACCGCACTACCTGGACTCCAAACCTGTTCAAGAACTCCTTCAAGGACTCTCCCTGGTACTACTTAATGTCAAAGACAACATAAGAGATTCAAGTGGGGGCCCAGTTAACGAGGTATTGTTCTCAAAACAGTGTCGCGAATTGGTCGAAGGTGGTGATGTGTCCGTTAGGGAGTCTGACGAACCACTCCAACGCCGCGCCTGCTAACGTGCCCATCAGCAGCTTGTAGTACACAACGTCAAATCCCCCTGTGAGCATCATCTGGGTGTGGAACACCGTGAGATGAGGCTCTGGGTCCTCCACACCTGTTGATGGAAAAACGATCTTCTTCTAGTAATGATCTTTGTAATTTCTTCTTTGGATGAATGATGAAGGAGATATGATGAGGGGAAGCATTAGAGAAACTCAAGAGGAGTTTCCATGGATTGAAGTGGAATTAGGAATTTGTGAGAGTGAGAGGTGAGGCCAACTCACTGGGAAAGAGTCTAGGCTAAGTCTTGAAGGAGACTAACCTAGGGAGAACTTAAGAACAAGTAGAATGGCCAAAATTAGGCAGCATTTCATTACTAATTCCAAGTTAAAAAAATACATGTATAATAGACTCCTATTTATAGGAGAAAGTCTCTCAAAAACTCTCAAATGAGAGTGTGACAAGTGTCACCACCTTATTGGTGCAAATCCTCTCCATTAAGGAGAAGACATGTGGAGCCTCATGCCTTCCTTGCCTACATTTCTATTTGCACCCCTCTTTTACTATTTTACACATTACTTTGTTTTTTATTTACATCTTTCTTTACTTTGGCCTAAAATACAAGGCCCAAAACTTTCTAACTACTCTATACAATTTTTACAAGGCTAAAAAGAAGAAAAAGACTCTACAAACTCTTCATTAAAGCTCGATCTTCGTTTATCTTCTTGGCCGAAACTTTCGAGGCTGGACGGTTTCCATCACCTGTGAAGGTGACCTTCGGGCTCAGAGACGTCCTTGGCAACGCTCTATCTATAATCGCCTGAGAGAAAGGCATGGGGCGTGCACTAAGTGGTATGAGTGGGGCACGTTCGTCCACCGCGCACTCCTCTGCTTGCTGAAAATCTCTGCGCAGTTCCTTATTGGTTCTGCGCAACTCTTCATTGTCCGCCTGCGACGCGACTATTTCAACCCTAGATGTCGCCACCGCCTCCTGAAGGGCGCGCATGGTCTCCATAAGTTGTTGCATGGTGACGTTGTCCCCTCCAGGGGGTACGACACCTGAAGCCACAATAGATCCTTGCCTCGTACTCCTCATATCGTTGGTAAAAACTCTTAACATGATTGCGAGTGGGACCTTGTTTTATCGTGCCCCACGGTGGGCACCAAATATTCCCGCCAGTTGACTCGCTTCGTCGGTTGACTCGAACGGCAACCTTTGGCCGTCCTATCTCCGCCTGAGAATCGTACTTCCTTGATCGAAGAATCTCTTACCTGCAAAGACGAAGGGCGCCTTGACGGTCGTTTGCACTCCGACGCTCAAGTCAGTATAAGCGCAAAGAAACACCAAGTGTATAAACTAGTTTCAGTCTTAGAAATTGTGTACCTTGCTAGGGTTCTTAGCACCCTTTTTATAGGTTGAAACTAGGGGTTACCTTTGTTTCCTTACCCACGTTTAGGGTTCCTTGGAGAATGTCTCAGCGCCACTATTACATAATCTTAGCATAATCTGGCACATGGAACTTCCCTTAACTGGAGTGCAACGACTAACAGAATGGTCGCCTGGGCACCAACTTGTGCACCAAGTCTCTGGGGCCATATGTTCTGCGGGTGCCCTAGTATTCACGTGCCATGCCTGCAGCTTCCCTTGGAAACCCTAACCCTAACGGGCCTTAGTGCCTCCAAGGATTACTCACTCGTGTTGTGCCTGAATGCGCTATACACACCACCTGCATGGACCCCTCGTGACTTAGGCTTTCCTTATATCTGTCGTTTTAACTAATAACTTAGTATAATTCTAGGGCCCACCTTATATGGCACAATATAACTGTTCAGACCGTCAGCGTCCAATCTCTCCCTCTTCTGGTGAGGTCTGATATCTATCTCTAACGTCGAGGTTTATGGTATTGATCTCCAAAGACTGACCAACACCCTGATATGCGTATCAGAGACCCACCTTACGTGGCCCATCTTTGCTATCAGGCACCGGTGTGCGATGTTTGAGGTCAGTCACTGGAGTTGATGACCGAGGACTAGTCGGTACAGCTCTCATGCGAAAGGTGTTGACATAAAATTACCCATGATGTTTGGTCTGCTATAACTGGGCTGAAGTATACTGATCTAAGGATCAACAAAGGAAATATAGAAGTGGTTGAAGAATTTTAAAAAATGCAGATTTACAAGAGCTGTCTCAAGAATCCTCTTTCAAAGATGAGGAGTTTCTCAGTAGGAGGGCTAAAGATGAATGAGAGGCTCAATGCCTTCATCATCTCATGGATGCTCACACCTAGGGGAAACAATCATTCCACACTTTCAGAAGAAGATATGGTCCTCATGTATTGTATCATGCACAAAGTAAAGCTCAATTGGATCCATATCTTCAAGGATCATATGCAGAAATCTACAAAGTTAAGTGATTATCACTACCCTTATGCTATTTTGATTTCTAAGTTTCTGAATTATTTTGAAGTGGACTTGGAAGAGTGAAATCAACAATGGTTCCCTAAGTAAGATGGGATTTACCAAAGTTGATGGTAAATGGATTAGCAAAGGAGGAGACCAAGCTGACTCATCAAGTGGAGCACAAGTTGAGGAAGAAAATGAAGTTGTTGCCACTAGAGATGAACCTGCTGCTAAAGCTTTTGAAGTTGGACCAAGTGTTGCCACTGGAGATGAGAGGATTACATCCAAGACTCCATTTGAAAGACTTGTGATAAATAGAAAGGATGACTTTGCTGACAGACAAAGGAGCCTTTATGAGCTGTGTGACACAAGGTTCCTGAGTATGGATACAAGGTTTCAGACCTTGGATGAACAAATTGAGGTTGTGCAGAATCAACTTTTTGAGTTGCAGTATGACAAGGATAATTGAAGCACATTTACAACTTTCATAACAATTTCTTCTTCTCTTTATGCTGTTTTTATCCCTTCTTACTCTCTATTTGTGAAGACAAATAGGGGGAGACGTGACTTTGGGGTTGTAATCATCTAATTCCTGCACTTATTTTGTTTGATAATTGCTTAGTTAGATGATAAACTGCTGAACTCTAAATATTTTAACAGGTTGTTTTTTCTGTTGCTGCATGTATGTGTCTGTAACTGGTTTTCACACTGATTTGGTTGATCTTCCTCTTTGGAAATCACCTAGTGGAAACTGGTTCTGTGATACTTGAGATATCTAGAATAGATTACCACTTGTACCTACATCCTTTTGTGATTGCAGGTTGTGCCAAGTTCTAAACAGAACTTCCCAAAGCAACCCAGGGATTTGTCTTCATCAAATATGGGGAGAATGTTAAAATGAAGCTTTGATGTCTCCAAATCCATGAAGACAGCTTGAATACTTTGTTTCTGTTTTTAGGGTTTAGTTCTAGGTAGTTTAAAATTTGCTAGATCCACTCTTAATCAAATTCACAACTGAATCAAACTGGTTTTAAAAAGAAAAATGTTTTTCAAAGCTAAGTGAAAAACAACCTGTTGATTTCTCGTTTTAATTGGTTGTTTTTTCCTTAGTCTGTGTGAAGGATTTTTGAATTGTTTTGGTTTTGGTTTGCTTAAATATCAAACCAATTCAATCGGTTAAATCGACATTTCATTCGGTTGATTTTTGAATTTCTTAACAACTTTTCATAAATCTGTTATATCTGTTTTCAGTTATTTACAAACTGTTTTGGCCCATGTTTAACTTATTAAAACGGCTAGTTTGATGAGCTATAAAGTTATCTTCCTATTTCAAAAGAGAGAAAAGAGATTCATAATACATTTTTGTGAAAGTTTGGATTCAAGAAAGCAAGATTGCCTTGAGTTGTGCTTTGGTTAAAAAGTGCATTAGCAGCAATTGTGATTTCCTGTAATCAGGTGTAATTTGTTCCATATTCTCTTGTAATTGTTTTTCAGTTTGAATACTTGTAATCTGTGTATTTGTAAAGTCAGAGGGTTGTTCTGACTGTGTGTGTTAGAAATCAAAGAGGGTGTGTGTTATTGAGTGGTCAAGATCACCTCGTTGTGGTTGTGGTGTGTTGTAATCTGTTGTTGGTTACCTAGTTGAATACCCAATGGTTTTTCAGGGACTGAATGTAGCTCTAATAAGGAGTGAACCAGTATAATTGTTTGTGTGATCTTCTCTCTCTTTCTCACTCATTTAAAATTTGTTTGACTTGTGATTTCATCTCTATTGCCATAAACAATCGGTTAAATCGTATTTTCAACCGGTTTAGTTTTAATAAACTTGTTTTCTTAGCTGATTTGATTCTTTGATCTATAAATCATCATTAATCTTCACTCTTAACCAGTATTTGCAAAAAACTTTCTTTAAACAATTCACTCATTCTCTTGTTAAGGTCATTAATTCTAACATTTTCAGCATTCCCTCCCTCTTGAGAATGATCTGTGCTCAGATCCTGAATGATGTTCAATGACATCAGCCTCTGTTTATTTGTTATTTTCCTCCAGCGTCAAATATCCATCTACAATAAACATCAAACAAACATGAAACAATTTTCTTTAAATGAAAATTAAAGAAAAAGAAAATAGAACAAAAATAAGGTCCTTTATTTTATAAAAGTTTTGAAGAATAGGGTCTTAGTCAAAAATATTTTTATTTACTTTGTGTTGTTTTTTGCCTGAACTAGACAATAACATCACAAATTGTTGTTTTTGAGATTTTTGTGAAGAATAATTAACATTATCTAATTTAAAGGAAGAGTTCAAAGTATTGAAATCCCCCTTTAAAGATTCTTTCTCGGCTATGTTTGCAGGGGTGTCATATGAGACTGTTCTTCCTTTTTGCTTTCCTCTTATTCCTCTTTTTCAATCAAACCTTCATTTGTCTTTTTTTGTGGATGAACTCCAGACACAGATTTTTCTTTAAGCACTTCCTCACAAGGTAATGTTATCAATATCTGGTTCAACTCCATACAAAGACTTTTCTATTTTTTCTTTTTCTATTTTTCTTTCTCTTTCTTCCTCTCGTGACCTTTCGTACCGGGATTTGGAGGGGTAACCCTCCCTCTTAAACTCTCTCCTGGAATGGGATGTGTTAGGATAATCTTCCTTAAAAGCAAACATTCTCTTGAGTTATTGTTTTATCCTAACATAGTAATGAACCAAATCAATTTAAATCATCAAAAGGTAAAAATTTAACCCTATCTCAGATTTCTAGGTTTATACCACTTTGGAATCTGCCAAAGGTTTTTCTAGGCTCT
>Ga0123341_1005423_pt1 | contig 11371 bp, 12 predicted proteins | sample Turbeapinknodule_FD_89959 | JGI IMG/M metagenome (GOLD analysis project Ga0123341, IMG submission 89959) | Root nodule microbial communities of legume samples collected from Mexico - Turtle bean Mexico pink nodule | ecosystem: Host-associated > Plants > Roots > Nodule | place: Mexico: Nepantla... | reverse complement strand
CATTCATCCCTTGATGGATGAGATACAAAGCCTTATTGTCCTTCTTCTTCTGATCACGATGCGCTACTCGTTGCGCCTCAGTTGCATTATCACCTAATGCAGACACTCCACTCTCAACAACATTCCATAACTCATGATAATCAAACAAAACTCTCATTTGCACACACCACCGATTGTAATTTTTTCCATCAAGGATAGGGACTGATAATTGGGTAGAGTTCATGATAATAGACTAGCTCTGATACCAGTTGTAGGAACTAATGGAAGGAAATAAGAGAAGGCAAAAGGTTGTACAACTGATTGAACGTAAACGTAATTGCACAAAATTGCAAAACTGATCTTATTCATTTTGATTTACTCAATCATACATATAATAAAATTACAATTACTGGAAGCTATAAAATAGGAATACTATCAGGCCTGTAAACTAACCATTAATGCAATATAACGGTAAAATAGTTTAAGGGTAATAAAATCAGAATTAATAATAAAATCTGAATAACCAACAATAAAGACCTATGATATCGTTTTGTAGAAGCGATAGTGAATAAGTTTTTCATGGTAATGATGATGATATTATGGGTGCACGTGCAATAGGATATGATTTGCATGACAAATTTCTTAAAGGACTTATTGATACTTTTGTACTAGTTAGTTTTGTTGATCATGTTCTCTTAGGACTATGAGATGGTGAAGTAAGAATAAAAAAACTTTACTTAATTATGATATTCGGTCATGTGATATTATTTTATTTACAAGTACCCATATTTTTGTGTTAGGATGAGGAAAATTGGTTTTACATGGTTAGAAGTTAAGTAAATTTGGGATCCTGCAATTTAAAATGACAATCACATTTTATTGTATTAGTTATAGTGATATCCAAATCTTTTTTGTATTTCCTATACTTATCACTCATTTTACAACCTAACAATACATATGTTTTTCTTCTTTGTTGTCCATTTGTTTTGTCATATCTTAAAATGATGATTACAAAACCAAATCGAAAGAATACCATATGCATACATTCAACAAGTAATTTTGCATATCAAATACCTTTACAAATACATTACAACACAAGTATATGTCTTATGTAAAAAAAATTACACAAATAATATAAAATTCTACTTAGCTCATATTTTGTAAAAGGGTGAACATAGTCCTCCAACCAATTTATCTTTTTGTTGTCATAAAACTTTATAATATTATACTCATCTATGTCAAACAACTTATTCACTTCACCGGATATTTTGCTCAAAAATGAATTCCATTTTTATATTCAACAGTCACCACCAAAGTAATCGGAAGAGTGAGTATAAAGCAATTGATACTTAAGATTATGGTGCAATACACAATTCAAAAAAATCTTAAAAAAAATTAAAAAAAATATATTCCAAAAGATACAATTTGTAAGTCATAATTTATATTTCAGATTGTTCAACCAAAAATAATATGTTCACTTCTAGTTTGACCAATCCAGAACTCAAAAAATATTTAGTTTAACAATTGTAGATTATGTAATCCAGAAGATTTATGGATTATAAAATTTGGAACTGAAAGTGAAAATCTTAAACCAAAGAAAACTACAATAAGAGGTTTACCACAATCCAACAACCAATGCAACCACCGACACCAAGTACAACCAAGTATGCCACTACCTTCACAATGTTCACAAACAAACACTAATACAACTAATGTCATAGTAATAGGGGTGACAAAATGGGTTAGTTCGATCCGTTTTTGCTCGACCCACCATTGACCTGCTTAAAGTAGGACGGGTTGAACTAGCCTGTCAAGGTTATACAAGCTGGAATTAGTAATTTGTCCCATCATAGGATGAGTTGGTTGGTTGACGGGTTGATCCACCACTTTTTAAAAAAAAACATTTTTTTATGTTTTTACATTTTTTTTTTGGATTTATTTACTTAATTGTAATAATTGACATCGCTTTTTCCGCAATAAAAAAAATTGAATCAAACTTTAATATTATAATAAAAAAGAATTTAATACCTAACAAAATAAAGTAAATATCAACAATACTTTAATAAATTAAACAATATAAAAAAAATTAATATAAATAAAATCATATATAAAATATTGACAATCACAAATTTTAATTTAAAAAACATAAAATCTATTTTAAAATTGTTAAAAATAAAGAAGTTTAGACGTTCCATTCCCATTTTATCTAACCCACAAAATTGACATATTAAACGAATCCAACCAATACAAATTTACAAATTCAAAATGTCCCCTTTCTAATGCCTTTTCCAATTAGTGAACTTGGTGCAGAGGTGAAGTAGAATCGTTGTTGTGTGGTTGGGCAGTGAGAGCAGAATGGCGGAGACTCCGTCTCTGATTAGTCTGTGCATGGACGCTCTGACGCAACAACTTCTCCGTCCATTCGACGATCTTCTTCTTCCTTCCATCTACCTCCTTCCTTCTCACTTGCTCAACACCTTAATCACGCGTTTGCCCCCTTTCGCACTCCGCATATTCCACCACCACCTGTACCTTCCCTCACTCTATCATTCCACCTTCAAACCTTCTCCTCTCTCCCTTCTAACCGTTTTCCATTTTCTGTTGTTGCCGGAACAGGCCCTTCGACGAGGAAGGCTTTTCTCGCGATCACTCAACCAACAAGAGGAAACGCGCGGGGTTCGTAGGATAAACTTCGTTCTGTAAGTAAATTGCGTTATGTTTGTTGGTGATGGAGAATGTTGTTTCGTTTCAGGGATTGGAATCTGAATTCAGCTTGGCAGATATTATTTCGCCTACGCTGGCCTCAGCGTGTTCAGCTGATTCAGCCAACGGATTGGCAGCAACTCTACTGGGAAATTCATTTGCAAGAGTATGTTATAAGCCATGTATAAATTAAGTGTTATGCAATGCGTATGTTTAGATGAACATCTCTAGAAAAAGAAAACGAGGAAGAAAAAATGAAATGTGTTTTTCTACAAGTTAAATTTAAATAAAGCATGTGTTAATTTGTAAAAGTTATTTCATATTAGTTTCTTCAAAAACAATTTTTTTACTTGAATATGAGCTAGTTTTAGTTTATGGAGACATTTATGCTACTTTATTTTCTTTATTTTCATTTTCTAGAAGTGTTTGAAGTTTACTTAAATAGGTCCCGTGTTTAATTGTGTTTATTGGTTAATGTGGGTTTCGTTCTAAACTTAATCAACTTGAAATAACAGTTGCTTAGATGAAGCGGCGGAGGTAGCACTAATCCCATCGTTTAGTGGGTCTATTGGTGACATACAGATTTCAGGTACTTTGATTATGGATTTTTATTTGCGTTATTGAAAATTTACGTCTGAATTTGCCTTCCACTTCCAGCTTAGGCAGAAGTATTTTCGCTTTTGAAAGTTGTTATGGAATAATTTAAGTTTGCTACTCCTATGATACTGTTTCTATTCTTGTTATCCACGAAGAAGAGATGTGATTGTGAGTCTGTGACATGAGAATGATATGTTAGTGTTTTGTTAACTTTTAGGCATATAGATAATCTCTGTGACTTTGACGTATTGAATGTGGTCCGGGATGTTGTTGACTGATGACAAAGAATGATTGAGTAATATGAATGATTGGAAGTTTCTTGAATTGCTTGATCATCCTTTTTTGCATCAACCGTTAATTGTTTAAATAATTTCTAATACATCTCCTGCATTTTGGGAGAAACTAAGTATTTGCTTTTCATCAGTACCATTACAGTGTCTGTATGTTTAAGGTGTCCTCAACTTTGTGAGTAAATAATCTTATTATCAAGCTGCACAACCCACTTCATTCTCCCTTTCTATCCTTTTAGTTTGTTATTGATAACTTACTGGATTTTCTTTACTTTGGCCCTCTTTTTTCAGACAGTACACTAAAACATATTGGTTTTGTGGGGGATACAAGCCATTCAACATGTGACCATTCAAAATTGTCTTACCATTGCCTACAATTTGGTAGCCATGCGAGGTTAGATATAAATTTTATAGTGTCATATTTTATATGCAAATGATTGGTTAGGGTTGCCTTTAAATAATAAAGGGAAGAGCCATGGATTTCATTTTTCTGTTCTTTGATATAGTGAAATACTTTTCTGATGGAAAAGTTTAAGTGTTGAATAGTTAGTTCCATCTTTCTTTACTTATCTGTTTCAGATTCATCTCACTAGCTAAGTTGAGTTTTCAATCAGTGTTGTTGCCCGGTGATAAGTAAGATATGACGGATAACCCCCAAACTACATCCATCACTTTAATGAGGTGAAGCATTGTAGTTTGGTCATATCATTGGAGTGATGTGTATATGTGCACATTAAAAAATCTAAAATCACTCATAATGCCTATTGATAACTCACTTATGATTTAAATGCAAATTAAGTCAAAAAAATTCTTTAAAAGCTTAATATAAAAATATAACTATTGAAGAGCTCATATTAACCAGAGATAAAGTCAAATTAATTATAGTATATTAGTGGGTGCAAACCTCATCATACAAGTTAGTTTTGTGAGGATGAATTAGGCTTAAAGTCTACTTTCTTAAGATGGTATCAGAGTCATTCATCATAGTCTATTCCAACCAAGTTTGTTGGGTCTCGTGTCACCTACTATCGGGTTTTCCCTAGTCACATGTTGAAGATGTTTAGTTCTCAACGTGAGGGAGTGTGTTGAAGAGCCCACATCAACTAGAAATAAGGCCAAATTATAGTATATAAGTGGGTGTGCTCACCTTACAAACCAGTTTTGTGAGAATCAGTTAGACTTAAAGTCCATTTATTTAAGGTCGTATCATTTAGAGTCATTCAAAAATTATCATAGTAAAGTTGTTGGGTCTTGTTTCACATGCTATCGGATTCCTTCTAGTCACATGCTATCGGGTTCCCCCTAGTCACACGCTTTAGATGTTCAATACTCGGCATGAAGGAGTGTGTTGAAGAGTTCTCATCGACTAGCGATAATGTCAGATTATAGTATATAAGTTGATGAAAACCTCACCTTACAAGTTGGTTTTGTGAGGATGAGTTAGACTTAAAGTCTACTATCTTAAGAGTAACAATGAAAATGCACACCCAAATCCAACCGAATGCAAGTCAAGAGGCCAAACAAGTTTCAAAGGCAAATATTAAAGAATAAAGGGAGATGTTGTAGACCAACTCTCCCAAAACATTAATTCATAGGTGAAGGCTCGCAAATGATTTTAATCTAACACCCACTCACACATGATTCCTTTGGGATACCAAATTCCACCCTGCCTTTGGGCAATGATGATCAACTTCCTCAAACTTTAATACTGTCACAGATTAACTCTCCTAAAAGCACAATATATTCAATGAGGATCATGAATGATTTTACATCTAACTAGAGCAAAGGGGGAAAGTCAATAGTTTCAGTCCACAACAGGGCTATGAATAAAGATCATGGAAATTAGAGGGTAAAGGGAGCTTTGAATTCTGGACTGTGGCTTACACAAAATATAAATTAAGATCCTTTTTTAGGGCTTTTTCTTTGATTGATAGGTAGTATAAAGTTCAGATGGTATTAGCATACCAGAATGCTCCTTTATATTACGTACCATTGGCTATTGAGTATTTTAAACAAGAGTAAATTGACAAGCTATCTGAAATGGCAGGATCTGGTTTGGTCCCATTAGGGACACATCAAACTGGTTCTCCTCAGTCTGTCTGAGGCAGTGGGCTGTTTTTCACCCTGCCTAGATGACCAGATGAACCACTTACAACACTGTTTTCATCATTAGTTCAAAGTTTAATGCTGTCTTTTGTCTGTAGTAACAATATATGATTATAGCCATGGTAGTAACTATGTTATATATTTCTGCATTTTATCTTGGCCAATTATTCTGCATCTTATATCACTTAATCTCTTAATGCAGTTGTTTGAGGCTTCAAAATGTTCTATGTACTGCAGAAGCTAGTGTAAGTTGTATTTTATAGAATATTACGGAGTTCATATGGCTTTTATCTTTTTGGAGTTATGGTCATTATATTTTCATAAGGTCAACACATATTTAGCTTTTACAAGCTTACAACAAATGCTAACAGTTATTATTGTCAATTTAAAAAATTAACATCATCAATCAATTAGAATTACCACTTTAATGACTTTAAAGGTAGTTATTGTAATGACCTTATTGTTCATGAATGGATGACAATAAAAAAAACCTTTACATTGATAGTGCATGCACCAGCTACTCTTTATATTATAAAATTCATAACTTTGTGTAGTTTATTCATTGGGAACTCTTATAATTGACAATTTTTTAATTTAGGATCTGTTAATAAAACAGTGTTTGTCTTATACTCTGACTTGTAGGTTTTGTTGAGAGAATGTAAGCTGCAGAGTCTGGTACTAAGATGTATCAGATCCAAGGAACAAGTAGGCTTCCCTCTTCCTATAGAGCTATATAATCTGTATTAAAGAATTTATATTTTTGTACTTGTCTGTACATGTTATATCTATCCAAATCTTTAACTAATTGTATTTTTTCAAGTTTTGCTATTCCTGTGATAGTGCTACACTGAGCTAAAGCAAGATGTTCTTAGAGCATTTTTAGAAGTAAATCTCAACAAAGATCTTAACATAATATCTCTTATTTACAAGATCTTGCATAGAAGGAGAGATAATATTTTCTCCAAAATAATAAAATAATTATATTTTAAATTCTCTCCTATTATAAAATTATTCATTGGTCAAATTACTTATGTTCAAGTTACTTGAATTAATTGGGTTGTCATATATATTATATGATGATTGAAGTAAAGGTGAGATACCATGGCCCTTTTGTGAATAGTTGATATTGATGGTTACTATTAAAAGTAGAAAGACATATCTTTCTCTCTCTCTCTCTCTCTCTCTCTCTCTCTCTCTCAATGGGGCCTGATGATGATTTATAAATTCAAATTCAACACCTTTCGCTCAAAGAGGAGAATGTTCAAGTTTCCTACTTGGTGAAGCACCTTCTAGATCTGGTGTTAAAATATATCTTACTTTGCAAATATAATTGATTATATCAATACTTTGTCCAAGTGTAAAATGCATCTTTGTGACCTTATCAATGGTTTCACAGATTGATGGATTATGCAAACTTCTTGCGCAACATTCAAGAACGTTAACATCTCTGGAATTTGTTCACTGCACATTCTCCGCAGACTTTATTAATGCAATATTTGCTTCTTTAGTCATAGAAGGTGTACAAAAACATGGGATCCAACATTTGTCAATCATTTCGTCATGTTTTCTCGAACCATGCACAGTTTCTCTACCTAGTGGACTTGTGTCATTTTTGTCTTATGGAAGGTACACGAGTGTAAATTCACTTTTTTATTATTAGCAACTTTATTCACACTTTGTAGTTTTATTGATGTTTGACGTATTCCCTGAGTATTCATAAATACTTCAAAGACTTAATTTGATTTTAAGGTAACTTTTTAGGAGGTTTTGCTAAGTAAGAGTAAAGGATTCTAGTATATATCCAGGCTTGGCCCATATGTTTGTATATACTTAACCTAGTCATATAAATAAGGGAGTTGCTCACATTGTAGTGTATCCAATTACATTTGAATCATATACCTCTATTTTTTTCTCTCACTTTTCACAATCTACATAACTAAACAACTGTTGATACATGTATTTCTCAAGGAATTCTGTGTCTAGTTGTTTCTTCATTTTTCCCCTTTCTCTACCATTTAGGGTTAGATAAGGAAATCTTTAAAATAGCTTCCACCTGAATGTAGTATTACAAGACAATATGATTGTCATGTCAATTTCAGGGTTATTGAAGAAATTGACTAACTTCTTGGGAATCATTCATCTTGTGATAAGTGTTAATTATTTGCTTTTGGCCTGTTGCATTATGTTGCCTTTTCTGTTTTACTTTTTAATGCTTCTGTTTTTAATTTTTTACTTTAGTCAAATAAGTGATTGCTACACTTAAGCAGCAAAGCGTCGGTTATACAAGATAGCTAAAATCTTGGTAACGTTAATTTTTTTGTTTCTATAGAAATATTGTACATGTAGTGTTGTTGATGAATAATAAATGTACTTCCTCATTCATATATTCTTATGCGTGCTATAAACTCTCTATTTTTCCTAAAACCAACAAATTGGTATCAGAGCTATCTTCTTAAGGGACCTATATAAGGAAAATGGAAGCTGAAATAGACTTTTCACATTTTACTCCTCCCATCTTTGATGGAGAGAGCTATGAACTTTGGGCAATGAAGATGGAGTCCTACTTGGAGGCTTTGGATTTATGGGAACTTGTGGAAGAAGATTTTCTAATACCTACATTGATTGACAATCCCAGTCTTGCCTAAATTAAACATCACAAGGAAAGAAAAACAAAGAAATCAAATGTGAGGTCAAGTTTATTTGTTGGTGTTTCACAAACCATCTTTACTCAAATTATGATTCTCAAACCACCAAAGAAGGCAGGACTATTTGAAGGAAGAGTATGCTAGGGATGAGCAGATTCAAGGCATGCAAGTTCTGAACTTGATTTGCGAATTTAAGCTTAAAAACTGAACGAATCTGAAAAGATCAAGGGTTACTCTGACAAATTACCGATCATTGATGACAAGGTTAGATTGTTGGGCACTACATTCAATGATTCCAAAGTTGTCAAAAAAGATTTGTTCAATGTGCCAGAGAGGTATGAAACATCAATAACCACCTTGGAAAATACAAAGGATCGGTCCAAGATCACTTTGGCAAAAGAAGTACTACATGTTTTTCAAGCTCAGGAGCAATGTAGGCATATGAGGCAAGATTATGTGGTTGAAGGAGCTTTACATGCCCAACATAATGAAGTGGGAAGTGCCGCAAACAACAAAAGTAAGGGTAAGGGTTATCGGAAAAATTACCAACCTTGTCAACATTGTGGAAAAATGAGTCACCCACCATTCAAATGTGGGAGGAGGCCTAATGCAAAGTGTAGCAAAAGAAATGAGTGTGGACAGAAAGTTGTGATTTCAAAAGGAGAAACTCAACAACAAGAAGCCAATGCCTAATTTGAGTGAATGGTAGATTTGATAACAATGTATAATTGAGCATCAATTTTCAACCAACGAGAAACCTCATTTTCAACAACGTTAGGACGGGTAACATGATCAACATAACCTTGACTCTTAAGCCATAATTTAATATCTGAGGCCCAAGTGTCATAATTGGTTTCATCCAATTTGTCAATGGAGAGATGAACATTGACATAATTAGTATAAATAGACGAATCTGGCATAATGGCAGCGGAAGAAGCCACTGTGGCAGTGGAGGAAGCCATAGTGGCAGCGGAAGCGGAAGAAGCCATAGAGGATAAGGACAAATCCAGTCACAGGTCAATTGGCGGCAACAGCAAAGATGAAGGCTCCGACAGCGTCTCTGGCGGGGATTCCGGTAGCGTCCCCGACAGAGTCTCCGATGGCTGTTCCGACGGAGATTCTGCGGCGAGGCGGTGGCGGATCCGGCGAGGCGGTGGGGCAGTGGCTGGAAAATTTCAGTGAACAGTGGGTTTACCAATAAAAATTAAACCCTAACCCTATACTCTAGATACCATATTAAAGGAAAAGAAAGAATAGGGTAAATCCCTTATATATATTGAACACATAGGGTTATGTTTATATAGAAAAAGAAATATATGAGTTAAGCCCATTACATAAATATGAAATATGTAACAATATATATAATATCTCATAATATATAATAATATCTAATTATATCTAACAATACACATTGAAGAATTAAATACAAGTCTTGTAGAGTGCAATTAACTTGAGCAATTTTAGAATTCTCTAAGCATATGTTTGTATATGAAGTGTAGTGTAAGGGGCCGTAATTGTGGGGAAAACATGAAAAAAGGGTGTGAAGGAGAGTTGTTTCACTATGACATGGAAACGTAATTGATTTTCTGAACACCACTCCAACACACACTAAGTTTATTAATCTCTTCAAAAGTACTATTTTAAACATTTTCAACTGTTTGCATAATGTTTTTTATACCGTTTGCTGTATTTCACTTGGACATCTATCTGGATAGTAGATTTTCTGTTTGTTGAATATTTGTCTTCATTCATGTTACACTCATGCTAATGCTGTTACTAGGTCCTTGTGCTCATTAAAATTATCTGACAACCACCATGGACGAACTTTTGCCAAAGATCTTTTAGTGACTCTTCTCGATCTTTCCTCTGGCCTATCTGTCCTTGACCTTTCTGATAATAAAGTAAGTATTTCATCAGCATATGCATTCTATATTTTTTCGTTGTTACTGTTGGCTGACAAAAAGTTCGGTGCACATGCTTTAAGATAGCTGGATGGCTTTCTGACTTTAACAGGAGATTCTTGAGTGATTCACATCTGTGCTTTGGAAGTGGAAAGTTGTTGAAAATGTTGCGAGTACTCAATCTAAGGTAACACCGTACTAAATAATATAGTTGTATTTTTTTGTGTAATGTTAGAACTATAATAATCATCTTTTATTGGCTATGAATAATAGAATGTGTACTGAAAATTAATGAAGTGGTTTCTCTATAAGCTTTTTGCTTTTATATTTTCATGGCTATCAGTATGTGACGAAGAGACAGATTTTTAATCCATTTATAGTGTTGTAGGGAAAACAATTTAGGAAAAGATGATGCAGAAAATCTTAGGTATGCTCTTGAACATTTGCCTAACTTGGAGGAGCTGGATATAAGTGACAATTCAATTGAAGATGAAGGAATCAGGTCAATTGAATTTCTATTTCTAGTTATAGTTTGAAGTTATGAAATTAGAATATAGTCTCTAATTGTGTATCATCTTACAGGAATTTAATTCCCTATTTTGTTGGAGCATCTGAAACGTTTTCTCCCATAAATTGTTTGAAGTTAGAAAACTGTGATCTGTCCTGCGTTGGAGTGAATCATCTCCTACATGTCCTTTCTTCTTTCAAAGGGCCATTGAAGTCTCTTTCTATTGCTGACAATTACCTTGGCAGGTTTGTCTACAACACTAAAATCTCATTTCATCACTGAATTCATCCCTCCATTTGTTTTTTGACTTTTCTTACACAGTCAAGTAACCGAAGCATTGGGAAATTTTTTTAGTACCCCAATCGAAGTACTTGACATTGCAGGGATTGGCTTGGGTTCTTATGGTTTTCAAGAGCTTAAAAATCTAATAAAAGAAGAGCTTAAACTGGTGAAAATTAATATAAGGTAAAGATTTATGTGTAATGTTCTTCATTGCTTTTAATGTTGCACATACAATCCCGTGACATGTTTTCTTATTTGTTCAGCAAAAATCGTGGTGGGATTGAAACTGCCAAATTTTTGTCCAAGCTTTTGTCACAGGCTCCACAACTAGTTGAAGTGAATGCAGCCAGTAATCTTATG
>Ga0123341_1005422_pt1 | contig 11372 bp, 4 predicted proteins | sample Turbeapinknodule_FD_89959 | JGI IMG/M metagenome (GOLD analysis project Ga0123341, IMG submission 89959) | Root nodule microbial communities of legume samples collected from Mexico - Turtle bean Mexico pink nodule | ecosystem: Host-associated > Plants > Roots > Nodule | place: Mexico: Nepantla... | reverse complement strand
AGAAATAGACAATCTATAAATATTTCAAAAAAATACTAAAGACTAAACGCGAAATTTCCAAATATTTTAGAAATTAAAAACTTATTTAAATTTTGTTTTCCATGGGAAAACAAAATTTTAGTAAGAAAAATTAAATCAATTAATGATTACTAGCTATAATGAAAAACAACAATAATTACTCAACCAGCACTCATGTTCCCTTATACTAATTAATTCTTGCCTTTTTTTTTTTCTGTATGTAATCATGGTTGAGCTACCTCCATTACTTCCAAACAAAATAAATTATTGTGACAATTTTCCATTGCTACAATTATTCAAGCAATAATATATATAGAAAATCTTTATATGGGTGGTCTTCATTATTTTAAAGTTTGAGTATTTATATGAAAAAATATGAGTGAGATTTTTTTATTATATAAAGTCAATTAGAAATTAATTATCAACAAAATTTATAGATATTTTGATCAACAATATGCTTATTCATAAAATATATTAATAAAAAAATTAAACATGTAAAATTTTCTACAAAATCCCATTTATTTTGTAAAGAAAAATACTAAGCTTCATTGTACTTATCATTATGCCATGTGTGTGTGTTTTTTTTGTTTTGGAAGATTAATTAGTGGAGATATTTTAAAGAAAGTCATTGTATTGTAAGATTAGGGTATACCACAAATTCTAAGGGACTAGCTTGTTCTATTCCATTAGAGTATACTAAATTTGTTATACAAGTTTTAAGAAAACTTATAATAAAACATATTAATTATAATGTAGAAAAGTTACTTTTTTTTATATAAAATGAAGAAAAAGGATTAGTAATACAAAGATAAGCATAATTTTGTATACCCTAAATAAAGAACTATATAAATTGTTTCTATGATTTCATATGTTAGTGACATTATTTCAGTTTAAAGCATAGTCTTGACTTTAAATATTATGTATACAATTTTATTAAGAATTTAATGGTCATGCACTGATTTGGTCACCCAATCACCTATTATTGCTGGTCTAAAGTTTAAGATAATTGTTATAAAAGTTTATATATGGTATTGAATGAAAGTGTAAGAATATTTTATATTGTTGATGCATAATCCTTTTTCCCTTCCACTAAATGCTCAAAAGAAAACCTTTTCATCTATAATAATTTTATCCAAATATAAGAATATCTTTTATTTTAAAATATACTTACTTTTTTTCTTCTATTATCATTTGTAACTAAATTTATTCTCATAATAATAATCATAGTAATATATAAGTAAAGATAAGTTATTTAACTATATATCATAACTAAATACAAAATATTTTTCAAACTTTATAAAGTAAATAAGTCTCATAATTATAGGCTAACACCTACTATCTACCAAAATCTAGTGTATATTCTCATTGTCAATGTGATACAAAGTATTTACTTTCAAATCAAATACACAAGCTTCTTCTTTCAACTTGAAATCCTCTTTACATGAAAATTGTAAAGTTATGATATCTCTATTAAACATAAGTTTAGTGTTTATTATCACCGCTCAAGGCATAATACCATCTCAAAACAACACCCACCAAGGGGCATGCAATCCACCCATTCAGGTCCACATCTAAAATCCTCCACCAATGAAGGGTCACCTAAAAAGGCATATATCATTCATACATCATGTCATGCATTTCATCATTAATCATATACCTTTTCAGAGCAAAATACAATTAATCATGTATCTTATACAATATAGCATCCATACATCATGTATAAAAACATATAACATTACACGAAGCCTTTACCATTCTAGCATCCCTTGAGTGAACTTCTCTCACCTTAAGCGATCATCTTAGCATAACAAAGAGATTAACCATTTGAGCAGTATTCTCACCACTTGAGTGAAATGCAAACCTGCAAGCAAACACTCTCTTAGTCCTCCTCGCCCTAACAATCACCTCATCGCTTCAACGCAGATCATTTTAAAATTTATAATCAACGCTTGAATGACAACCACTTATTGGATGCAAGACTCTCATAAAATGTAATAAAATGTAACACTCTCATAAAACACAACTCATATAATATAACCCAATATATGACATTTACAAATCATTAAGTATTTAAAAAATACAACTTGAACATATATAAATACAATTTTTTATAAAAAAAATTAGTGTAAAATATATCTCTATTCTAATTTTTACTCTATACCTATATTTTCTCACGTACACCGTAAAGTTATAATAGTTCATAACAAAAACAACAAGTACTAAGGTATAATTGGTTGGATCAAATGTGTATAAAAGAAAAAAAATTATAATTGGAAAATTCAACAACCAATTCAATATAAAAACCTTCCATCAATACAAACATATTACAAATATAAGCCACATATGAGATCTATGTACAAAAGGTTATTCAACAAATGAAACATCAATTGACGCCTTCGAGAAGACTCGTATTAAGTATGTCCCATCAAAGATTAACATTTGATCCAACCAAAACTTAGATTTACAAGCAAACCTAAGAATAATGGATGATGGTAAGTTCGTTATAACCCAAGCCACACATTTACACATGTCATGGTATGCAAGAACTTTCTCTCAACTTCTTACTACCCGATATCTTAATCTGTGAGGCTTAGATCATTAGTGAAATAAGAGGATCTCTATTGCAACATATGTGGTTTTACTTAATACATAAAAAAAAGATTCACATATCATCCCAAATTTTCAACATCATATTCATATAACTCTTATCATATTCAACAACCTTTTTTCCACACAACATTAATTCACTTAAATAAAATCACAAATCAATTAAATATATAAATAAATATTTATTTACATTTATATTTAAAATCATATTCAATCAATTAAAGAGACAAAACAAAAGATTTTTTTTAGCCTGGACAAAAATTATCAAGCTTAAACAAAAGTTTCTTCATTTGATAAAAAATCTAGACTGTGAAATTTTAGCTCTATTTTTGGTTAAGTAAAAAATCTTTCACGTGAGCGAAAATAGAGCAAAGAGTAAATGTATTTTAAATACCACTTATATTCTAAAACCATTTTCTAGGTCCTTATATAATATATCTTAGATACCAATAGTTACCAGATGTTTTGTAATTTGAAAGTACCATATTTTATAAAAAATTAATGTTTTAAAAATAATATAATATTAATGTATATATATTAAGCTTTAATATCAATATCATATAGATAACTTTGTGCAATAACTCATTTACCTTATTTAGTTTTATGATTCATGAAAGGTTGGTACAAAATTTATTTGACACTCCTAGGTCGACAACCCATTCACTTTTGAAAAGTCTAAGCAAACAACAAGTATATGTAGGTGGGTTATAACTTGCATATCTTTAATAAATGTTTTGGCTACAATAGGCATCAAATTATTGGCACTTCAATGCAACACTTCAAAAATGCCAATGCCCATTGACATTTTGTTTGTTACATAAAATGAGTTAAAGAAAACAAAACAAAACTATTTAAAGAAAATATGTTTGTGCATTGCACATGTGTTAATACTAGTTATAACAATCACACCTCATCTTTATTAAATTTCTTGCTTTCAAAATATCATATTGGGAATAGTAAAATTTATTTTTCATTTTTTTGTTCCCACTATTTCACGTATAGATTTTTAAAAATAAAATAAAGTGAAAAATATCAATAGAAAATTTATTTCCAAATCAAACATTTTCGTAAAGACTAAATATATTTTTAATGACTAAGACAATGATCATTTTAGTAAAAACAAGAATTTCTTTATATGAGTTTGTTTAGTCTAAGGAATCTTTCTGTTTTTATACTTTTTTTTGAACCCTTTATATTCACAATTAATTGTAGATGTAAATATTTATCTTGCATTGCACATGTTGAAATATCAGTTGTACGACACCTTATTTTCTTTATTATTATTTCAAAATATTATATAAGAAATAGTAAAAATATTCTTTTCCCTATTTTCTATAAAAATAGAAGCAAAAAATACAAATAAAAAATTTCTTTTCAAATCATAAAATTCTTCAATGGCTAAACATTTTACAAGGAATTTATTTTTACACTATAGAAAATAAATCATCTCCTATAAATTCCTCATTCATAAAAATGCAGTAGTTATTCTTCTTCACAAAATTAGCATATCTTAATTTTTATGAAAACAAAGACTAGTCATGATACATATTTTCATAAAGGAGAAACTAGAAATATGAGATAAATAACTTTTAGAAAATTATCCTCTTAAAGATAACATGAAATGATAATCATATTTATTCCAATTTTAAAAATAAAATAAAGTAGGTAAGTATCACTTTATTTAATATAGAAAGAGTGTGTACTATTTATTAAAACAAGCAGACTGTATGTTTAAAAACTAAAAGGAATGTAAATATTATTTCATTAAAAATAAAAAATATAACAATGATATTAAGAAGTGAACAACCTCATAAAATTAGTTTATGAATTAAATTTTTTACTTAGTTATATAGTATATACTGTCAAATGTTGTAAGTTTTAGTGAATGTGAGATTTCTAAATAAATATAATTTTAATCCTTCAGAAATATGTGTGTTTTCTCCTAATTTTAAAAAAATTAATTAATTTAGTCCATTCTTGTTGGAAAAAAAAACAGTAAAATGAGTAGAATCTGATAATGTAAGAAAAGGGAGTTGGATAATAATGTTTGAAGGGTAAGAAAACAGGTTTCATAAATAGTTGAAGATAGAAAAGGATTAAGGAGAAAAGCAAAAGAAAAAAATAAAATAATGTTAAGATTAAAAGAGAAAAATGAACATTTTGTGAGAAAAGAAGAAGAAGGAGAAAGCTAAGATTAGGAGTAAGTTGCTAAAAATGGCATTGACAGACATGCTCTCCACCACCATTTCTCTCATTCTTCCATTTGTCAAGTCTGCTATTACTTTTAGGAGCCAAATTAGGAATCAATAGAATGATGAGATCAATCTCTTTGCTCCCACCCATCTAAAGAAAGAAACTAAAAAAAAACAAAAGTCAAATAAAATAAAAAAAATAAGTGGAGATTAAATAAAAAAAGAAAAATTTACATAAAAACAAAAAACAAAGACAAAGGAAGGAAAAAGAGAAAAAAAAGAAAAGAAAAGAGAAATGCCAGTTACTGGTTCCAACCAACCTTTTTGCTTTCCCTGTCAATCCAACAGCACTGGTTTCTTTCAAAATCTGAAGACAACCCATTTCACAGACCCAAATAAGGAACCAAAATCTGGGGAAAAGAAACAAACTTGGCATTGGGTTTTGGATTTTGATTTCTTTTCAATTTTCATTCCCTCTGTTTAATTTTTCTCCTTCTTCTCCAGAGAAATGCTTTCTCTGAATAACAACATTGTGCATTGACAACAATACACAATAGGTATTTTTTTATTTATTGTCCTCACATGATCATTGATGGGTGAATAGAGGCCAAAGGGGTGTTGTAGGGTTATGAGTGAGAGAGGGTGGGAGAGGCAAAGCTGAAGCCTTTTGGAAAAGAATGAGCAAAGAGCTTACTGGCTTTGTGAAGGCTTGGGAAGCAGCAGTTAGGAAATCAGCAGGTCCAAAGAAGAGGGCAAACAGCATCTTCACACCAATGTCTGTTGCCCATGTTGATGATGATGATGATGCTAGGAATGTTGGTGATCTTTCTGTTTCACAGGTTGAGAAGATTCTCCCCAATGGTGACTTCTACACAGGGCAGTGGCTGGAGAGTGGTCCTCATGGCCAGGGAAAGTATCTGTGGACAGATGGATGCATGTATTTTGGGGAATGGCAGAAGGGTGCAATCATGGGGAAAGGGAGGTTCAGCTGGCCTAGTGGTGCCACCTATGAGGGTGATTTCAAGAATGGTTATATGGATGGGAAGGGCACTTATATAGGGTCTTCTGGGGACACCTATAAGGGTATTTGGGTGATGGAGTTGAGACATGGCCAGGGGACTCAGAGTTACCCCAATGGGGACTTCTATGATGGGGAGTGGAGGAAGGGATTGCAGAATGGACATGGTAGGTACCAGTGGAAGAATGGGAACCATTACATTGGACAGTGGAGGAATGGTTTGTTCTATGGGAATGGCACCATGATGTGGAGCAATGGGAATAGGTATGATGGTTGTTGGGAGGAGGGGTTGCCTAGGGGGAATGGCACATTCAGGTGGGGTGATGGGAGTTTCTATGTTGGGGTCTGGAGTAGGGATCCAAAAGAGCAAAGTGGAACATATTACCCTTCTGGCTCTTGTGTTGGCCATTTGGAGTGGGATCCTCAGGAGCTGTTCTCTGTGGACTTGGCAGAGTGCAGTGTTTGTGCTTGTGAGAAGGTGGCAATTTACCCTTCACAGAAGATTTTGAACATTTTGGAGGGGGATAAGATGACTAGGAAGGGAACTGATCTGAATGGGAGGACAAGGTGGATGTCAGGGGATGCAAGGGTCAGTAATTACAGTTCTGAAGATGGTTCTTATTCCTCCCATGACGGTTCAAGGACTTCTCATGGTGATAATTCTGTTCCAAGAGTGCCACATATGAGGTTGAAGGCTCCAAAGAAACAGGGAGAAACTATTTCCAAAGGTCATAAAAACTATGACCTCATGCTTAATCTGCAGCTTGGTATCAGGTACTGATCATATTAATAGTTGTTTTCTGGTGAATTATGTCTATTTACTCATTTTTTCTCTCATGAGTTAAACATTCAGCCTTTTCATTGGTAGACTGATACCTTGCATCTCCTAAGGTTGTGGTGCAATGATGAATATGGCATTCTGAAAAACAATAATTTCTTTCCATGATTGTAATTTTAACTGCGCGGTCATTAATTTCTTGTGCCATAGCACAGACATGCTGTTGGAAGACCTGCTCCAAGTACATCTCTTGACTTGAAGTCTTCTGCATTTGATCCAAAAGAAAAAGTATGGACTAAATTTCCACCTGAAGGATCCAAGCACACTCCACCTCATCCCTCATGTGAGTTTAGATGGAAAGACTACTGCCCTGTAGTGTTCAGGTAAGCTTTTGATCAAAATCTTGTAAACTAGATGAACCCTGAATCTGCTAACCTGTTTATTGTGCTCTTGTAAGTTTATAAGTCTCTCTGCTGTATTAGAGCTTTGCTTACTTATCCTAATTCCTTGTTGTTGATGATGGTTTTTTTCATGTATATTTGCAGGGCTCTTAGAAAATTGTTCAAAGTAGATCCTGCTGATTACATGATATCATTATGTGGAAATGATGCTCTTCGGGAGCTCTCATCTCCTGGAAAAAGTGGAAGTTTTTTTTATTTGACCAATGATGACCGCTACATGATAAAGACCATGAAGAAATCAGAAGTAAAAGTGAGTTCCCTTTTGGCTGGCTAGATAGAAAATAAGCCTTGAAATTTTGTAATTCTCCTAACCATTCATACACTTTGCTTACCTTGCTTTTCAATAATTAAAAAGTTCCACCAGTGATCCTGAGTTTTTAGAGCAGCAGTGGAACAAAATTGTGCATTACTAAAGAGCAAGAGTTATGATATATTCAGAAATTGATCATAAACTTTGCACACTATGGTGGGGTTTGAATAACTTCTCCACAAGTAATTGTAAAAGAAATGAGGTAAATAAATCGAACTCTTCCAATCAGTTATAATCAAGTTATACACTTTTAGTACAGAATTTATATGAGAAAACTTCTAAAAAACTAAGGTGTATAAACTGATTCTAACCAACGAGAAAAGTTCTTTATATCTCTTATTTCTTTTTCTTGTAAGTGTTTGCTGAGAAGTTTATCTAAACCAAGTCTATCTGTTTTTGAACTATTTAAAAAAAAGATTCAAAGTGTCTTGGTTATCACTGCAACAGGTCTCTTTGATGTGATAGTTTTTAGTTGTTGCTCCATTACAATTTTCAAAGGTTAATTTTTGTTATCTGCTAAACGATATTTCATTCAGGACTATGTAAAATGATTGCAGGTTTTTTTGAGAATGCTTCCTGGTTACTACAAACATGTTCGGGCTTTTGAGAACACTCTAGTCACCAAGTTCTTTGGTCTCCACTGTGTTAAGCTAACAGGAACTGCACAGAAGAAGGTAATGCCTGAGGTTTGTGCAGACTTGTAGTCTGACAAAAGTATATAATTGACTATCCTTGATAATTTCAGGTTCGATTTGTCATCATGGGGAATCTTTTCTGCTCACAATATGCCATCCATAGGCGCTTTGACTTGAAAGGTTCCACATTCGGTCGCACAACGGACAAACCCGAGTCAGAAATAGAGCCTACAACAACACTTAAGGACCTTGATTTGAATTATATATTTCGGTTGCGGAAGTCTTGGTTTCAGGAATTTTCCAGGTACCTAATCACTTGGTTCATCCATTGTGTGTAACATGCAGGAAACTGCAGTGTTCAAGGACATTATTTGGTGATATGCTCTTGTATCTTGTTATGATATATTAATGTGGCTGATGTGTTGTAATGTGTGTTGGATCCCCAACTGGTTGGGTGATAAGGAGTTTGTGTTGAGATTACTTGTAAAATGGTTGAGACACTCCTGATATGTCTCATTTTATTTTATTTATTTTTTGTTGATAAAAAAAAGAACATTATTTGATGTGCTGCTATATCAGTAGAACATGGCTATGTTTTTTAACATTCCTTTCTGCAGGCAAGTGAACAAGGACTGTGACTTTCTGGAACAGGAGAGGATCATGGATTACAGTATGTTGGTAGGTCTTCACTTTCGAGGAATGTCTTGTAGTGACAATGTTACTCCTCCTTCTGGATACAGTCCAGGCACTACAACCCCAACTGGTTATATCTTGTCTTATATGGATTTTTCTTACTTTCATTTTCACCATGAGTTTCTCTTTTCTGATAACAAGAACATACGTCGCAGGCAACGGTAACATGGATGATGGAGCGCCCCGTCTTTCTGGAGTGGATGTGGATCGTCTTGTAGTAGATCCTAGTCGGTATAGTCCATCAACACTTCATGACAGAAGTTCCAAATTTTCAAGAGTTCTGATTGAAAGTTTTGACCAAAGCAACATGCATTTTTTTTGCTTTTACTTTTTTGATGATGCAAAAACATTCATGCAGCAGTCCTATTATTTTACTCAGATGTCACAGTTTATTTTCCATTGTATCATCATGCATTGCTTCTAAGTTTTTGTTTTTATAAAATCTTTCATGTTAGACATCACTATACAACTTGACATCTCAGTTAGGCTGACACTTCAAGTAACATCACTTTTAAGTTCATTGCTTTTAAGTTCATTGTGGATACATTCACATCACTTTTTCTTGGTCCTCGAACTTCCACAAAAGTTTTCACCTCACCTTATCTTCACCACTTTTATAGCTCATAAAAACAAGTCAGAAGATGCAGAAGGTAGTAATTATTTGCTTCTGTGGACTTGGATTATCTCTGATGCAATGAAACATCAAGCATGCACAATCTTGCACAGCTGCACAAGTTTTTACTGTCATAGACTTTTACTGGTTGCATTGAATGTTCTGAAAACATTTGCATTCTGCTTCATGTTTCAGGTGGATTCAGCTAGGTATAAACATGCCGGCGCGGGCTGAATCGACGGTGCGAAAGAGTTGCGACACTCCCCAGTTGGTTGGACAACCAACCGGTGAGTTATACGAGATCATAATCTTTTTCGGCATCATTGACATCTTACAAGACTATGACATTAGTAAAAAGCTTGAGCATGCTTACAAATCATTCCAATATGATGCAACAACAATCTCTGCGGTTGATCCAAGGCTGTACTCTAGACGGTTTCGTGATTTCATCTTCAGAGTTTTTGTAGAGGACTAAAACATTCAGATTGCAGTCACAACACTAACCAGCATATTGATAATATCCATGCACAGAATGTCCTACAACACACTAGTTGAGGGTATTCTGTGATAATATAGCCAGAAGGGGTTACATTGTTTCTGAAATTTGCTCATTCTTCATCCCCTCACAGTTTGTGAATCTTATATTAATTATAGTCACAGCTAATGTATGTTGTAGTGTAGATCAATGTTGTTCAGAGTTACTCAAGAAGCCTATTTTTTCCAATTGTAAATGAATCAACACAAAGGGTCAAACAACATTGAAAACTATTCTTTTCTGTTTACATATATTATAACATCCCAGGTGAGCCTCTGGGGTTTCAGCTCAGAATAAAGATGTACAGAAAAGAAGTGAAGGGCATTCAGATTTGTGTGCAGAAATGTGAGGGTCATCCTTACCAACCTTAGGAAGGGATGTGATTAGTAACACTTAATTTTGTGTAGTGATTCCCCTTTTGCATACTATGGATATTTTTTTCTGTGACCCTTAATGAATCAATGAAAGGTTTATACAATCATTTTCTGGATGTTTGTGCTTCAATAATTTGATCAAAAAAATTAATTTTGTCCTCTTTTCAAACAACAGAAGAATGCATATTTCCTGCAAACTACACTTTTAGTTTCTTATGTGTTTATACAAGTCAATATGGGTGCACTAGTTGATGTGTACAATTTTAAAAAAATATCAAGTACCATAACTCTTACTTAATTTGGTAAGTGTCTCGATTCAAAAGTAATAATTTGTATCAAAAGACAGACATCGAATCTACAATGAACAATTTTATTAAAATATTAATGTGTAGCATTTTTTAGATATTGAAATATGTGCAGTAAATTGATTCAGAGAGTAAATATTATGAAAAATTGATTGATAGAATTGAGATTGAAGTTAATATTTTTTACTCATTTATATTTTGGTAAATAAAAATATACAAAAAGAGTCATTCATATTACATCAAACTTTTTATTTTTAAGTTTAAGAAAAGTATTTAAACATCAAGTCTATTTTTAAGTAAATTATAATACGTATTTTTTAAAATTATATTTATTTTTTTTTCACCAATAAAGTGACCTTTTTATTAGGCGGTGTGTGTATGAGAGGTGGGAAAGGTTTTCTTAGAAAAAAAAAATATTTATGTCTTCAAATGAATGTAACTAATTGTTAGGGAAATTATATCTTTGATGGTAAAAAAAGAAGTGGCTAAGATAATTACGACTAAAAATTAAATTACATGTTAAGTACACGATGACTTGAAGTTTTTACAAATTATTTATGTCTTCAAATGAATGTATCTAATTGTTAGATTTTCTATTTGTTTTAAATTTTCACTTTAATAATAAATATTTAGATGTCATTTTAATTATACCACTGTAACTTTATTTTCTAGATCCTTACATAACTCATAAGTAAAATATTTTAATTTAATATTTTATTTTGATATACTATTTTGAAATAAAATTTAATTATATTGCATTTACACATTATTTAATAAATTTAAAATATAATGCGATTTTTACTTTTTAAGATGATAAATAAGCTCATAATTTT
>Ga0123341_1005419_pt1 | contig 11373 bp, 3 predicted proteins | sample Turbeapinknodule_FD_89959 | JGI IMG/M metagenome (GOLD analysis project Ga0123341, IMG submission 89959) | Root nodule microbial communities of legume samples collected from Mexico - Turtle bean Mexico pink nodule | ecosystem: Host-associated > Plants > Roots > Nodule | place: Mexico: Nepantla... | reverse complement strand
GTATTTTGATGAATTGTACCATTCGAAATGTCTGCATAAAAATGAAAATAAAAAATTTGGATTTGCAGGCCAAGTGTAATTCGTCTAAAGCCCAAAATATAATAATTGACCAAATTAAAGTCCAACATTAACAAACTCAAATAACTTTCTAATACATTTTTACTAGTATTTTAGATTATATTGTTTATTGTCTGATGTAAATATTTACTTGTATACAATCAAAATTTATAATAAACATATTTAAATATATATATCACTCTATAATCATACTTAAACTTCATACTAAATATATATTTTCAAACATAAGTTATATTCATAATTTACAAAAAAAAATTTCTACTGTTACACGAGATTATTTTTATTATATTTTCTACCAAAAATTACTAAAACTCAAATTTAAAAATAAGAATATATATCAAAAAATTAAAAAAGCTTGAAAATAATGAAGTAGTCCTAACATTGTAATTGAGTGTGTGCTTCAGAATCAGGGACCAGGTTTTATTAACACAAACTAATGGGAAAAGAATAGAATATAGAGTACACATTGACATGGACTTACATGAAAATACAGAAGATTGTGTACAGAAAGCAGAAACTAACTTCCATCTTGAAATGGGGACATCAATCTAGGAGTGTGTAAAGGAAAATTTTAACTACAGGAAATGTCTGGATTTTATCAACCAACACAAACATGTACATGAGACAGATAAGCACCTTTTGAAATCAGCATCAAGGAGCCATGTTTCCCTCTCTTGCCTTAAGGACAAGCTCTTCAGTGGTGGTGCCAATGATTTCATTAGCCCGTTTTAGCCCAACGCACTGATACCGTCCAACAGAGTCCTGAATAACAACAAAGAAATCTAAATCTTCTGAGAAATTTTTAAGGGGTCACAGTGATTGAAAACTATCTTCTAGTAATCATTCTGGCATACCATTACAACAACAAAGAGATATCCACTGTTAGATAAAATCTAGTACCTTTTACTGAAGATAGAACACAAAGGAAAAAAAAAGATTCAATTTTTTAGTTGATGTTCTCATTCAGGCAAACAAGAATGAACCCTAACTGGCAAACAAGGCACAAAGTTCAACCATTCTTAAACGGCTTCCAGGCAACACATTTGACAAAAATTTAGACTAGTTTGTTTATGCCCCATTAAGGGAAAAACCTCACATGATCTGTAAAGTTTACACTTTATTTTAAAGAGACATGAAATTTCCTACTACTGTTAACAAACTCAACTCACTTTAAAATGTAATACTAGATAGAGAGAAAAGATTGAGATATGAATATATTCGAAATGGAAATAATAAAACCAAGTTACAGGGAAAAAAGGTTAGTTTTCCTTTAAAGAGAGAGTATTATATATTACATTCACTAAAGATTAGAAAGGAAATATTTTTGAGGAATCTCACCCGAGTAACAATTCCCAATTTCTCTAATTTATCAACAGCATCATCCACATCAAAATTACAATCCTCACCAAACTCTTCTTTGATTAGTTCCTCACACCATTGATCAAGATCCTGATTCATATACCAAACAGCTAATGTAAGTACTTAGACAGCAATAATAAAATCTATCTCTTCTAAGTATATGATAGAATTTATAAGTATAAAAAAGGTGGCATAAAGAACAAAAGAACAAGATTACTAAAATCTTATGTTCATGTGTGTACCTGTCTTGTAGCTTTGCCCTGTTCCATCAGAATAAAGAATGAAACTATTACCTCCTTGACCTAAACATTAAAGAATTACAGATTGGTAGCCATTAGTTACATGTTTGCCAGTGTATACACACGGAGCAACTAGAAACTATAAAATGATCTTACAACAATCTAATAACTTGATTATCAAATATAAAGTAGTAGCGTAATCTTAAGGCTCAAATAAAAGATGATCCAACCAAATTAAGTTCCCAGATACATGCACACTTTAAAAATATTCAAACTTTCATTTCCTAAATTATTAGACTTATAAAAAATGTTGCAAATTGGAGAGCATTTGAGAAGTAAAAGCCATCATTCCAAACAGTATCACTATATTTCTCACTCTGTTTTGGAACATTTGATAGAAGGGAATTGTTTAAAGTAGTTGCATTGCGGAAGTTAGGTTCACCAAGCTTTTTCCGTCCATATAAGATAACAGTGCAGTAAATGATGTGCTCCACTACTTTCACGTATCAAATGTGGTTTTGAATTTTTGAAGTTTAGTTTTTAAACTTTTATGTATACTGGGGAATTACAGCCAATATATGATTATGGTTGCTTACAAATAGGATACGGTTTTCCTCCCTTGAAAGAAAACATAGGCATATATACTTGTTAAAAGAAGTGGTAAAACAAGAACTTCAAAAAAGCCTAAGATATACACACATGCATGAGTATGCACACAATATCAGATGAATTTCCCACAAAATCCACCAATCAAATTGAAAGGTTAGTTTGAAACTCATCCAATACTGTTTAACCCATTCTCATGTCTCAACATATAATACTTTTTAAACAAGGATACCTGATCACACACAATTGCTTAAATTCAACAGCTAATGGTTCTTAGTGTAGCAGTGTGGGTCAAACAACAAACAAGGTGATGTGGTCCTCTCTCTCTCTCTCTCACCTACACGAGCATGTTTTGTTGAATGAAACCATCATAATGTAATACAGACATATCATCAAGATGATAAATGTTAATAACCAATACATAAAAATTACATAGATTCATTTATGTATGTAATATACAAAGTCATGTAAGATTCATCTTAAGATAAAAATCAGTAGATGGCCAAAACGTATCAAATTGTAAGATTCAAAATTTGAATCATAAGATTCTCATAACAATGCATAATTAAGCAACCTTAAATCAGAACTCCATCGACATTTCTTCACACCAACAGAAGCACCACCAAATGACATTTTATAGTAACAGCAATGCTTGAGAACCGTACAGCCAACCAAAAGAGAACCAAACACCAAAACAGAGCACAATTATGTGGACAAACCAACAGGTACTGAAGCAAAAACAAATCAGTCAGCTCAACCACACAGAAACAAACAAATTGAAGAAACAAGAGTTCAATCAAATCCCAGATCAGCTAGAGTCAAACTAAAGGAAGAAAGATTTAGGATTGAAAAGAAATAAGCTGGCAAGTTTCAGGTACCATTAGAACGGACAGCCCTATCTTACTTTCTGAACAATTCTAAAAATCATTAACAAAAAATATCAACACTGATTTAATTTTAAAAAAAAAGAAAGAATCACAATGCATCAAGCTGGGACTTACTTCTTGTTGAATGACATCATCACATAAATGAAGAAGTGTACCCTTTCCACTGTCAAGTTGTTTGTCATACATTGACTGCGTAATCAAATTTTGATATTGAGCCATGTTTTGTTGGAACCTATGGGGAAAATAAATTAGTAGCCACTATAGTTAAATGTATTTTCAAATGCATTTACTACTACCATACACCTCAAATTATTAGAATACGACAACGATAATGTGAACACAATTCCACAAGCTACATGATTAGTATGAAAAAAAAGAAGGAACGGACAACAGTTTAACTAGTCAACAAGTGGAGAGATTTCTTTAGATTAGTGTCCAACAAAAATAGATTAAGTTTCAGAGCTATATGAAGGTAATTTTCAGAATAATCAATGCACAGCTTATATCTCCATTGATAGGGAAGAGCCATCATACTTACGTGAAGTATGTCTTAGCACAATAACCAATTACTGTGGATAGAACAGCAATGATAACAAACCAATCAGCTGAAGGCATTTCAAGTGAACTAACTACAGCAACCTGAGAAGAACATTAGATTCATTAATTCAGGATGATGAAAAACAAGAACACTAAAACATAAACAATAAATCAAGGTTAAAAGACTAACCAGCCCAACTATAGCTGATCCAAGAAATTTGACCCAATCCATTGGTGTTAATCCAGGGTTTTTCTTTTCTGGCTGTCAAGTAAGAAGTTCTTGAACAAGGTCACTACTAGTACTAGGGAAAAGTTAAATATTCAATATATCAAGTCTTCACAATGAGGTAACTCACAAGAACTATTTCCATATCAGCCATTGGAATGTTTTTAAAATGCTTCACAAATATTCCTCGTTCATCTTTTGATTTGGTTCTGGCACTCCTGAAAAATAATTTGCTTCTTAGATTAAAAATTTCAACAGAAGTTTGATGTGTAAGGAAGATCTACCTGTAGACAACAATTATCCTATCAAATGTCGGTTCTTGGATTAAGGTCTTGCCTAGCAAATTACGAAAACTGGCAATTGCAGCAAATCATCACGTGAGTGACCAGATCAACACATTAAAAATTTACACAAAATAGATGCATGGGCACTGCATTTTGATTAGAAAGAAAAACAATATGCTTCAAAGACAAATCAGTAGATATACTAAATATATGTGGAACTTTGAGGCATTTGAATAATTTCCTAAACCCATGTTAGAGATCTTACAATGACTAGAAATAAGACCAAATTATAGTTCAAAAGTATTTGTAAACCTTGCTATACAAGCTAATTTTGTAGGTATGAGTTAGATCTAAACTTGGTTTCTGAGATGGTATCAAAATTTATCCTAATCAGGTTTGTTAAGTCTATCATGTCACTCACTAATAGGTCACTATCAAACCACTCATAAATATGTAGACCCATGCTCGAGATATTCAATCCTCAACATGAGAGGATGAGTTAAAAAACCCATATTGACTAGATACATGGTCAAAATTTAGTATATAGATGGATGTAAACCTTACCTTAGTTTGTAGAGTTTAATTAGGTGTAAACCCACTTTTTAATATTGTACTTAAATTCACTTTTCTGAGTTTTAGATTTTCACTACAACAAAATTCTCTATGTTCCCTGTACTTAAGCTTGATGGAGACCAAAAAACCTCAATCCAGGTTGACTGTTATCTCAGAAATGATCCTTTTTATTGTTAGAATTGTGATATAAAACCATTCATGTGAGTTCATCTAACAACTTCAGTTTTTGACATAGTTTAGTCACCTAACAAGATTTTAGGATAGATACTTCAGTACAAAGTATTAGAGTTTAAGATTTTAATCACCAAAAATTCTCAATGTTCCTGTAGATAAGCTTAATGAAGACCAAAAGCCTCAATCCAAGTTGATCATTATCTCAGAAATGATCATTGTTTATTGTTAGAATTGAAACATAAAACCATTCATGTGACTTCATCCAACAACTTCAGTTTTTGAGATAGTTTAGTCACCTGACAAGTTTTAGGATAGGTAGTTCAGAACAAAGTATCAGAGTTTTCCTGTTCACATGATCTAGAGTTCAAACTTCGTTGTCCTTGTTCTTCTAATAAAACTATCAATTTCTGTAAAAGGTAGGTTGACCTGTCCATTATTGATACTACAAGGCCAAAGGGATCTATAAGTGAAGGGACATGTCAGAAATATAAAATAAAGTCATTTATGTGTCTTTACCTATTAATTTAAAGATTTAAAGATAGTTGTTCATGACCTTCACCTAATATTGAGGTTACACTATGGTTGTATTTACAGAATAATGGACAGACTGTACCAAAACTTTATGTGGTACAGAGCATACAGTGAGAACTTAAATATAAAGTTGAATGAAAGCTACCAACAATCAGGATTTACACAAATCTAGATTTCCAGAAGTAACATTCAACTTGCAGATGATGTCAATCTTACATGCCAAAAATTCATCCCATCCAATAATCATTTATTACAATTAAGTTATATAAAGGCAATGGTCCTCATCCAGAAAGAAAATAAGATAACAAGAAATATAGTAGTAGTAGCAACAACAACAACATCGATATATAGAGAGAGAGATGCATTTTACAACCTTAGTTGCATATTTTCAAGACGTATCCGCTCAACATAAAGGTCCTGCCCATCTACTTCAGAGTTAATTTCATTGTCCTTTGGAATTTTCTTATTTCGCCTTTTTGACCTTCTGGATAAAAGCTTTTCCAACCTGCAAGCAGTACAGCTCTAAAAAGTTCTATGGGAAAAAAAAACACCTAAGAAGCATACTTTGTATACTCTGGTACATTTACATGAATAGATTTAAAAAATATGGCCTTTCAATACACAGATGAAGCTCATATTGACTATAACCCATGGAAACAATAAATCATTTCATATCTGCCTTTTACATGTCTTGGGGAGACAAGATAATATGATAATCAATACCATGACTTCTCATAATGGATTATTCCTGAGCATCAACTACTAAATATTCCAAACTCAGTCCGCTTACCTAGTTAGCCGCAACAGATATGCCCAAAAACGTCCAATAAGCATGTCCACTTTCTCCATGACAAAGTAGTCACTTGTTCGATCAATTCCAATGCCACGCCGAAAGATAACATACTGAAATAATAGGTTTTGTTAGCTTGCCATTTCACAATTAGACTAAACTCAAGGAACAACAACAATCTTTAGATTGGTGTTTGTACTTGCAGGTTCAGCTCACTTATTTTGAGGAATTACATTTTTTTCCAATCTACTGCAAACAATTAAAATAATAATAATAGTGAACCAGCCTCTGCTGTGAGTACAACACCATGTGAGAGCTAGAGGGAAAGATCAACAATAATCCAGCATCAAACAAGTGAAGTAACAAAAGGCAGATAATATCCACTTGATGTCCACAAATACAATAAACCTTCTTAACCTACAAAGTTCTGATCGTTATTTAACAACTTAACATTCCAATATTCAATATTGGATCACTAGCAAAAGTCAATGGCATCAATCAGTGTGATTCGTGATTTGTTCCAAAACTCACAACTTCATAAAAAAATTTAAGATTCTGTTTCTCAAACAAGGATGAACTGCCAATACTTCAATATAAAATATCTAAGCCAGTTGTGAGGGGTTTGAACTTAAACATCTTACAGAATGTCTGTCATTTGTAACAAAAAAAACTTAAAAATGAAAGGTCTTTCTCCTGAAATGATTTTAAGGATGTTACAATAACTTAAAAATGGGAGAGGGAGCCACAGACACATACATACACACGGATTTCCAGCCCAGATAATAGAATAATGAACACCACAAATTCTCCTGGATAAGTACCTCCTACACTATATTAAGAGCCATACCTTATCAGAAAAATCAGGAAGGTCATCATGATGATGCTCTTCAAAATATTTCTTCAGAAGTGTCTTGTCAAGCTTCATCATTAAAAATACAAACATCACCAACTATTAATAGGAAAAACAAGCATCTAAATATACCATTAAAGGAACATGTATTATGCACAAACCTTAGACTCATCAACAGTAATGGGAAGATTTAGAAGATATTGGCCTGAATGTGCAACATCAATCTCATCATCAGTCACTACCTTGAAGTTGCTCTTTTCCATGACCTAGATAAAAAATCAAAGAGTCTTCACTCAATCACTAAGTGGCATAAATTTTATTTACCAAATATCTCTTCTTTGTTTAGCTTTTGAAAATGAGATTGGTTACGATTATCTTAAGCTAAAACCCATGTCTTTTGTCTTAATCATTAACGACCCTAAAGTGTGTTTTACAACAATCTTTTAACATTCCTACTCTATGTTAAAAAGTAGCCAAGTTACTTATTCACTCTTCCATCCTAATAAGACAGGTGACCTCAAGACTGTACCAACAACACTGCCTCATCCCTCCTCAATGTCATAGGTTACTATATATTGAAGCAAATCTACTAGGTTCTCCAAAACCTAGAGTGTCACCAACATAGGTCTTCTAAAGATTTTTGTCACCATACTAATCCCTTAAAGGATAACCACTACCAAATTCATTCATTCAGTGTCACAACTTTAGTAGTTCATAAAAACGAATGTGGTGACATTTTAGATCATAGAGAAACTAGTTTGGTAACATAATCTTTGAAGATTAATGTAAGATGTTGCTCTTCTTCAAGGAACTAATTTGGTGACAAAAACTGTAGAGGAAAAATGTAGAAGCGCCATAATCATTGGGGGACTGGTGCATTTACTTCTTTATATTAATACCATAATCCGTGATAGGTTTTCAAGTCTATATTATATTAACAATATCCCCAAGATATTACACTTGAAAGCAAAGTAGAGAGAGTACCTGAAAAAGGTATGTCAAGAAATTCTGTTCAAGCACATCAATTTCTTCGGTAGATAACTTCTGCTGTTCCAACTTTTGTGCTCCGTGTACAGGGTCAAAGAGGGAATAAAGTTGCTGGAGAGAAAGGAATCATACTCCACAACCACAAACACAAGGCTTCTATAAATATATCAGAAAGATCAAGGAACGAATAATACCATCAAGTCCTCAAATTGTAGAAGGTACCAAGCTCGAATCGTGTATTCTACTCTCTTGGAGAGCTTCAAAAACTCAGTCCGATCAGAATTATGTTCTGCATATAATACCCAAAAAGAACTCAAGCGACAAAGAATTTAATAACATTGAATTGAAGAAAAGGAGAAAAACTTATCAAATTTCTTCTAAATTAAAATAAATACAAATTTGAACTCCAAATTAGCACTCAAACTAAATCGTGTAAGGGGTCGGAAATAGCAATCCCAATTTTGCTTTCAATTGTGGAAAAGCAACACTGATCTTGCCACCCCCAACAATACTCTCAATTCAAAGGGCAACCACAACACAGTCAGAGCACAACAAAGTACAAACACTCCCCAGAAATGATTTTATAACTACCAACAACATTAACAACAGAGAGACCAATTTCAGATGCCAAAGCTGAGCAAAAGAAGGATCAAACAAAAGCAGTACCAATAAGATTGGCCAGTGTCATTATGAGCTTAGGCTTCAGAATTGGAATGACAGATTCGCGCTCTAAACGAATGAAATCACCCTTGCTTCGATCCACTTCATGCAAATGTGCCATTTTAGCTTCTGCCTATCCTCTTCGTAGCTTCAGCACCACTCCCTAAAAAATCAAAGGAAACGTTTTTATAAGGTATATCGAAAAGGTAGGTGCAGTGAAGAGTAAACTAAACAAAGGGTTTCTAATTCCACAACCTAAATTCACATTCACACTTCACAGTGCTGTAACCGCAACACCAATAACGAAGATGAAACGACTCTTAGGTGAAGGTGGGTCACAACACAAACATGCGTTTTCCACCAAACCAAACTTTTGGGTTTCTTCTGAACCTTGCAATTTGGAGAGTCTAGCTGAAGACGGAGAACTCACTGTTCTTCATTCAGTAGTCAACTTATTACTAAATCCCCAACGCTGAATTTTCGTAACTTGTTTTTTTTTTTTTCCTAATAAATCCAAACACTATCATGGTAAATGGTACATAAATCACAAATCATTCTTCATATAAGTAAACAAATTTATTCATATATTCACTATTTACTTCTATAATGTTTTTTCTTTTATTTTTAAGATAATTACTTCAAAAGTTATAATTTATAAACTTCGTTAATGGGTAAGAATGCATTAAATGAAATTTTAGTTTTACAGTCAAATTAGTCATTCCATTAGTTCTTCCACTTGTAACTGTGACCTTATTTATTATCTTTATCATCCAATATTGAGTTAATGAATGTGAAAAAAAATTTAATTTATAAAACTAAAGTACAAATAAAAATTCAAAAGTAAAAAGTTAAATTCGTCTAAAGTATGTGCAATAACAATATGAAACACTTACATTTTTATTTAACCATAATTTGTCATAAATAATAAAGTTTCAATTTCATAATACTTATTTTAAAAATTATATATTGATAATACAAAATTATAAAAAATAAACTTTTGGCAATGATTTTGTCTTCTAGTATGTACACATGTCGGTGGGATGGGTGATTTGATTGGACAAATCTTGCAATCCTTTTGTATAATCTTCATGTGATTTTAATGATCAATGTGTTGTTATTGTGAAAAGAATGTCTTTGGTTCTTAAAATTTTATTTTCATTTGTGTCTTTGTGAAAAATTATTGCAGTTATGTGGAGGACACATCTAATCTTAGTTTCCTCATCCTTAACTACATTTACATTGTTTTACTAGAGGATAAGAAGTTCATAATGTCGTAGTGAGTAGCCTGCGAGATTTAGCCACAACTTTTTCAAACTATAAAGATGAAGTATTGGTGATGATGATTTTTATTTCTCTTGTATCTATGGACAGAGTTACCTAATTATTATGTCTATGCCTTGCTTAGGATTTTGTAGCTTTATACTGAGAATTCATCATTGGGGTGGGGGAGATTGAAGCCAAGGCTAAAGGAGCACGAAGAAGCATTGAAGGATTTTATTGGCAAGGGAAGGATGAGGAAGCTCAGGAATTGTGGTTGAGACAGAAAAATGAGGTTGTAACTGAACTAAAGGAGAATAATTGTACGTTTTACGGTAAATAACTGCTAGTGTCATTCTCAAGATACATGAATTCTTTGTGAGATTGTAGTTGTAGTACATGCTAAGAATATTTGTATGCAACATGGTAAACAAAAGTGACAATTTATTGACAATGTATGTCTAAATTCACTTTCAAACATTGAAAATTCATTCAAATACTATAAGGGTTTGTGTTGACAGATTTTTATTTCTACCTTGCTTATAGAATAAAAAAATTCAAATTACAATCCAAACCTAAATAATTTGTATAATTTTCTAATCAAACAATTTACTAAAGATTAATTGTAACATTTTTATAAACAATCCTTGTATCCATGGGCAGAGTTACCTAATTATACTGCTTATGCCTTGCTTGGGGTTTTGTAGCTCTATAATGGGAATTCATCATTGGGGTGGGGGAGATTGAAACCAATGTTGAATGAGCACGAAGAAGCATTGAAGGATTTTATTGGCAAGGGAAGGATGATGAATCTTAGAAACTGTGGTTGAGACGGAAGAATGAGGTTGCAACTGAACTAAAGAAGAATAATTGTACGCTTTACGATAAATAACTACGAGTCTCATTCTCATGATACATGAACTCATTGTGAGACTGTAGTTGTAGTACATGCTAGGAATATTATGTATGCAACATGGTAAACAAAAGTGACAATTTATTGACAAGGTATGTCTAAATTCACTTTCAAACATTGAAAATTCATTCAAATACTATTAAAATTTTATTTCTAGCTTGCTTATAAAATAAAAAATATCCAAACATAAAGTGTTAAATTCATATGTTACAATCCAAACCTAAATAATCTATATAATTTTCTAATCAAACAATTTACTAAAGATTAATTGTAACATTTTTATAAACAATCCTTATAGCTATGGACAAAGTTACCTAATTATACTGTCTATGCCTTGTTTGGGGCTTTGTAGCTCTATACTGAGAATTCATCATTGGGTGGGGGAAATTGAAGCCAAGGCTGAAGGAGCACAAATAAGCATT
>Ga0123341_1005418_pt1 | contig 11373 bp, 7 predicted proteins | sample Turbeapinknodule_FD_89959 | JGI IMG/M metagenome (GOLD analysis project Ga0123341, IMG submission 89959) | Root nodule microbial communities of legume samples collected from Mexico - Turtle bean Mexico pink nodule | ecosystem: Host-associated > Plants > Roots > Nodule | place: Mexico: Nepantla... | reverse complement strand
TTAATATATCAAATTCGTAATATGCTTATATTTCTCTTTCTTTTGTCAAATTAATGTCGTCAAATGTATCTTTAAAATAATGTCATAAAATAAAAATAAGATAATTAAATTTATTTATATTTCAATTCATCAAATTTAAACATTTTTTTCTCACATTTAAGTGTTGACCCTAAAGCCAAATCTTAATGAGTGTTATTTATGAGGCATTAAAGAAGCGTGTTGTTTTAGAAGATTTAACATTAACTTCATGAATTAATCTCTAACCAATCCACCAAAATTTAATTGCTAGTTTGTGTACACATTGTGTAATTATTTGTTGATATCATGTGAAGAAATATCTTCACTCATTCTCATTCTCATTGATTATTATTTTTTTTTTATATCGTCAAAAAATATATTTGTATTCACAAAAATTGAATAGAAAGAAGAAAACTCACAACGGCTCACTCATGCCAGCACTGAAAATTATTTTGACAAAAAGAATGTGAAATATAAACATTTTAAAGAATTTGGATTCTTTATTAATATATTTTAGTATTTTTCTATTATGCTATATTGATTTTGTACAATAGAAAAATTACTGATAATATCAAAAAAATTATGAAACGAACTCGTCTTTTACTTAACAAGTTATTTTATTTTCAGAATATTCCAGATGAAAAATGAAGTATTACATGAGATGAGACACAATTATTTACAAGTAATAGTTTTTAACTTAATCAATTATTTGAATTAATAGTGAATTAAACATTAAATTTAATTAGTAATGATTTGTCATGTACCATATATTGGAAATCGCATTTTATGAATAATTTATTTTCTCTTACATAAATTTAAAAATTTGAAAAATATTTATTTCATATTTCTGCCATATTCTTTTAAGAGAATTTAATAGTTACTGATGTACTGTACTTTCATTGGACATGATTAAATGAAATTTGACATCTCTTTTTAAAGTGTAAACTTTATTGTAGCACGCTTCTACTTCTTAATCATATTAATAATCTTAGTATATATTTGCATCTATTTTTTATGCTATGCTTTATTTTACTAAAATTTTGTGCAAAGTATGAGTTATTTTTTTCTTATAACATTTTTCTTACCAAAATTTGATAGATTTGTGCCTCGACAAATCCAATACCAAATTCAAATACTCAAGCTTACATCTTTTACATTTGTGTCTAGAAAAAATAATAGAGACCATTGGACTTCTTTTATTGACTACCATTTAAATTCAAGGGCAAAGGTAATAAAAAAACTACTTTATTTTTTGAAGTGTTGATTTACTCATATTTAGTTATTTTATTATATGTAAGCTTAGGAATTTGCCAAAAAAAATAAGGATAATAGAAAGAAGCAAACAGTTCCTCATACTGGTGGATCCAAGAGCATTGCACGAAATAAAGGTGAGATGGTAACTTGATTTTCTAATAATTTTTGTTATATCCTATATCATTATTCATAAACTTCTGTTACATTTTTATAGGAGAAAGAGCTTGGTCGCAAAGTTAGTAGAGGAGAAGTATGGATAGCAACACATAAACATGCTAATGGAGAATTTGTGAATGATAGGGCAAAAGAAATCGGGGTAAGCATAATTTTTGTAAAGATGAAAACTCAACCAAATCGGATGTGAGCTTTGTTTATAACTTATTTCATTATTTGTGGGGAAAAAATCAAGCATGAGTCAAATACATCTTCCCTCTCACAAGATATATCAATTGAAGATTCATTAGCTCATGTCTTTGGAAGTCAAGAACATTATGGTTGTGTTTGAGGGATGGGATTAGGACCTTGCTCTTCTCATGTGTTTGGATATACTAGGAATTCTCGCACTGGGATACCTTCAACTACTTCTTATAGAGAATTGGAGAATCAGATTATTGAACATGCATTTTCTTATGTATCAATTTGGTGTTGTTTACTTTAATCAGGTTATTGAATGTTATTGGGTCATTAAAAATTGTAGCAAATGTAGTATAGCTTTTGTTTATAGATTGACTATTTTTTAATGTGTATGGTTTTCTCACTCTTTTTCATGATAAATTGAGTTTTAATATAGGTTATTGCATTAAAGTCACAATTGGATGAACAAAATATAAGATATGAAGAACGTGAAAAAAGATTTGAGGCTATGACGAATTTTTTCTTTCAAAAATTATCAATGTCAATTGCCTCCTGAGTTGACTATGTTCAATCCTTCATCGGTAATGTTTAAAAAAATTAAATAACTTGTTTTATTTTTTAGATTTACATTTCTAATTGTGGTACATATTTTTATATTGCAGGTTTCCGATCAAGGAAGTGTGCCAACAAATTCTGGACATCAAGAGGAGCATAAACGATTGCTGAAGAATTTAATATAATATGGAAATAATTTTTGACCTATTTTGTGCTTTGTGAACAATATGTTATGTTTTCATTTGTAGTACTTCATAGTACTATTCGTCTTATATTGCTTTCTCGTAATTTTTGAAGTCATATTTTGTGTTTGAGTTTGAATTTGAATTTCAATGTGTTTACTTGATCTATTTTGGTATATTTTTAACAATGTTTTGATATATCTTGTCAATTGATGAATGTTATATTCATTTATTTGTTTATTTATTGAAAAAGTACTTTAACAAACATAGATAAATAAATACAATAGATGTAAGTAATTGTGGTTTAAAAACCACATGAATGCTTAAATGAGAAATGAATAAAAATATAAATTTTTATAGTTTTGAAACCTATGACCTTTTTTTACGGAGGTTCTGAAACATTTTATGGAGGTTTTGAAATCAATGATATTTTACGGAGGTTTTTAAAACCCATGATATTTTACGGGGGGTTCTAAAACCCATGATGTTTTACAAAGGTTCTGAAACTCATGGTATTTTACAGAGGTTCTGAAACCCATGATATTTTACGGAGGTTCTAAAACCCATGATATTTTCGGAGGTTCTGAAACCCATGGTATTTTACGGAGGTTCTAAAACTAATGATATTTTAGAGGTTCTGAAACCCATGATATTTTACGGAGGTTCTAAAACTGATGATATTTTAGAGGTTCTAAAACCCATGATATTTTACGGAGGTTCTAAAACTCATGATATTTTAGAGGTTTTGAAACCCATGATATTTTACGGAGGTTCTAAAAGACTTTTCCTGAAATTTAAAAAAAATCTGGGAAACATTTCCAGAAACGGTTTAGGAGAAGAAACTGCAACCCTAGATAAATGACTTAGGGAGATTTTAACCCTGAGTAATGTCTAAATAAAACTCCATTAAAATATTTTTTTTTTTATTGTGACATGTGATGGTAGAAATATTTTTTCATAGTCACACCTTCATACGGATATTTTATTCCTCCATTAAAATATAAAAAAACTTGATTCATTGACTTTGAAACAAATTTATTTACTCCACTAATGAATCCTTGGATAAATCTCTTGGAAGGATCAAGCCTCTTTTACATTCAAGTTCGATCCATTTTTCTGCCTATCATAAAAAAATTAGCAGCCAATATTCGAAGTCCAGCAATAGTATTGAAATGTCTTTGCAGAATTTGAATTGACATTTTAACATAATTAGGACACAATTATAAAAACATCATTGCTTTGGTAGGACTTTTTGGAAATTGTGTTATAGTACCGTCTCTTGAACAACCTCCTTAAGTTTACGACATTTCTTCTTTCAAGTAGATTATAACATAGAAGGTGCATCATACCATTAATATATATTATAATTTTGCATGTTCATTATGTAATACAATATAAATTATTTAATTAATAATGTTAAATTTGTTTAATTTAAACGACATCAAATTTAAAAAGTAATCCAACAAATACTAAAAATAGTTCAATGTTTAAATTATTATTAGTCTTATATCTAAATGTTAAAAATATTGTTTACAGTAATGTCATAACTTTTGTCTACCAATTAACTCAATGAGAAATGACTACCTTTATTGAAATTTAATATCTTCTTAAATTAATATTAAGCATAAATTTTATATTTAATAATTAATATTTCTATCATATTAAATGTCATGAAATTAATTAGTGTATTATTATTGTTGTTAACTGGACTCATTTAAATTTTAATTCTTTCCACCTCCTTTTTAAGGTTTTAAAGTTTAAACCCTAATACGATGACATTCTGACGTACAACATGACATCCAAATTATTTTAAAGCATTGAATTGTTTTAAAAAAATAAAACAGAATAAATTTATAAGGAAAAATAAAATGGAATAAAGTAATAAGAAAAAAAAAGAATTTTTTAATTAAATTGTTTACTCTTATTTATAACATATATAAATATAAATATAAATTGCAGTATTCAAAGTTAAACAAAATGGGATATATTAAATCAACTTATTACTTTGAAATATATATATATATATATATATATATTTATTTATTTATTAAAGTACGAGGGTGTTTCTCCCTCTGCACCCAACAAATGGCTTCCTTCACCCTATCATTTTCAAAAACGACCATTTTACCCCTTTATAAACGAACTTTCAAATTACTCTTTCTGAAATATTTCCAGAATATACTTTCTCGAATACATTTTATGAATTCTTGATTTATCATTTTGAAAATTCAAAAAATATGTTATGAAAAGGACATTTCATAATGATTTTTGTTTTTCGAATTTCCTATTCCAGAAACTCATTTTGCTTTTATAGAACTCTTATTCCAGAAACACATTTTGTTTACAGAATCCTTATTCCAAAATTCCCAAAATTATCAAAGATAACTCGAGTATTTCAAAGAATGTAGGGGTGCATGAAGAAAAATTTTGGGGTGCAGGAAAAAATACCCAAAGTACAATTAGTTTCAACTTAATTAAATTTCACACCATCCAAGCCCAATAAACATTGGTAGTTATAACTGCATTTAGTACACGTAGCTCAATGACCACTTTTATTTATTAAAGGCAATTTCTCCCTCCACCATATCAATTTCAGCATGCACCCAATCAGTTCTAGAAAATGACAAAAATACCCCTCATAAATGACGAAAATAACCTTACACAAAAATGGGAAAAATTATTTTTGAAACTTTTATCTGAAATATTTTGGATTTCAATTTTCGGAACATATTTTTGAATTCTGAATTTTTTTATCCAGAATGTATTTTTAGTTTTGTGTTTAGAATTTTTTTTCCAACATGTATTTTGTTATTTCTCAATTATAATTATTATTTTGGATTTTTTAATTTGGAATAAGGATAATTTTGAAAATTTAAAAAATTGATATGGTGGAGGTTAAAATTGATATGGTGCAGGAAGAATTTGCCTTTATTAAATTACAACTAGTTTTAAATTTCACACAATCCATGCTCGATTAGCATACATTGTTTTAGGGTTTAGGGTAAAGTACAATTAGTTTCAACTTAATTAAATTTCGGCAGATTCTTCCTGCACCAGATCATTTTAAACTGCACCCAATATACATAAAAAAAAGACTAAAATATCCTTAATGAAATGAAAATTATGATTTTTTAAAATGTGCACCCAACCCACATCCAACTCACCCAATCCAACAGCATTGCACCCTTTTTGCTGTGATCACTGTGAGGAGGCAGCGCGGAGAAGGATTGAAGCCGTCGGAGAAGGAGACGAAACTATCAGAGAAGGATTGAAGCCGCCGAAGAAGAAGACTAAGCCGTCGGAGAAGAAGACGAAGCCACCGGAGAAGGATTAAAGTCGCCGGAAAAGGATTAAAGCCACCAGATAAGGTAGTTGGTAAAAAAGTTCTGTGACATATAGGTAGAGTTGGCAGCCAATATGAATAAATATGCAACTTTTGCCCAATTTTCATTGGCGGTGTAAAATTAATATTGGAACCATTATCACAACTACAACTAGTTAAGGGGAAAACATTGAGGTGCGATTAATTAAAGACAGGGACACTCTCTTTCTCTGTGTACAGGAAGAAGAAAAAGAAGAATCACAGATTCGAAACCCACCCAGAAGCAAATCCGAAAACCCTTCATTTATTAGCACTGGTAGTCAAGGCAATAGAGGAGATACATAGCAGGGAATTTAAGGGGAAAACATTGAGGTGGGATTAATGAAAGACAGGGACATTGGAGAAAACAAGGGTTATGCCTCCTTACAGTGATCACAGAAAAAAAATGTGCAATCCTGCTGGGTTGGGTGTGGTTGGATACACATTTTAGAAAATCCTAATTTTCATTTTATTAAGGGTATTTTAATCTTTTTCTTTATGTATATTGGGTGCAGTCCAAAATGATCTGGTGCAGGAAGAATCTGCCTTAAATTTCACACCACCCAAGCCCAATAAACATTGATAGTTATAACTGCATTTAGTACACGTAGGCCCAATGACTACTTTTATTTATTAAATTACAACTAGTTTTAAATTTCACACAATCCATGCTCGATTAGCATGCATTGTTTTAAAATAAATTACAGGATAAACTTAGTAGGAAAAATACAACAGAATAAAATAATAAGAAAAAAAAAACAGTTTTTAATTCAATTTTTCACTCTTATTTGTAACATATATAAACTGCAGTATTTATTCAAAGTTAAACAAAAATGAGATATATTAAACCAACTTATTAGGGTTTAGGGATAGAATTTTAAAATTGACATAACCTAGGCCCAAGCCCAATTAGCAGTGGGCAATTTGCAATTGCATTTAGTACACATACCAATTAATATTTAGTACAGGCTTCTTCCTCATGCCCTACAATTTTATAAATCCTGAAATTGACCTTGATCTTTTATTTGAAAAAGGCATCATGGTGCAGTTTATTTGGCATTGTTCATCTTCTTCATTCATCTCAGGCGCTAGTGGAGAGTCATTTTAGCTGTGTGGAACAAGGTGGAGGAGTGGGTTGTGTTGTCGAACTGTTGTTTGGCTTCTAGAGGTAAGAATTAAGTTTTTTTTAGGAGCATTGGTGGTTATGGCGTTTTTGTGGTTAACAAAAATTGGGATTCGGAAGTGTGCTACGGATTCATTAATCCAGAACTTAATCATTTTGTTTTCTGGATGAGGGGGTGTTCTGGAAGCAATTTTTTCATAAATTGTTGATTTCCAGATTGCTAAATCTAGAAGCCTAATTTCTGTTACAGAGTGGTGGATTCGAAATGATTTTTTTGAATTATGGATTTCTGAATCCGGAATGCATATTTTGAATAATGAATTGGTGGATCTAGAATGATTTTTTTGAATTATGGATTGGTGGATCCGGAATGATTTTTTTGAATTATGGATTGGTGGATCTGGAATGAATTGTTTGACTTATGGATTCATGGATTTGGAATGCAATGATTTAGTTTTGTTTTTTTAATTTGTAGAAGTATGGACAATAGTGAACAATTTGAACAAGAATTATATGATGGGTTTTATGTGTGGGACGATCTACATGATGATGATATTGAGAAGTCATTATCTAACAAAACAATAGACAATATATCGAAGGGATGTGAATGTACAAATGTGTTTACTACAGATGAGGTAAAGTTAAGTTTGTAAAGTATATTTATGTTGTTTGTTATTTGGTAAATGAAATAATTTGTTGTGATAACTTTTGTAGATATTTCGAACTTGGGATGAGCTCTTGATGTGGGTTAAAAAAGTTGCATCTCACTTTGGTTTTGTTATTGTGATATTTGTTGATCAAGAGTGATCAAGTGCTTTGAAGAATCCATATCCAAGGTGTTTGATGAAAGGCTGGTTTTGTTGCTGTGTTTGGGTGGGATCTGGGTAGAATAAAGTGTGATCCACTCATTTGTTGAATCTAAAACTGATGTGATTTAAAACCTTTTTGAAATCAAGTGTTTTTTCAATTAAGTGAAAAACAACCTGTAGTTTTGTCGAATCAACCGGTTGTTTTACTCTTAGGAGTTTTGAAAAGGTTGAAAACTGTTTTAGTTTGGTTGACTTAACTGTCAAGCCAAACAATTGGTTGTTTCGTGGTTTCAACCGACTGTTTCTTTGAAAAATTCTGTTTTGAATGGTGAATCTGCTTTAAATGTTTTTTAACTGAATACGCTCCTTCATTAATTGCTTTGACCAATCTTTGGAAAATATAAATGGTTTGTTTATGTTTTCAAATAAGTAAGAAACAGTTTTGAGAAATTCAGTTTTTGACAAATTTGATTCTAAGATCTCAAGATTCACATCAAGCTTTGGGTTTTCAAAGAGAGTGGAATAGGATTGCAATTGTATTCAATTTAGATTGTACTGTGATCAAGTGTAATCCTTTCTAAACCTACTGTATTCTGATGTTGTATTGCCAAGGAGTATTGTGTGTTCTTGAGGTGTTCAGGATCAATACTCTTTGTGTGTTTTGCCAAAGGTAGTGTGTTTCATGAAGGGTTCAAGGTCACTACTTTGGTGGTTTGTGTTTTGTAATCTGGTTTGATTGCTTAGTAGATTACCCAGTGGTATTCTGGGGACTAGATGTAGCTCTTGGCTTAAGAGTGAACCAGTATAAACTGTTGGTGTATTTCTCTCTTACCCTGAACTCATTTAAATTTTGTTTTAAGCTTTGCTGATATAAACAACCGATTGTTTCGAAGAAACAACCGATTGTTTTTATATTGTTTTGTTGTATTATTGCTTAACTTCTTGGCTAACTTGATTCCTGTTCTGGATTCACACAAAGAATTTTGTTAAACCTGAAAAAGTTTTCAAAAACCCCTCTTAAACAATTCAATCCCCCCTTCTCGTTTAAGGTCATATATTCGAACAATATTGAGATCGGATACTTCAAATGGTCAACTAGGAAGGAAGACATTTGCATTATTAAGTTGTGAGATAGGAGGTAAATACAAACGATATAAGAAGGATTTACAGGTTAGTGAGAGTGGAAATAGAAAATATGATTGTCCTTTTAGATTACGAATATCCAGTAAAGAGTGGTGAAGGATGGATATTGAAATTAATTTGTGGGTCTCATAATCATGAGTTGGCAAATACATTGGTTGGTCATCCATATGTTGGTAGGTTCACATGTAGTGAGAAGTCAATGCTTATGGACATGACAAATAGTGCAGTGAAACCCATAAATATTTTGCTAACAATGAAACAACATAATGAGAAAAATGTGAACACAATAAATCAAGTTTACAATGCACGATATTTGTACAGAAAATCAGAACGAGGTGATAAAACTGAAATACAACAATTGATGATGTTACTTGAGCGAGATATGTATGTTCGTTGGTCTAGGTTTGAGGAAGGGACGAATGTTGTGCAAGATTTATTTTGGACACACCCTGATTCAGTGAAACTATTGAATGTCTTTAACATTGTATTGATGATGGAAAGTACGTACAAAACTAATAGGTATAGGATGCCCTTGTTTGAAGTTGTTGGTGTTACCTCAATGAGATTGACCTTCAATGCTGCATTTATGTTACTCACATCAGAATGTCATCATAACTTTGTATTGGCCTTTGAAAAGCTGAGAGGTTTGTTTTTTAGAGTTGATCATACCCAAAGGTTATGGTTAGTGATAGAGATATTGCTCTAATGAATGAAATAAATGTTGTGTTTCCCGAAGTTGCTCATTTGTTATGTAATTTCCACATTGATAAAAATGTTAAAGCAAAATGTAAAATGATTGTTCATCCAAAAGAAGCATGGGATTAAGTGATGGAATCTTGGGGAGCTATTGTTAATTGTGAAAATGTAGAGTCCTATGAACATCTGTGTGGAGGCATTTAATGTTGTTTGTTCAGCATGGCTTATATTTACTGAATATGTGATTAGTACCTGGTTGAATCCACATAAAGAAAAGTTTGTTAAGGTTTGGACGGATAAGGTCATGCATTTAGGCAACACGAAAAGTAACAAGGTTGAGGCTGCAGATTGGAGATTAAAGAGGATCCTTGAGATGTCAATGGGGAACTTATGCTTTTGTTGGGATTCCAGGAGTAAGATGATCATCCTGCAACATAATGCAATTAAATCTTCATTTTAAAAGAGTTTGCATGTGGTGAGTCATGTCTTTAATGTAACAAGATATAATAAATTTGTTGGCTTTGTATCAAAAATATGCTTTGTAGTATATTGCCGAAGAGAGTGATCGAGTTGAATATATTGGTTTAGATAAATCTCGTTGTGGGTGCACCATTAGATCTACTCATGACCTTCCTTGTGCTTGTGAATTGACTTTGGTGTGGGTAGCATACCATTGCAGTCAGTGCATTTCATTTGGACACGATTAAGCTTTTTAGATATTTCAAGTGGTGATACTTCAACAGAGTTGTCCACCAAACAAGAGTGGATTGTCATCATGAATCGGTTCAATGAGGTTGACATGGCTAGTAAGGTTAACATCAAAGCCAAATTACGTGAGATTGTTTATTCAAATAAGACATCTTTGTGTACAGCAAGTGAGAAGCGTCAATCCAAAAAATTTTTGGATTCCATAATCCGGAATGCAAAAAAATAAACATGGACTCTCTATTCCATAAAACTGTCGGACTGTATTGTCCAGAATAATACATATGAACTACGAAAATGAAAATCCAAAGAAAAAAATGGAACTGCAGATCCGAAAAAAAAAAATTAACTTACCTTCAAGAGAAATGATCATTCTCCCACCAAGTTTCCGAAACACTATCCAAAATCACCAACAGAAACACGAGATGGAACGGTACTATTGAGAGAGGAATGGAGTCCATGAAGAGGCAATGGAGTCCGCTGAGAGAGAAATGAAACAATGTTGCTCAGAGGCAAATGAAGAAGAAAATAATAATTTAAGTTTAAGTGCATTTTAGGATTTTTAAAAATTAATAGGGACAGTTTTATCTTTACATGTGGGGCTGCAAGAAGAAAAATGTAAAGGTGGAAAAAGAAACTGCCTAAAGTTAACTTAGCATCTTTATACCATTAACCACTAAAATTCCTAATACTAATACTAATAATCACTTCAGCTCCTTTCATATAGTTTTATTGCTTCATTTAACATATATATTATTATAGATTTTCTCTTATTTTTTAAACTATAATATTTGTTAACATCATCTTTACCTAAAATCATAGTCAATTTATATATATATATATATATATATATAATATAATATAATTTATTCATTTTTTATGTAGTAAATTATAAAAGAATAGTAACGATTATGCATCAATATAAGGATGTATTTTATTTATTAAACAGTTTTTTTAACATTTTTAAATGACAATATGGTTTAAAAAAAAGTTATATCTTTCGTTATCTTCTAATAATCGAATTAAATAAATTATTAGATTTTTTTAATGATAATTAAATAAGGAAGAGGTGGTATTATTATTTATGTTACCGTAAACTAATTTTTCTATTTTTGTTCACTTTGTGTAAGATTATTTATGATAAAATGTTATGTGTATCCACTTGTATTATTT
>Ga0123341_1005417_pt1 | contig 11374 bp, 8 predicted proteins | sample Turbeapinknodule_FD_89959 | JGI IMG/M metagenome (GOLD analysis project Ga0123341, IMG submission 89959) | Root nodule microbial communities of legume samples collected from Mexico - Turtle bean Mexico pink nodule | ecosystem: Host-associated > Plants > Roots > Nodule | place: Mexico: Nepantla... | reverse complement strand
TTTTTAAATTATTTGATTTAAAAAATATATTTTCACTTTATTATTATTATTGTTATTATTATTTTATTTATTATTTATTTTTATTATGAAATTATTTATTTACTATTAATATCAATCATTTAACATTATTGATATATTTTTATTATGTAACAAAAAGTATTGGTGCTATAATAGAAAAACAAGCATTGGAAGGGAGAATATAATAACATGAAAGACAATTGTTATATCAAAATAAGTAAAACAAAAATGTTCAACATATATTATTTTATAATATATAACATATGTTGATTATTTTATATGGCATAACTATTTAGGTTGCATTTTTATAAATAATTTTCCATATTTCTTAATTTTGCACAAAAAATTTAAACTTAAAGTCCTACCAATTTTTTTTATAAAAATATTATTTTCACCCCTCTAACGTTATACCACTCACTTCTACTCTTATACTTTCTTTTTCTCTCTATTTTCAACCCTTCTAACACACGCTAGTATATTAAAGGTAATATGCCAAATTTATAAGATTCCTTTGTATTTAAGTAAGGTCTTATTGGTGGCTTTTATTGTGACATGTTATTGTCATTAATCTCACTTTCATTTGATTAGCATGAAATTATTAACCAATAAAAAAGAAAACAAAAGCAACTAAGAAACATGACTCATATTTCACAACTTTTATACAATGTGTAATAACAATAATAATATATCGTACATACATAAAAAGAAAGAACGATATATCATTAATCAACTTATTACTTTCACTTGGCACCACTTCCTATTAAACAGTTTATAAAAAAATTTCTGAGTGTGGTAAACCACTTTGAACATAGTTGAAGTTCTTGTGATGCAGCATGCATTTGAACCTAGTTGAAGTTCATGTAATGCAGCATGCATTAGGATTTTCATCACTGAAGAGTTGTGGGGCTGGTGTTCGTTCAATGACATAGAGTGGAGGGTATTGATAATAGTACATCATCCTCTTCAAGCCTTCATCATCAATGTTATTATTAGCAGCCACTACCACATTCTCTTCTTTTTTGGCTTCTTCCATGCCTTCTTCACCAACCTTTTCCTCCTTATTCTCACCACCCTCTTCTTTCTTTGCTTCCTCTGCTGGCTTCTCTTCCTCTTTCTTCTCTTCAGGTTTAGTCTCTTCTGCAGCAGGTTTCTCTCCTTCTTTACTCTCTTCTTTCTTTTCTGGTTCTGGTTCCGGTTCTGGCTGGGGAACTATCTTGGCTTGCTTTTTGGTGCGTCTATACACATAATCTACTAGCTTATTTGCATCCATTGTCCCAGTCACAAGAACCTTCCCTGTTGTAAACTCTGTCACTGCTGTTTGAACTCCTACATCAATCCACACAACTTTTCACATTAGATGCAAATAGTATGGAGGCAAAAGGATATGATATGGTGCTGTTACTAAAAGGAAAAAGATACCAACAAAGGAAAATATACTAGAATATTTACAACTCTATCATATGTATCACAAATCACTACCATATCAAAACGATTTCTAATTAGTTAGAATATAGAAACTTTTACACTAACTTCTATGCCTATTAATCTCATATAACTAAACAATTTTGTAATGGTCATTCTGTTGTTTTCTTTCTTTTCTTGTATCTTTAAGATGAGCATGTCAACTACAAGAAATGATCACCACTGAAGTACTTTTCCTCTACCTTTAGCTCAAAGCCAAAAGGATAGGGCCAATTTGATGTTGAAGGCTCAGGGTCATCAAGAAAATATGTAGATGAATGGTTTTTTAAATCTATATTTCTTTAGAACATGGTTTATGTGGAGCCATGTATAACATCACCGACCCATTTTCACAAAAGAATGCCGCATTAGAGGGGTACAGCTTGAAGTGCTGCTGATTTGGCAATCTGGATACAATGCATGAAAGATGAATATAGTCATCCTTTATTAGACTACTCTGTAACACATATTTGAAAAATGACTCATGAAGTTTAGTTGTCGCATTCACAGAGACTCTATTTGGCACCACAAGATTTAATAGCAACTGTGTACTTCTTTCCTTTTTTTTTCACCTGTCCTTTGTCAATTACAACCAACAATGAAGCCATCATATTGAAAATTTGAAATCAAGATAAAATTGGTACCTCTCATTTGTAGTATCTTCTTCTTGAGTTGATCAGCACAGGCCTCACAGTGCATGTTCACGTTTAGTTCCAAAGTAACTGGTCCACTAACCTGGAACACCAACAATTCCCTTTGTTAATAATTTTTTCTATGTAACTAGCTTTCCTTTCTTTATTTTGGTCTCAACTAGGAAAAAGAAAAAGTATTGTGATACCTGAGAATTGACAACTTCTGGTATAGGTTCTCCTTCTGCTTCAGGCAATGGAGATATAACACTGGCTCTTCTCTTTGTTTTCTTGGTGATTATGTTGCAGATCGCTTGAGGCTCCACTATACCCTTTATGGTCACTTCATTTTTAGCCATGTCAATTACCACTCCCTCAACTCCTGTTAGAAGATATGTACAAAAGAAAATAATGAGTGAACTCTTATACATGACATTTCGTGGCAAAAGGAAAGAGCATTTAACAGATTCGAACCTCTCATTTTCATAATATATCTCTCAATTTTCTTGGCACATCCGACACAATGCAAGTCCACAAACAGCACACATGGGGAAGGTGGTTTAGGCTCTTCCTTCTTCTCTTCTGCTGGCTTTTCTTCTGGTTTTTCTTCCTTCTTTTCCTCTGCTGGCTTCTCCTCTGGCCTGACTTCAGCCACAGGTTGTTCCTAAACAATATAAAAAGAACCCACCCAATAAATACTAGAACTAATGTAGACCCAGTAATGCCACTATCAGCATGAGAAGAAAAAGTAAAGTATCACTAGGAAATCACAATGCCATAAGGAAGGTTATATCACCTGTTTTGCTTCCTCACCCATTTTCCCTATGAATGGAGAGTGAAATGTCAAATTATTATTCTGATTTTGAAGAAAAGTTGTTGAACATGCAAAAGATGTAGAGGGTTCAACAAGTGGAGAAGTCAGTGATATTATAGGGAGGAAAGGAGAGGGGGCAATGATAGATTGCTAGGGGGTTGATTTGCATATAAAGTTAAACTTGAGTGATTCCTTATCACATGCAGTGCCACTAACTGCAAAAGGAACCTCTTAGCTTAATAATTCTTTTTAGAACTCTTTTCAATCTTCAAGGGTGTGAAGGTTGAAGGGGTGAATCAGTGGAGCAGGCTGAGCACATTTATAGATCAAGGTGGGGTGGAAGGGGATTAATAGTTAGGCCAGGTTGAGGAGAAAAATAAAAAAAAAAATAGAAAGTGAGAGAAAGAGAGCTTTGAAAAATAAATAAAAAATTATGATCCTTCCATAATCCACCGACTGGTAGATTTTTCATGACAAAAAGTGGTGAAGTGTCATTCTGTCAGACATGCATGGTATATGTGTAAGTGTAGGGCCTCAATAGGACAACCTGGAGACCTACCTATGTATGGATCTATAGTCTCACCACCTATTCTAAATCTATCTTATTATTGGCTTTTACTGAGTAAGTACTGTAATTAAATTACTATACTACTTAGCAAATTTCAATGCACCACTCAAGCTAAAATAATTAACCACATGTGAAACTAAGATTCTTTTGTCTATTTGCATTAAGAAAATCTTAATACAGTTGATTAGATTACTCTTAATTAGAAAAGTTGGTACAGTATAATATTATTGAGAGTCTTTATATGCTAACAGCACCAGTTTAAATTATTGACTCGGTTTCAGAGAAATAAAATAAAATTTTGTTCCCTTTATGTTAGTGATGATCATTCACACACATTCAGCATAGACTATAGATTGTTAGTTAAAATTCTTTGGTTTTACCTGTTTTAGATTAAGATACTTTCATCAAAAACAAAAAAAATCATGTAGTTGAACATTTATTGTCCAATCAATGGAAGAACAGTGCGCATAAATCTTACATACTTATTTATCAGAATAGTAGACATAAGCGAATGAATAGAGTATCAATTTGTTCATCAAGTGTTACCTTTAAGTAGTGCATTAAAATAATGAAAATTATATAAATAATCTATTAAGGGTGATGAAGTTGATGATTTATTTGACATTAAATACTTTCCTTCGAGTTATACATGAGTTTGACCATGCATGGATAAATGAGTTGATGAAAGAGTAGGTACCAATCAATAAGCCAGATGTCGTGAATGTAGTCACAGATGCACTGTGATTTCTAAAAAGTTAAAACGAAACTAGCTGATACATTTGCATGTACAAGGATTAGAGCTTAAGCAACGCAATTCTCATTTTCATGAGATGTGATTGGGATGGATGACACATGGGGATCAGAGAAATCTCTCAACATTTTGCGTGTAGAAAACCAGTATAAAAAAGTTGATCCTCCACGTGGACTGTGAGTGGTCTTTCTAGTTTCAATGACAAAGCATTTGTCTGTTACGTATCCTTTTCATTTTCCTGCTTCCATACAAGTTTGGATTGTGGAATTCATTGTTCTTCTTTATCTCTTCTTACCAATCAATCCGGTTTTCCTCTATTGCATGTGGTAACAAACTACTATGTACCAGGAAGTGATGGGCAAGATTTTCCATTGAACATTTGTGTCCTCACCAACTATGCTAACCTGTTGATGGTTAGGTTTGGTAATTTCCTAATCAATTATAGTCCCTTTTTAAGGAAAGGTGAAAACCATCTTTTCTAAACTGAATGGTTCTCAACAGCTTAAAGGAAAAGTTTTTGACTTGATTATTGCTTACTCTTGGGACAAAGAAGAAAGAAGAGCTTCAACTTACTATAGGTGTATGTAGCACCACGTGGAGATGACTCATCTTTCTGCACTAAAAAGCCCACTTCTACGGTTAATTTGGCAAGAGATCTCAGCCTCAAAATCAGAAAGATTAATAAATTCCACCAACCAACACATCTTCTAGCTGGTGCAAAGATAAGCAATGTCACGTCAAATTTCGACTGCAATGTAACCCTTTCATATAAACTGAGTTGACGTTTGATGATTAACTTTCTCTCTTTGATATAAACTAAAGGGGAAAAATAAACTTTTGACATGTGGGTGGGTGTCTAAACATTGAAAGAAGGATGATTAAAGGATCCTAATCATGGTATGACTAATTCTATTGTTAGCTTGGCTGGTTAAGAAGAATCTAGAGCTTGCTTAGCTTGATCAGTTAAGCTATTATTCATACCCAACCACCTTTTTCTTTTATTGCCACAAAATATACTTGTATTTTTATATATTACAATTCATAATTATGATATGATTTTGTGACTCTTGGCGTCTTGTCATTTGTTTAACAGAATATTTGCTTTCTAGTCAAGAGTTAGTCAGCTTGTCATGAAACTTTCAGCAAAGGGGAGAACTTCACGTGTCCACTCTGTTATTATTTTGACTTAAAAGAAGCAATTGCAGGATGACTAAGAAAAAAAAATCTGATTTAAGTGGACATCATGAATTGTTGCTATAAGAATCAGCCTCAACTTCAAGTAAGAGTGGACAATGGACATCATGAATTGTGGCTATCAGATTTTGTTCAATGAATTCTGAAAATTTAATTTCCCCTTTTTAAACTAATAGGTATATGATTAGTAAATAAACTGTCTAGCTAGCTATCCATATCAGATAGCTATCACCATTGAGATATTTCACTGTAGTTAGCAAATTTACAAAATTCTTGCATTATACATCACATAGCAATAAAAGTTAGGTGTCTGTCATTATTTACAAAGCAACCTAGAACATGAAATATACCTACTAACATAGCAAAGCATGCAGAAATCTGCTACTCTGGTTCTCTCACGGATATTTACTTCCTTTTTGGTTTTATTTCTTCTCTCTTTAGTTTTCGGCATGTGAACTTTAAATTGCTTTTGAAGCAAGATCACATGCCAGAAATCTCAACTATCCAAAAATTGAGGTAAGGTACAAATCATTGAACAATGTATGATTGAAGACATGGTACTAACACTTCATATTAATACACAATAAATGTAAAAAACATTATTTAAGAATCTATTATAACATGAAAGCATTACTGAAAGTTGGCAGCCAATTTGTTTGGTTGTTTACACTCACTGCCAACCCAACAAAAGGCATAAGATATGATGTAGTCAAGATACTGAAGAACATTATACTGTTTCATGTATGAAGGAATGAATTCATTATTTATTATTAGCCTACAAATCGGTTACCGATTTATAACATTTTCATAATGGTTCATGTCAGTTAATTACACACACACTTTTAACATGAATACATTTTCAAATGTAGAGACTACCAATCAAAGATTAGGTACTGATATATGACGATAGAAATTAAGGACATGACACTGTCTGAGTAATGAGTATACCAGTTTGTGATCTGACAGGGATGAGGAAACAGGGTATTTCTTGTCTTAGAGTACATTCAATATGGTCTACATTTCAAGAATGTCTCACCTTGATATGTCTTGACTGGGGGCAAAAAGAATCCATAGGAGTCAAATTGATGTACGAGTGCAGTGAACGTGTATGGGAGGGCACGTGTATGTGGGTCACAGCGTTTCTAGAACAACTTCAGTGGGTATAACTAACTCATTTGCATTATTAGACCTAAAATGCAACTTCTTTACAAGGAAATATCTACATCTATATCATCCATAGAACCTTCAATTCTAAACAATATTCCAGGAACCACATAATGGAAAAAATGCAAAGTCTTCTTGTGCCATTTACTTTCTTTCTTCACTGCCTTCACATTTTCCACATGCAGATTTAAATTTTCGTCTTCTCAGTGTGAAGTATTTTTCTTTCATGTCAACGTATGCATAGCATCTGCTGTCTGCTACCTCTTTTTCTAGTAATTTGCAATCTATATATCTATTTATAATATAAAACTTGAAGTCGGCTGTCATATATTATGAGATTGAAAGTTGTTCACTTACTCCCTCTAATTGCCTTTAGGGTTAGATTATTGCAGGTTCAGTTTATGGCTTTTGAGTATCAGTACATATTCATTCACAAAAAGAAAAAGAATCAATTTATGGGGAGGGATTGAATCAAGTTACATATCAGTATTTGGATATACACCTACTATAATTTGAGATAAAAGGATTCTATATAATAGCTCACATCAATTGTTACTGATAGAGTCATCAGATTGGTAACAAACAAAAGATAAGACCTATCAAACTAGATTATTTCCAATATCATCTCCATTGCAACTATGATAACATATCATTAATAAAAATATGATTTATATTGTTTCAGATATTATATTTTAAAGATATAAATTGTCACCAAGAACCTATATATTAACCTTTCCTATTACACAAGAAACACTTTAATTCACTCTCACTCTTAGTGTTTATATTTAATTTTGTTGACTGTCTTTCTTATTCACTTATTAACTTGAGTATCATAACATCACTTTCAGGTGGACTCAGATCCGATTTTGTACAATTGTATATGTAGCTCAGTGTAATGAGGTTGCAAGAACACTAGTGAAGATCAATAGATACTGAAATTCCTCATTACGTTTTCAATTTCCAGTAACAATGTATCAAACATTCAGAGTAAGGATTCGGTACATGAAAGACAAATATAGCATCCAAAAGAAAAACAGTAGAAGAAATTCTTAACAGAGAATCTGCAGAGAGGAGAATGTTCCACACTTTTTCTGCCCTCCCTCTCTCCTCTAACGGCCTAAAGGCTATTCCACCAACCAATGGAAATCCTTCAATTTGGAGTTCGTTATTTTGGGCCTCAAGCCTCCCTTGTGATCCATTACCTTTTCCCCCACGTGTTTCTCAACCTTTCTCCCAGATGATGACTCATTTGTCCTTTTCTGTTTTGTTACACTTCCTTCCCCTTTAGGATTACCCTTGTCCTCAAGGTTAAGGTTTGGAAAAGCTTCTAGCAAAACTGCAATGTCTTCCCACAAAATGGACTTTAAGCCTAACTCAACCCCATAGAACCAACTCATGGGGTGAGGTTTGCACCCACTTATATACAACACGATAGGCCCAACAAACACTCGATAGGATAGACTTTAAATGACTCTAATACCATATTACGAAATGGACTTTAAGCCTAACTCAACCCCATAAAACCTGCTCATGGGATGAGGTTTGCACCCACTTATATACAATGAAATATTCTCATCTCAATGAAATATTCTCATCTCTAGTCGATGTGGGATCTCCAACAGATTAAATGACTGGTTGTAGTTCATCATTGGTGAAGGGAAGTGGAATGTGAGGTTGTTTGTGTTCTCCTTTACACAATTTGAGTTGTGAAGCATGAAACACCTGGCCATCTTGAACATGTGCTGCCATAATTGACTAATGAAGATCTTGTCTCTGTCAGACACAATAGTTGCATGAAATCCATGCAGTTTAACTATATTCTTAATGAAAACCTCCACTTGCTTGGTCGTATAATCGCTCTTCGTAGGGAAAAGATGAGCATACTTTAGAGGGAGAAGGCCAATGATAATCTATCAGTCACCACCATTATCACTGTAAAACCTTTAGAGGGAGAAGGCCAGTGATAAAATCCATAGCTAAGTCTTTCCAGATTTGCAATGGTTTGGGAAGCGGTTGTAATAGGCCAGCTGGGAAGGTATTTTCAGTTTTTGCTTGTTAACAAATTAGGCACTGCTGGACAAAGTCTTTTACTTCCTTCTGCATTTCATGTCAGTAGTATTGAGCCGAAATTCGAGCCAAAGTTCTAGCCACCCCACCCCAGCATGTCCTCCAAACAAGGACGAATGAAATTCATGCAATATTTACTTTACCAAGGTATGATTGGGAGGTATCACTAATCTGCCTTTCCAGTACAGCAGTTGAGCATGGGCTGAATAATGTGGGTCAGGTGCCTTATTCTACACATATAGTTCCATGATATGGTGCAGTTGAGAGTCTTGTTGTATTGCCTCTTTCAATGCTTGAACAATTTGGAATTTTAGCTCAGACCATGCCAAGAATAGTGACCGTGAAAGGGCATCTGCAGCCACATTTTCTTTTCCAGACTTGTACTCAATGGAAAATATCATATCCTAGCAGCTTATGCAGCCATTTTTGTTGTTCGTGTTTGAATGGCCTGATCAGTGAGTGATTTTAGGCTTCTTTGATCCATTCTGATCACAAACTTATGTCCCAATAAGTAAAACTCTCTCGTATAAGATGAGTGTTGTTGCATCTGAGGGCTCAGTTTTTTTTAAAAGAAAGCTATGAGGTGTTGTTATTGACTAAGTACGGCCCCAATACCTACACCCGATGCATCTGTTTCCAGTGTAAAGGTTTTGGATAAATTTGGTAGTTCCAGCACCGGTGCATTGGTAAGCGCCACTTTGAAATCTGGCAGTTACTTTTGGTATGTTCTGTCCAAAGGAATTGTTCCTTCTTTAAGAGGTTAGATAAAGGTGCTGCAATGGAAGTATAGTCTCTAATAAACTTCCTATAATAACCAGTAAGTCCCAATAAGCCTCTCAATTGCTTAAGATTCATCGAACAAGACCATTTTAAACTTTCTTTTGATTCATGGCAACTCCAGTCCCCAATACTGTAAGTAATCAATCTGCTGCAGTCCAAATGAGCATTTGGAAAGTTTGGCATATAACTGATGTTGTTGCAAGATCTGTAGGACTATCTCTAAGTGTCTCAGATGTGATGACCATGTGGAATTATAGATAAGTATATTATCAAAGAATACAAGAACAAATTTCCTCAAATGGCACCTAAAAATCTCTTTCATGAGGCATTGAAACGTAGTTGGGGCATTTGTGAGCCCAAATGGCATAACCAGCCATTCATAATGACCCTGTGTGTCCTGAATGCAGTTTTGTGCCTATCCTCTTCATTCACCAAAATCTAGTGATGGCCAGTTCGTAAATCCAATTTCGAGAAGTATGTAGCTCCATATAATTCATCAATTAGCTCATCAACAGTGGAAATAGGAAAATTATCCTTGATTGTGATGGCGTTTAAGGCTCTATAATCCGAGCAAAATTTCCATGTACCATCCTTCTTTTTGACAAGAATGATTGGGAGGAGAAAGGGCTTGTGCTCGGCTCAATGATTCCTGTTGTAGCATGTCAGCTATCATTCTTTCTATTTGATCCTTCCGAATGACAATTGTTCAGCCTCAAAATTTTTGGCTAAGAAGAAGATAGACAAATGATCGAGCTTTAATGAAGAGATTGTAGAGTCTTTTTCATCTTCTTAGCCTTGTAAAGATTGAATAAAGTAGTTAGGAAGTATTGGACTTTATATTTTGGGCCAAAGTAGAGTAGGATACAAATAGAAAAGAAAGTAGAGTGTAAAATAATAAAAGAGGGGTGCAAATAGAGATGTAGGCAAAGAAATCATGAGAATCCACATGTCCTCCCCAAGAGAGGATTTTACTCCAATGAAGGCATGTCACTTGTCACTCTCACAATGAAGAAGATTTGCACCAATAAGGATGTGACACTTATCACACCCTCATTTGAGAGGTTTTGAGAGACTTTCTCCTATAAGTAGAAGTCTCTTTAAGATGTATTTTCAACTTGAAATTAGTAGTAAAATGTTGCTCAATTTTGGCCATCTACTTGTTCCTAACTTCTTAGGTTAGTCTCCTTTAAGACTTAGCCTAGACTTTTTCCTAGTGAGTTGGTCTCACCTCTCATTCTCACAAATTCCTAACTCCAATTCAATCCATGGAAACTCCTATTGAGTTTCTTTAATGCTTCTGCTCCTTAAATCTCCCTTATCATCCACCCAAAGAAGAAATTACAAAGATATACTAAAAGAAGAGCATTTTTCCATCATTTGGTAGCTTTTTCTTTGAATTTGTTTTCTAATTTTCGTGTTGTTCATAATTTTCTTGATTGTCTTGAATATTTATCGATTGATTTTGTGTTTTTTTTTCTTATTTTATTGTTCAAATTCATTGTTCTTACTTGTAGGTGTTCTTGTGTTTATGTTCACGTGTTCTTTTGAAATTATAAGTTTTTTTAAAATTCATTCAGAAATTTTCTTATAATTTAGTCATTTTGATTTTATAATAATAAATGTTTTGTCTAGAGTTTAGTCCAAATTTGTCATAAATTCCATTAGTTAAACATTTTGATTTTTTTTTCTAAATTCTTCATAAATTATAGCTCTTTAATGTTTTTCTTTGCATTTTTTGAGTTCATAAATCATCAACAGTTTTCTTTAAAGTTAGGTTTCCATTATCATCTTCTTCCAAATTTATTTTCAAAAATTCTTGAAATTTTTTTGACGTGCAAAAAGCAAATTTTGAAGGTACGTTGTCAAGAAAAAAGAGATTGGTTTCAAATTGGATGAATTATCATTGAAGAAGTGTAGAATATATATAT
>Ga0123341_1005416_pt1 | contig 11375 bp, 7 predicted proteins | sample Turbeapinknodule_FD_89959 | JGI IMG/M metagenome (GOLD analysis project Ga0123341, IMG submission 89959) | Root nodule microbial communities of legume samples collected from Mexico - Turtle bean Mexico pink nodule | ecosystem: Host-associated > Plants > Roots > Nodule | place: Mexico: Nepantla... | reverse complement strand
GATTTTATATTTTTTTTGGTAGAACCCTAAAAGGGTAATAATGTAAAAGAACATACTATCTATGTGGTTTTTTTGATAAATTATCAAACAAGTACGAGGAAGGATAAATTGATTTTCTCTACATTTATTTATGTGTTTCCAAATTCACAACAATCCCTGGACGTAAATAAAATAAATCCACATCATTTCATCCGGTGAACAATAATTATCCATATTTAAATATAAGTTAAGAGATTTTGAGTATAAGGGTTGAGATATCTAAAATGTCTCATTTTATTCTATTAATTTAGTGATGATAAAAAAAAAAATTTGAATTTCAGTTGCTAACATTTCAACTTCACTTATAAGGTAATCCCATTATCCTAAGTTATTTTGTCTTGGAAATAGTTTGCTTTCCAGAAAATGCTAACTTCAAGCTGAACAAAGAGAAATTTCATAGAAAATTTATGTTTGATGTGAATGAAAATTGGAAAAAGGATGTTGAGAGAACAAAGTGGTTGAAGAAGATGAAGAGTTATGATCATGTGAACAAATAGTTAATGAAACTTCATTTGTCATATGAAAAACTTGTTAGTATGTTTATTGACAAGAATGTCTCATGAATTTATAAAATGAAAGGTTTGAAAGCACTACACTTTTGTGAGGGATGAAACATAATTCTTCATTAAAAAAACATATTTAATCGCAAAGATTATTCATTTAAGGAATTGATCTTTCAATAATTTTTTTTCTAATATACATGTTTTGAGAATAAAAGTATCTATTAATAATTACACATGTTGAAGAGGGAAGAGAAAGAAAAAATAAAGGATATCTACCTCTCACTTACCTTGAATTTTGACTATACAATTCCATAGTAAGTGGATTCTAAAATGTGTGTGGAAGCTTTCTCTTCCAAGTTTGCATGGCTCATTTGTGATCAGCATGGTTCCTCCTGGTCTGTTTCCAGCCCATCTTCTTCCATTCCTTCCCCAAGATATTGTTGCACTATCAACACTGAAGCAGTGGCTGCAAAATCTGATGAAGCCAATAAGTCTCCAATTGCCCCTAACTCATGACACTCACTCCAATCAGTGAGTCCTGCTGTGAGTGGTGATTTATTTCCTTGCCCTCTCCCAATTATGAAAAGGTCATGAATATCATCCATTGACCTTATTGCTGATACTGTCTGCTCCCCATTGTTAACCATTTTCTCCACATAAACAACTGAGTCATTATCCTCATGCTCTGTTCTAAACCAATTTATAAACCTCTCATCAAGTTTCTTCTCAGTTTCCATATCCGTTTCCACTGTTAGTAGCTTAGATTCATGAGGGTTGGGGTCACTATGATGATGCATAACTTCTTCCGCATGAACAAAACGCATCACAGTAAGGTTTATCCCCGGACGTTCTAACATCCTCCATGCATAGCTCAATGCTTCTCTATCATGAGGCCCTCCAAAGAACAACACTGCCACATTGTGAGACTTTTGATCTGGAGCCAGATGGGTGAACACACTCAACCCCCTATCCACTAGAATCCCAACGGAGCAAGGTGCTTTGCATAGAACATTGAGGTTCACAGTGCGGAATGAGATGTTGGTGGACTCCATTTCACCATCAACCGTTTGATGTTTGTGGAAAGGGAGGATTATGAAGGCCACACGCTTTTCCTGAGCCAAGTTGCATACGTCCTCATGCATGGTGGAGTAAGGGGATATCACTGTTGAGGGCTGCACTGACACGTAGGAAGCTTCTTGCTCATAGTTCTGAAAGGCATTCACTATGTGTTCTGTTTGAGCCAGAGTCTTGTTACAGGCTGGTTGATCAGGCTTCTTGGTATGATTATGAAGAATGAGTAATGCAGATGCATGGCCACTGAGTTCGGTCAAATGGAGCAGGTAAATGCATATTGGGGAGTTCTTTGAAGGGCTAGTGGCGTCAAGGAGGCCAATCATTGTTGGCACATTTCGAGGGGTGTGGATACAGACTAGGACTCTGAACTCCGTTTCTCTGTATGACATTTGAATGGTTCTTCTTTTGTAAGGTATAATCCCTCTACTTGGTTTGTATATAAATGACATCCCAGGTACAATCACTGCGGTCATTAGTACGGTTAAAAGCATCAAGCTTGCAAACGATTCGCTGGTCAAAACCTGTAAGCAATTCAGCAACAATGATGTATGTAATGGTAACAGTAGTGCAAGTGGTAGTACCTTTTGATCCTTGCCAACGCTAATCACAATAACTTCAATAACGCCTTTTGTGTTCATGAGCAAGCCAAGGGCTGCTCCATCACGAACTGATATTTGATAATAGAATGCAGCAGCTATAGTTCCAATGATTTTGCCAATGCAAGCCAAAATAACAAGAATGATCAGAATTGACCATGTGTACAACCCTTTGAGCAGTCCAAGATCAGTTTTAAGGCCATTAGAGGCGAAAAACAGAGGGAGCAAAAGCAATGTTATGAAGTCCTCGAGCCTTTCCACAATAGAGAGCCCTATAGGTCCATTTGGGATAGTCAAACCAAATACAAAGGCTCCAAAAACTGCATGGGTTCCAATAAAATCTGTGATAAAACCCGAGATCATCACACCTGATAATATTATGCACATAAAGAGATCACTGAATGCTTCACCCTCCGGGGTTTTCCTTATCATCCACAAGATCCCAGGTCTCACAACAAAAATATTAAAAACAACAAACCCTCCACTGGCCAAGAAAGTCGACAAGAGGGACAAAGAAGCCTCACTATTATGCTCTACCAAATTAATAGACAGAACCAAGAGCACACATGAAATCAGATCATTGACGAGTGCAGATGAAAGAGCAATCTTTCCTAAGTCAGAGTTTATGAGTTTGAGCTCGGCAAGGATTCTGGCAAGAACAGGAAACGCTGCCACAGAAAGAATTGAACCGATGAATAGGATGCTAGCGGCGCTTCTTTCTGATTGTTCGTCGAATTTGATCAAATAGACAGAGAAGAGAGCTCCAATTGTGAAAGGCAAGATCATGCCTACAACTGCTATGGCCACTGCTTTACTACCTATGCGTCTTAACGATGTTGCATCCATTCCCACTCCCACCAAAAACATAAAATACACGATGCCAACATTTGCCATTGTTTCAATCAAGATCTTTCCTCTTGGAGGAAAAATTACATCAGCAAATGCTTTGCTTTTCCCAAGCACCGAAGGACCCAGTATTATGCCTCCCTACACACATGCATGCATGTAATAATAACGTAACATTAATTAGTTGTGATTTAAAACTATGATTGGATTCATGGTAGAGAATGAAATAAAATTATTATCATTATATGGTAAAGGAGCAACCATGAGTTCAGAAATAACGCGTGGCTGGCGAATGGGCTTGAGTATGAAGATAAATAAACGGGTGACAACGAGAATTAACATTAGTTGCAAGAGAAAGAGAGGGAGAGCATAGTTCAAAGGGTTTTCCTTTTGCCAAAACCCTTCTGATGTTATCATCGTGGCTGCATAGCATACTATTTGTTTCGTTTCATTTACATGAAACGGCTCTGCAACTTCTTTCATTCTACTCAATCCCAATATATATACCGATCTACCTTCTTTGCTTCATTGCCTCACTTTTACTATGTCACTCTCACTGTGCACAATATATGCATGCATGCATGACCTAATTTGCATGCAGAAACTCAATGGAATAGAATCTGTGGTTTGGGTGATGAACAAACTCAAAGTGAGAAAATAGGGAAGATGAAAAATGAGAGAGAGAGGTCTTTTGCTTCTTTTTCTTTTTGGATGAAACCTAGAAATAATGAGAGAAATCAGGATCGTTAAGTTTTGATGGTTATCCACTCAAGTGGGAGCTCTACTCAATTTTCATGGCTATGTTGGGGTCCCTGTTTTAAGATCAGTGATCACATTAATATCCACTTATATTTTGTCATCCACTATTTCTATTTTAAAATTTATTTTTTTACACCTCGTCCGAAGTAAAAATAAGATTAAATAATCACATCTTTTTATTAAATTTGTATTTATTTTTATTTTTCACATTTTTTCTTCATCTCATTTATATATATATCACTTATTTTATGTTGTTAGTAATATTTTTTTTTATTATAGTTAGAACTATATAACATTTTGTTTATATACGTATTCGTTAGTGTTGTCAAGTAATTAAAATTTTTACGTTGTTAATCTATGAATCAAAGGACTTAGATGATAGTAAAAAAAGAGAAAGAGCATATTTATACATCTTAGCAAGGAATTCAATTAAACAAAGAAAGAACAATGTAAAAAAAATAAGGTATAATATTTCTTAATTCAGTTTTATACATTTAACTGATTTTATATGTTCTGCGAACCACACCACTGCTTAGAATCCATGATCTTGATATATGAGAGTTTGAAAGTGTCATGTGATGAGAGATAACAAAATGGCAATGGCGAGTCCAGCACTTGGCCATGTATTCCCTTGCCTATTGTATGCTTGCACACCATTCTGTAAACAAAAATGAAAAGCATGAGATGCATGAGGCATGATTAAAACTGTTTACTGTAATTCAAATTTGAGCGTTGAAAGATAGTTTATATTACCACATTGGGATTTGGTGCTGGTGCAGGCTTCTCTTCTGACTGGGTTGTGGTGATATCTTCAACAAGTGGGGCTGGGGGACTCCTCCGTATAATGGTTGGTGCTGGAGCCAGAGACTGCGACTGGTGTCTCTTGTGCTTGTGTCTTCTTCTCCTGTGTCTGTGGGGAGGAGGTTCTGGCGTGTCATCTTCGGGTGCTGGTGTTGGTGTTTCAATCGAAGGCGTTGGTGCAGGTGTTGGCGTGTTACTTAGGGGTGAAGGAACGGGTGATGGTTTTGGCGCTTTCTTTTTGTGTGCAGGTGCTGGGGCTGGTGCCTTTTTGGCTGGTGCTGGCGCTGTTGGTGCTTCGGCTGGTGTTGGAGATACTTTTGGTGGTGAATCGGTGGGTGTTAATGACAGTGGTGGTGGTGAAATAGGTGCTTTTTTGGGTGGTTGGGGTGATCGGATTTTGGGGGATGGGGATTTCGGACTTAATGCTGGTGTAATCTTGGGAACAGGTGGTTTCACAGGTGCTATTTTTGGAGGTGTTGATTTGGGAACGGGAGGTTTTAGTGGAGCTACTTTTGGAGGTGTAGTTTTGGGAACTGGCGGCTTCACTGGAGAGGAGATTGGTGGTAAAGGCTTGGGATCTGGTAATTTCACAGGAGCAGATGCTGGAGAAGTAGCTTTTGGAATTGGTGATTTCACAGGAGCAGATGTTGGAGATGTAGCTTTTGGAACTGGTGATTTTACAGGAGCAGATGTTGGAGACGTGACTTTGGGAACCGGAGATTTCACAGGAGTAGATGATGTTGGAGATGTAGCTTTGGGAACTGGTGATTTCACAGGAACAGCTGATTTTGGAGATGATGTTGGAGATGAAACCTTTGGAACTGGAGACTTCACAGGAGTAGCAAATGATGTTGGAGATGCAGCTTTGGGAAGTGGTGATTTCACAGGTGCAGATGTTGTTGAAGATGCAACCTTTGGAACTGGTGATTTACCAGAAGTGGGAGAGGTTGCTACTGGTGGTTTCCTTGAGGGAAGAGGGGTTGCTATGACAATGGGAGGCTTTGTTGCAGAACTGGGTGAAGCTGCATTTGGCAATTTGGAGGGTGAAGATGTGGTTGCTGGTGTTGGCTTGCTAGTTGAAGTGGGAGAAGATGCTTCTTGTTGTTTGGCTACTGATGGTGCAGTTGGAGTTTTATTTGGCAGCGTAGAGGCAGCATTTGGGTTTGTGGTTGGTAATATTGAAGGTTGCAAGGGGGTACCTGTTGGTGTTTGGGCATATATTGTGGCTAGGGAGTAGGTAAGACTAGCTAAAGCCAACGCCCAGAACACTGCAGCCATTGTTTTGGAAGTGATTTGGTAGGGAAAATTAGGTTGATATTTATGGCCTGTGGATTATGGCTGTGATAGGATTAGAAGGTTGAGATGTAGATGACAAAGTAACCATGTAAGAGGAGATGTAGCCTTCGTGTGATTACAACATTAATGCAAACAACAGAAAAAACATAGGATCTGTTGTAATAAGGGACCTACGCAACCAAAACTGTCTCTTTGGATTTAACTGCATGCTATGAGAATACAAGTTTACCTATTATAATTGCCATACACATGACCAAAGTTCGTAGGGGTCATTGCCTTCTGTTAATATCTGATGAACCAACATACCAATGTGATTAAGATGTTTTCTCTTTCCCACAGGAAATCTCAAAAGTTAAGCCACTAGCTTTGCTCCAAAAGAATGAAAAAGAAACAAAATCAACAAGATGATGGAGATTATACTACTCACAATTCATAAAGAAATAAAAAACCATATCATAAAGGATGTGGGGTCACCGAGTTTCATATTCTAGAACTACATGTTTCATACTCTTGCTGCATAATTGTTTCGATAATTTTTTAGTTATAAGTACAAATGATTCTGTTTTTTAATTTCATTTTGTTATTTTCACTGAAATTTTTAATTTTCACTTTTTTTCTTTTCTTGAGCAATTAGAAACCGAGCAAAATGTGTTTTTCCACCTCCTAACATATTAGTTAACTGCACCATTTTATCTCTTTTTTTCTTCACAGTTATAAATATTTATTTATTTAATTACCATATAATTCTTAAAAACAGGTTATAAATTGTTATTTGCGTGCCGAGAGATCATTTTCCTTACAAATATGAAAAACAATAATTTAACAGCTAATACAACCATTTACATTAAAATTAAAATAATATAAAATATGAATGAATGACTGATGAGTTAAATTAAATTGTCATGTGACTGTATATTTAAATGCATGAATAAATTTTCAATATATCATCACTCTATATTATCAAAATTAATTATCACAAATAATAGTCAATTGTTGTCTTTTATACTAACAGGACAGGATTTGAATCATAAATATAACTCATATGAGTTGCAAAGTTTTGTTTTCGTTAGAGGAAGTGGTGAAAAAGCTAAGCTCTTGTTAATTCTGGTTCATGCTTTTGTCTAATAGAAAGCTAATAAATTTAAATTAGTCCCATACTAATAAAAGTATAAACTAATTATTTATTAAAAACTGCATTGACGCTAAAGGGCTGTATTTTCATATTTATATTTAATATAACGTTGTTCTAACCAGTGATAATGAAATGTATTTTACTATTTTCTTTTATTAGTGTTGGTTTAATTGAAGTTAATAAAAAATATTTTATTATGTATTTTCTTTTGTTATAGTTTTAGTTTAATTTAAATTAGTAAACAATATTTTATTATGTGTTTCATGTAGTGTCTGCTTATCTTGGAATTTATTAAAAAAATTACGAACAGCAATGGGATATTCCATTACGTAAAAACACATTAATTCCTTTTTTCTATGTTTATTTTAGTAAGAAGGAAATGCGTGTTAAAAAGGGCTAAAAACATGATGAAAAGAAAAGGAAATTAACATGTTAAAAAAAATGGCAGTGACTTAAGTTTGTTGGGTGTTTATTACAAACCATCAGCATCAATTTTCCAAAAATTTAGAAAGACCATTCCATAAATACTATAAATGTTGAGGTGAGGAATATCTACAATGTAAATGAAAACTAGACATTTAAGTGTGATAAATTAGATGTAATTCTAGAAGCCTTTTTTTTCTTCTTTAACAAGTCCTACAACATTTTTAATAATCTTATTTTTTTTTTCCATCGTCGGGCATATGGACTCTTCTCAAACATTTTTCAATTTTTTTCCTAAAAAATACATGTATATATAAATTTCATGCAAGAGAAAATAATTACACCGTATATACATGTCACCACATGAATTTCATAAGTCCCAATCTGCAAATTTTACAATTTTCTAAAACTTCTCACAAACAATTTGAAAATAAGCATCACCTATCTTATATGCCTAGAAAGGAATTGTTGGCATAATTTCACTGAGATATTATTAGAGAAATTAAAAAACAAAGATAAAGGGAGAAAGAATATGAAAGTGTGCACCCCTCCTCCAAGTAAAAGAAAATTATTGCAAACAAAAACTTTCTTATCATAGCAATATCATAGCAAACTTTCTTGCCTCAAATCTAGGGTCAACTCGTATTTTTGTTTGCCAACCTCATATATGTCACATGGTTATAAGACAATATCTAGTATGGCATCAAAACCTATAATCCATCTTGGTAAATCAGTTATTCTTGTAGACGCACCTGTTATCACAGACATCTGTGTTCGCATGGAGTGTTCGAAAGGTCCCACGTCGCATATCTCAATTCTTGGGATGTAGCACTACACTAGTAGCATCTTAATAATCAAAATGTCTGAAGCAAATATGTGATCCACAACTACATTCAAGTTCTTGGGTTCTTCTTTGAAGGTCTGAATTAACATTTCTATCAAATAGATTTTTTTTCCTCCTACAGTCCTACAGTTATATAGAGCAGCAACCTAAGCACATAGCTAAAAATGGTAAACACCAGAAAGCAAGATGGCCATTTATCAAAAAGCACAAATACGATGGCTTGATTACTCATTTACATCCCTAGCTGTAAGGTTCACAATATAAAAAAGAAAATTGACTTATAGCTAAGACCAGCAAATTTGACTTCATAGTCTGAAATCACGATTAAAAAATAAACATCCAAAATGAAAACCATAATCTTGATGAACGTGAACTCTCAAAATAAACCATCACCCCTCTAGGCCATGAATCGGAGCAAGATTTTTATCACAAAATGATCCTAGAAAACAGTACCAAATTCTGGAGTAAACAACCTGGTTTGGCACTCAGAAAATTAGACAAGGATCCTTTTTTCCTTCTGCTGCATCATGTCAACATATAAGTATGAACACAATGCTCCAAGTACGGCAATCGCAATGTGTTAACATGGCTCAAGCTACAAACATGACCAGAATAATTGCTCCGAGAAGATAGAAAAAGGCAAAGGTTTATGACGAAAAAGAATGGGTAGACTGAACCAAGTTTGAACTTGACGAAGATTGAAGTGGGAAAAGGGTAACATTCTCATCCACATTTTAACGAATGTAGAATCAGAATTTCTAGAGAACTAACATGCAATGTGATGTACATGTGATATTAAAATATGATTGCACTAGCCCGCGACAATGCAAAGCCAAAGACATCATTTAGATACTGTTCTATGTGTCTTGAAGAGGATTGTCAGCATAGTTTCACTGATATAAAGTTAAAAGAGAAAAGAAGATGAAAGTACCCACCTCCCCCACCCACACCCAATATAGGTATCGCAAACAATTACATAAAACTAACTTTTTTCTGAGAGAAAGATATAGCCACAACTATAACCAATTTTGTGAACAGCACAATGCTACTAGCGATCCTAATATTAAAAAATGTCTGAAACAAAGATGTGACCACAAATACCTGCAAGTTCCTTAGAAGTTCTTGAGTCTTTCTTTGAAGAACTGATAACAGATCTTTTAATCTTTCCGCTGCTTCCATTCGAGCTGTACCATTAGCTCCCTTGAGGAGTTTCATACGAAATTGACAAAAGGCAGAATAAAAAAAAAGAAAAAAGTGAGAAATATGTATTGGTAACTTCTCCGTACAGTACAGAGAACGAGTCCTCTTTACATGGTAATATCAGTACCTATGAAAGAATTGAATAACAGTTTAATGGAGCTATGCTCCTTGTAAAATGATTGAAACAGATAAATTTAACAATTCTAAGCAACTTCTCAACTCTAAACCCAAACCAATCACCAATAGATAATTCTACTCCCCCTACTTTCAGTTATCCCTCACCTCCTTCTAATCTTTTCCAGCCTGATTTTTTTAATCCCTTCCACCAATTTACCTAGATCACATGTTCATTCGGTTATCTCAGCTGTCTCTCCTCCCTTATCACTTATTCTGCTGCCACATAATAGATAAGTTTGTGTGCTGTATAGGGATTATAAACAGTTATTTTAAAACATGTATCATGTTTAGATCATTAATATCTTTAAGTTTTCTTTTTTCTTAATCAAATAAACAAAATGCTTTCTACAACATATGAAAGTGATCAAACTTCTGAATTTCAGCTAGAAGGGTCACCAAAATCTGAAGAGCCATCCCTATGGCGTATCTTCTTCAAATATCAGATAAACACCATCCCACAATGTGAAATTTGGCCACTTTTCTCGTACCAAAGCACTTAATTCACCCAGTGTCCAAGCCCTCCGTAGCATATTCACCAATCATTAACCATTCCAGCAATAAAAGACCACACACACTTCTCCAAAGATAAAACATAACTTCAGCCCTTTAAAGGTGGTTACCACTGTCAAACTTCAATCGTTAATGCCACATAAAATAAACTAAAACATATAACTCATCATTTATACTCGTAAGCAGGTTTCAATGGTTCTTCAGCTAACAAAAAATGTAGAACACTGCAACGGAATTGCATAATCACTCCAACACAATAGCAGCACCCAACTCCTTGAGCTTCTCCACAATGGGATAAGCCTCCTCCTTGGTGAGCCCCTTCTTTAATACACAGGGAACCTTTTCCACCAAGTCCTTGGCTTCCTTTAACCCCAAGTCAGTGAAGGACCTCACTTCCTTAATGATCTTGATCTTGGCAGCAGCATCATACTTTTCCAACTTCATATCAAACACTGTCTTCTCCGCCGCAGCACTGTCCTCCGACCCAGGAGACCCGGCAGCCGCCACGGATGGTGCGACAACACCAGCCACCGGAGCGCCATAGCGATGGAGACCCATCTTGAGCCGCCAGAGGACAGTGAAGTCGTGCCTGTCAAACCTGTTAAGATGGAGAAGCTCGTTGGCAATACGCTCCACCTTCTGCCCACGCGCCTCCGTGGAGAGAGCACGCGTCAGGTTCACAAACCTTATGGCACACCTTGCCGCATGGTGAGACATTGCTTTTCCCTTCACCACACCAAATTTTCACTAAGTACAAATGCAAACTCAAATCGAAACCCGAATCATGTGAAACAACAAACGAAAAGTGAAAACATTGTTTCAGAACTAACAAAAAACTTATATAACGGAATTTAGTCCTAGATCAGAACAGTTCAAGTTTTGTGTTGAGATGAAGAACATGATTGGTAATGACGAGCGGTGGAAAGCATTAATAATTAAATATATTAAATTAAATATAATAAAAATTAGAAAAATATGAGAGAAATGGAAGATGGAAGGACATACGATGGGAGAATTTTCCGGCACCGGATGATGATGCAGTGCTGCGGCTACGCTAGGGGTTCGTTTATGTTTCAATGTTCTTATGTTCACAGATAAATAAATAATAAATATTTGGAAAATGTTTATATATCTATAATTATTAATAAAATTATTATTCTTGTTTTATGTAATTC